>Ga0210019_1002521_pt1 | contig 17713 bp, 17 predicted proteins | sample CryGeyCG2114_020_2_FD_183969 | JGI IMG/M metagenome (GOLD analysis project Ga0210019, IMG submission 183969) | Groundwater microbial communities from aquifer - Crystal Geyser CG11_big_fil_rev_8/21/14_0.20 (SPAdes) (version 2) | ecosystem: Environmental > Aquatic > Deep subsurface > Groundwater ...
GTAAATGTAAGTGAAATGTAGACCAAAGCAACGAGTATAACGATTTGGTTTGAGTCTACATGGAGCGAGTTTACTTCTTAGTAAATCGACTTATTATACGAGAGGTTTATAGTCGATTTACTATATATGAAAAGATGACGATTAACCCATCGAAGTCGTAGGGGCGTGCATCCGCTCGCCCGGGCGAGTGAATACTCGCCCCTACACGTTAATTATTTTCTCATTCTGTTTCTCAATTCTGTTTCTCAATTCTGTCTCTTATTCTTATTCTCTCTCTTACTCTCATCTTCACCCTCTCCCACACCTCATCCACACTCCCACGCGCATCAATCACTTCCCACACTTTTTCAAACAAAGGATGCTGACCCAAACGATGATAAGCTTCATATTGTTTCTCATAAAACTCTCTTCACTCACGTTCATGTTTATCGCCATCACTATCAAACGTTCTCCTTATCCCCGTTGCAACATCCAAATCAAAAAACAAAATCAGATCAGGCCAAATCCCTTGCAGTGCAGATTTATTTACCTCCAAAATCAAATCAATCCCCAATCATTTCGTGACACCTTGGATGACAACACTACTCACAAAATTCCTATCAGAAACAACAATTCATCATCTATCCAACACCGGCTTTATACAAGTAGCAATCAATTGCGCCCTCGCTGATGCATACAAATATGCTTCGGTGAGTGGATCCATCACTTCTACAAAATCAGTCCCTTGTACCAACACTCTGATAGCCTCTGCAATCTCCGTCCCCCCCGGCTCTCTCGTCAACAACACTTCCGTATCAGGAAAGAAATTTTGAAGATATTCAGCAAGTCTCTCACCCTGTGTCGACTTCCCCGTCCCCACTATCCCTTCCAACACGATATACATTGACAATAAATCAATAAAAGATAAAGATACAAAATAATTGAAGCTGACATGACACTAGTAATATCAAAGACAATCACAAAACATTTTATTTTGTTCCACAAAAGAAAATGCTTAAGGAATCTTTCGTATTACAAACATACGTAACACAGCTAGAGAACTTGCAAAAAGTGGTAGTGACCGAGGCTAAAGAAATAAATAGAGTGTTGTTTGGGATGAAATTAAGTAGTTTCTCCCTAATCCTCCAAAAAATACTCAGTATATATGATGAGGGGTTAAAAGCGATAAAAGATAACATAAGCGAACAATTACAAAAACGCTCAATGAATATCGTAAGGAGTATAAAAAGATAAAAGAAAACGGACAGTTACAATACATAGCCATAGATGAACGAGATCAAGATGTGTTGAATATAGTCCAAAGCAGCATCCAACGCGACACTACTTTAGACAATAGCATAAACGCATTAATTAATGCATTACAAACAACACAACCCACCGCAATATGAGAAATCTATATAAATAACTTAAAAACAGAGTTGCTTAAAATCGAAGAAAAAAATCAAGAAAATAGTATAAGCAAATTATTACTAACAACTCTAGAATCCTTCCAAGAAATAACAGAATCATTAAAAATAACATAAGCAGTCAATCGTCAAAAGAGTAAGTTATCCATCCTCCCATCACAAAACATTTTATTTTTTAGAGAAATCAATGAGTGAGATAGCTCAATTAATCAGCAAACTTGAAGTTTTGAAGTGAAAAGAGATTACTGACAAGACAAAAAAGAAGGGACGACATATAAGAAGAAATTAGATGATGTCTCAAACGTCTTACTTGGAGAGTGTTTCAACCTCGATGAAAAGTATCAGTCAGTAACAGCTGATTGACGTGGTCGTTTATCCGAGTTATTTTGAAATAACGAACTCAATGCGACTGAATGGTATTGATGAGCAGGCTCTCTTGATGAAAATTGCTTAAAATCATATTTCGTGTTATTAAATAAGTGATTAGATAAGATTATTGATGATTTAATAATCGCACTTAAAATTATCAAAGTAGAAGCAGAATCTTTGGCTTAGATTACTTACCAACAAGAACAAATTCTTGCATCCATTACCGCAAAATATCTATTTGAGTAAACACTGATAAACAATAAAATTTGTCATCCTGAGTTTTCTCGAAGGATCTTATGTTGTACTAAATATAGCTATGATAGTAAGATACTTCACTTCGTTCAGTATGACAGACCTCCAGTTTAAACATTAATCAGTGTAAACTAAAGAGAGAGATGAAGAAAAAATCCGAATAAATAACCCCACTCATTTTTTACCCGATTCATCTGCAGTCCCCCTTACCCCCTGTCCTTGATCCTTGTTTCTCGTCCCTTTACCCTTTACCCTTCTCCGTCCCATGCACCTCAAAACCGAACTTGAACAACGCTGATTTCTCTATCAATACTCAGATGAAGCCGTCTTTGATCTGTATGATCAAGGTGGACAAACTTTGTATATCGGCGTTGATCCCACCGCAGATAGCCTCCACTTGGGCAATATGGCCGCCCTTATGCACGCCGTTAATTATATGAAAAAGGGAAATAAGCTGATAGTTATTGTCGGATGAGCGACAGGTATGGTCGGAGATCCAGGAGGGAAAGAGACCGAAAGAGTCTTCCTTGACGAAGTAACACTACAACACAATATGTCAGCCATCACCAATCAGTTACAATCATTTTTCGATCACCTCACGAGCCTGTCAGCTCAAAATTTTCAATTTCAAGTCATCAACAACCAAGATTTCTATGAAAATATGAGTTATATTCACTTCCTCAGAGATATTGGCAAATATATGACCGTCAATCAAATGATCAGCAAAGAAAGCGTCAAAAAAAGAATCGAAGACCCCGACAAATCCATTTCCTACACAGAATTTAGCTACATGCTCATGCAAGCCTTTGATTTCTTGTGTCTCTACCAACAATACAGTTGTAAATTACAACTAGGTGCATCAGATCAACGAGGCAACATCATCACCGGTGTAGAACTCATCAGAAAAAAACTCGACCAGACGGCATACGCAGTCACCTGCCCACTCATCCTCGACGCCACCGGCAAAAAATTCGGCAAATCAGAAGGTAACGCCATCCGACTCGATCCGAAACAATCCCCTCCCTTCGAGGTATATCAATACTTCCTCAATACAGCTGACGAGAACGTAGAGAGGTTTCTCAAACTTTTCACCCTTTTGGATTTCCCAACCATTGAAAAAATAGTATCTGACCACGACCGTGACAGAAGTGAAAGAATCGGACAAAAAAATCTCGCACAATATGTCCTGACCATAATCTTCGGAACCAAGGCAAGCAAACAAGCAGAACACATCACCAAAATTCTCTTCGGCTCAGACCCCCTCCCCCTCATCCAATCTTTGGACTCTGACGATATCCAAGCCCTCAACCAAGCAACCGGAGGAACGACCATTGCCCCATGAACACACAAAGTCATCGATCTCTGCACTCATTGCGGACTCACCACCTCCAACGCAGACGCCAAAAAACTCATCCAATCCTGATCCCTCTACCTCAACGAAAAACAAGTCTCTGACCCCAGCCACCAAGCCACCCCCTCCGACCTCATTAACTCCCTCCTTTTGTTAAGGAAATGAAAAAAAACCTTCAAGACCATTCTTTTCACATAAATTACACCCTCATGTATGATGAAGCAAAAGACACTATTCGTGTATCAGACACCATTTATTTAAGAGCGATTTCCCCATCAGACAAAGAGAGATTAATCCTCTTAGCCAATGATCCTGAGATGAGAAAAAATTTGTGAGATACCATGCCCTTTCCTTATACCTCAGAAGATGCAGATTGATGGATTGAGCACTCCCACAGCCTTTCACAAAAACAAAAAAGGAGACAATACGCAATTATTATAGACAATCAGTACGCAGGCAACATAGGTCGATCGAATAAACAAAAATGAAAAAGATCACACAACTTCTATTTTGGCTATCGGCTGGGAAGACCATATCGATGAAAAGGGATCATGACACAGGTGGTTGCTATATTCATGAATCATATGTTCAAAACAATCCCCAACTGTGAACGTATCTATGCAAAAGTTGCTCAATGGAATACGTGATCTGCTCGTGTCTTGGAAAAAAATTGATGTATCCTTGAATGAACTTTCCAACAATCCATCAAACGAGAATGAAAAAAATACAATGAACTAATCTACGCAAAATTGAGACCTTAAATCCACCTCCAATTATAAGTCAAAACAAAAAAATAACTGTCAGCGAAACTATTTTAAGTATTTCATTTTTTCAAACCAACAACAGTCTGTCAGCTGCGACCGTTTCAGGCGACTGTTTCAAGGAGTCCCCCGAAAGCGTTCGGGGGGGAGTCCCGATCTTTTCGGGATCGACTCATTACCCTGTCCCTCCATCTCCCCCATCGCTATCCTCAGCTTCCTGCTGTGCTTTCTTCTTGAAATACATAAAGGCAACCATTCCTCCAAACACAAGAGCCATGACCACCAACAATATCACAACAACTTTCAAAATAATTTTAAGCACAGACTTTTTGGCAGGGACTAACTCTCCATCTTTTTCTGTATCCACTGGACCTTGACTCATCCCTGTCCCATTCGTCGTAGCGCCACCCACAAAAACTTCTCACTCACAGGCCTTTGACTTAATATCATAATAGTTGAGTATCTGACAAATCTTGGGCATAACAATCAAATCGACATCCATCGCATCGATCTGCTCTTCACCTTCCCCTGCATTATTTCTCACCAAATCGATAATGAGTTGGAGCTCGTCTTTGATAGCTTCTTTGTCTCCATTGATGTTTTCTATTGCTTCAAAATGAAGTCAGATTTTTTGTTTCAATGACAAAGGCATCAACAACATTACATCTTGTTTCGCTTGCTCATAAGGAGTGCCTCCAAGTGCGACAGTGACATTACTATCAGAGACCGCATACAAGATGACATCAAGACGATTGAGCTCCGTTTCAGATAATTTATTTCCTATTCTGAGGACATGATCTCTGATGGTGATGACTTGTGATGCTATGCCAACCTTGTCACCAAGTTGACTTCTCAATCACATCAGCAGGTCTTTGAGGTACTTGATATCTTGGTCATCGCTATCCAATACCATGACCAAGCTACTGATGTTTTGATAGATAGGTATGAGATGTTTTTCCAAATTGAGCTGACTATCCAAAAAATGAACAGTCAGATCTTGTGAGGAAATTTCCCCTTTGTCCTCATAATATATCCTGCCTACAACACTATCAAAAAGTGGTTCATAGCCTTCTACATGAAGAGTATTACATTCGATATCTTTGTCCTTTTCCACATTTTTGTCCCCATCACTATCGATGGTGATATCTTTGTCCATCCAACACTCTCCAGTTCATGCATACACAATAAAATAATTGACCGTATTGTCCAATTGTCTTCCGACGGTGACGAGATAGCCTCCTGCCTGTTCTTGAACCTTTGGTATGGTCAGTGGAAAGAGAGGAATATCCAAGTGACCAGTAATTTCTAGTGATCATGATTTGATAGCTTTGTTGGCATATTCATCAGTGACAAACAACTCATAGTCATAATCTCCTGTACCAGGGTATTGAAAAATAAATGATCTTTCTCCGAGGGTTTCTCCTCAGGATAATTGCTTCATCCAAACGGGGTCTTTTTGATCCTCAGCCAATTCGTGATGACACAATGACGCATTCATGCAAATACGAGATTCGACACGACTACCTATGCTGATATCTCTTCCCATCACCAAAGATCCATATGATTCCAATAAAATTAAGGGTCTGACGCCAACATCCACTTTGATCACTTCACCTACCGCAGAGCCTGGGATGCCTCTATACACGACCTTCACTCTGGGAGTAAACGATCAGTCTTGTGAATAATAATGAGTTATTTTGTCATTCTTGCTATTGAGGTCTATTGTTCCATCACCATCAAAATCATACTTGATTGATCTCAAGGCTGCAAAATCAGCTCTATCTGACAATACTTTTGCTATGACTTCAAATTGAATATCATCACCCACTTTGACATTGATAGCAGATTGTCTGAGTGTGACGATGGGTATATCCAAGTTATTTTCATCGGGTGGGAAAAAGACCGAAGGACCATGTCCTATGATATTTTTGCTCATTTGTTCACCACCATCATTGTCTACCAAGGTGACACCAAATTCATATTCACCAGCAATTCTTTGGAGAGTGAAATATACTTCAGGTATGTTGGCTGGAGTCACCTTTTTTTCCAAGATTCTCGTAGGATTATCCTTATTGAAAAAATATCGTTTGTACATTGCTATAGCACCATCAGGGTCTTTTGCATTACTCGCTGTCAACTTGATGATGAGTGGGTCATATCATGTAGTGCTTGTCATATCCTTTTGCTTGGTACTTGACAAGGTCATCCCCATCGTATCACCAAATTGTGGGAATACCATAGCTATATCAGAGAGGGTGGGTAGGTCATTGACAACTTTGAACCAAACTTTTTGTTGAAAAATTTCATGAGTTTGACCATCCTCCAACATGATATCAATACTCTGACATCCCAACTCTAGGAATTTGTAGACAAACCTTGCTTGCGTATAAGTATTGTCATCTTGTGGTTTGAAATAAAAGAGAATATCTCTTTTTTCACCTTTGCTATTAACCGAATCACTTGTATCTATAGAAAAATCTTGTCATCTGACCATGCGATAGGCAGCGTAGTTATCTCCTTTAACTTCACATTGATCTTCTTGATTGAGAATAGAGTTGTTTTTTTGCAATATTCTATAGGCCAAAACAGGACTGCCTGCCTCTCCGACAAAAACATTTCTCACAATACTATTACGTTCACCATCTTCCGAATAAACTGTCAATTTGACAGGATATACACCCACCTTTTCATAACTATGAACAAGTTTCCCATCGAGTGTACTTCTCGTAGTTCCATCTCCCAAATTCCAATCAAAAGAAATAACCTTTTTATTTGCTTTGGCAAGAAACTTGACCTGAGATCATCGTGGTCCAGCGACGGGACTCAAAAATATATGTGGTCTGAGAGAGGAGTCAATTTTCAAACTTTTTTCCAATGTGCCGATCTTCCCAAACTTATCTGTAACTGTCAGTTTGATCAAATATGTCCCAGCTTGCTCAAAACTCACGACAACTCTTTTACCATTTTCTTGTGATTCGTTGATCGTGACATGTTCTTGAGGTGAAAATTGTCGCTGGTAACTCAAAACATCACCCGCTGTGATGACATCTATATCACTACTCAATGAGCCATCCAAAAGATACTGTGATGGGAACTCCCGTGATTCAATCGTCTTCAAAGAAAATTGTGCTGTTGGATCACTAGATTCCACAAACAATGGTGCTGTTTCTGTATTTTTTCTTCCTTGATCGTCTTCGACACTCAATTTGACTGCATAGGCCCCTGGCAAAGGAAATTGTTTTTTGATCGATTTGCCTTGGATGGTATCAATCTTTTGACTACTGCTATCAAATATCTCCCATGTATACAGTTTGATATTTGACACGAGCGAATAGGAGGATGATGCATCAAAACCAAAGATAGTTGACGTGCTTCCTTGCAGAGGATTCTGTCTGATGATAGCAAGTGGATCGGCAACAACCAAGCTATATTTTTTCTTCATCACATTATTTTCATTATCTGTAACATCCAATGAAATAGTAAACTGACCCTCCTGAGTAAAGGGGACAATCAAAGAGCCAGGTGCTCCTGAGTTGGTTTTTTTGTAAATACTTCTTCCATTCCCTTCAATATTCCACATATGAGACTGTATCACCCTTCCTCATTTGGGGAAACTAGCGCTTCCATCGATGAGGACTCAGGCCTTTGCTTCCAAGGATCCCATTTTGACCAGAGAGTCTTCATTGAGTTGTTGTCCATTGGCATAGATGATCAAGGTAGCAGATTCAGGAGAGACATTGACAGACGTAGAACTAGATCCATCCAAAATTCCTTTTGAGAGTTGATTGACACTTCTGACAGTGAGGTGAACTACATAATTCCCTTCCACATCAAAGCTATGATTGACAACGGAGCCCTGCCCGATAGGAGTATCCACGCCCAAAGCATTTTTGTAATACCAATAATAATTGCTACTGGGGATGGTGTCATTGGATGGGTCTGTACTTCATCTTGCATCCAAGGTGACGCTCAAGGGTGCTGAACCACTTTTGGGAGACGCTTTGACATCTGCTTTGATGCTATATTTACTATTCATTTCATTGATAGCCTTATCCAATGGACTGAAACATCAATCCAAAAACAATCAAAATTTATTGAAAGAATAAGAGTCAGCCAAACTCTTTGTCAAAATACGACACTGTTCGTAGGTGATTTTGAAGCTATTTTCTTGAGGAAGTGATGGGAATACCTTTTGGAATAATTGATAAAGGTCCGCAAAAAATTGCTTATCCAATTCAAGTCAAGTATTTCTTGTCGCCTGAATTTGTATAAACATGGTCAGCATCTGATCTCGTTGCTCTTTGATGTGGTAGTTGGGAAGATAGTCAGCTGGTATCTCGCTCGTTCTTCCAAACGCATGCAACTCAAGATGTTGAACAAAAGGCATGATACCAACAATAAATGTTGCTATCATCATTGACAGGTGTCTGCCCCCAAAACGCATCATGAAACAAAGAATAAAACTCACACACAAATGATAGTTTTCTCATGCATCTTTAGCAAAAAAATGCTCTCACTTCTCACTTGAAAAGCACAATAGTTTGGATAATATATGTAGTAATTTACTTTTAACACAAAAGATATGCCAAACAGCAAAAAACCAAACACAAGCAAAGCAAATACTAGCAAAAAAGCACCAGCAAAAAAAGTGAAAACAACCAAGCCAAGCAACAAAGATGCAAAAGGAGCAAATACTCATTATATTGAGGTATCCGCAGATACTTATGCAGTGATCCAGCATCTCAAACAAGCCTTTGAACAAATGTCCAATGAAGCGAATATGGAAGATGAAGATGTCATCAATGTATTGGTACAATGATTCATCGAATCAGTAGAAGCAGACGAAGAAACTTGTCATGGAGAACATGACTGATGTTGTGAACACGACAAAAGCAAAAAATGTTGTGGATGATCTTGTTCAGAAAAATAATGAAAACTTCTCTTCTTCAACAACCCCCGAAACCCAATCATTGCTCGATAGGATTTTTTCATCTTGCTTGTATTCAGTTTGTATGTTAGATCAGATCAAAACCATTGTATGTAGAGATGAGATGATGTCGACATGAAATTATTTTATTTTGAAAATGTAATACATGAAAGATCTTGTACTCTTTGGTATGCCAGGAGTAGGCAAAGGAACGCAAGCTGATTTGATAGCACAGGACCAAGATCAGTATGTTCATCTTTCTACTTGAGACATTTTCCGTGCCATCACCTCTAGGCCCAATGCCATTGGAGATTATGTCAATTCTCGTATCAACGCATGATTTCTCATTGATGATCAGGTCACGATAAGCATCTTCAATGCATATTTTTTTGCCGTCAAGGATAAAAAAAAGTATATGTTGTTGGATGGGTATCCGAGGACCATGATACAATTGGACGCTCTTCTATCTCTCAGCCACCAACAAGGCAGAGAGCTTATCGGCATCAATTTTGAATTAATAGAGCAGGTGGCAATCACCAGGATGCTTGGAAGATGACGCGAAGGAGAAAACAAAGAAGTCATCAAAAAAAGATTTGACGAATACTATAGCAAAACAAATCCACTATTGAAAGCATTCAAAAAACACGCTGATATCATCACCATAGATGCTTCCCCTGATATACAGACTATTCATCAGCAGGTGATGCGTTATGTGACAAATACCCCATAAGGCATTTATACATATTTTCCCATCCTTAATGAACGAAATACGTATTTATGCATGTAATTGCTGACGACCAATCGGTTTTTTCGCTCTACATACATGGTTGGTGATAATCATCGATGGCGAGCCATTTCGCTATGATGTCTTTCATACTTCACCACCAGAGAAATGATGGTCCTCGCCAAAAGCGATGGACATATCCATCTCAATCAAACACAGCCACAAATATGAATTCGTCATCGACGAAGTCGGGGCAAACCTTGGACATCAAGATTATTATTGAAACAGCAAATAGCTGACCAAGACAAGCACAAATTTCTTTGTTTACAAGCGAAGATCCCACACTATCCACTTCAACATAGCTATCATTTGTGGTGACCAAACTCCAATACTTTCACCCAACGAGCCATAAACAATGCTTGATGTTGAAATTATCGCTTGCCACGAAGAGCATTTGGAAGATGATATTTTAGGAATAAAGTAAAACAATGACTCAGCACAATGTCATCGCAATAGATGGTTTAGTCGCTACAGGCAAAGGAACGACTGCAAAGGGAGTCGCAAAAGCACTTCACTATTATTATCTGGACACAGGAGCCTTGTATAGAGTAGCGACTTTGTATGCTGTTCGTCATGATCTCTTGAATGCTTCAGATCAAGAAATCGCTGCCATATTAGACAAAACTACCATAGAATTTTGCCACAATTCCTCCACAAACAATGATGATTGTCGAATGAATGGAGAAAATATTGAAAAAGAAATCAGAAAAACAGAACTGACGATGAAAATCAAAGCGATAACTATTTGTAGGCCATTGAGGGTCAAAATAATTGATCTCCTTCATACTATGAGTAAGTGAAAAAATATTGTATTGGACGGAAGGGATGTGTGAACGCATATTTTCCCTCAAGCGCAGCTCAAAGTATTTCTGATTTGCGATCTAGAGCTGAGAGTACAAAGGAGATATGAACAGCTCAACAAAGCATGATTATCGACAGATATCGAAAAAGTCAGAAGAGATATACAAAGGAGAGATGAACACGATTATCTCTGACCCAACGCAGTCAATGCAAAATCACCTGATGCACGCCTTTTGGACACCAGTAACTGTACTATTGAAGAACAAATCAACACCATAGTCCAACGAGCAAAAGAAATTATATCTTAAGTCTTCATGAGGTCAGTCTTATTGAGTGGACACTCACGGCTACAGAATATTTGCAGCTTATAATTTCGATCTATAATTTCAGGTTTATGTCACCATCGCATGCTTCTGTGTCTTTGTGAGCTTAACTCTCGACTGTTAGCTGCGACTGTTTCAAGGAGTCCCGATTCCTTCGGGGTTGACTGTCGACTAAAAAAGATTAGCTATCAACCTCACCAACACATAACTGAAAATGGCAAGCAAGACTGCGCCTATGACACTCAAAAGTATTTTCCACATCAAAGTCAGTGAACTTTCTGATCAAGTCATCAGTTTGAATCAAGCGTACACAAGTGCTACAAGTGCCATCACTACCAATGCGACCCAAAGATATTTATTGATCAGTTGAAAAAATCATATCACCTGATGATCATCAGTTTCCATGCTAGAACTTCCAATGCTCGATTCAGCATTGTTGGGCAAAGGAACAATGATGCGTAGACTATCGTTCGCAAGTGTCCATTGCGAAGCAAGTACCATCAAGGAGAAGATCAAACTGCAAATAAATTTCATCACAAAAGAGATACAAATAATAAGGGTTTATCCAGCAGGACAGGGGATGACGTAATCATCACCAGCGGGTTTATATTTTTTAATAGGGTTATTCAGACAAAAGCTTACACATGCTGATTCAAATCATGGAGCATCGGCACAGGCTGCCTTGATCACTTCAAGTGGAGCGGCTTTGGGGGTACTACGGCCACCTCATCCCCCTCATCATCATGAAGGAGCCGTACTCTCAACTCATGGCGAGAGTGCTCCAGGAGTATCAGTAATAGTTGATTGACCGACCGATCTCAAGAGTGATACAATGACAACAGACATAAGAGCGACAACTATTCCCAAGAGCATCAGTCAGAGGCTTTTTGCAACTGCTTGTATGGCGGTGTCACTTCCAAAAGCAATGACCAATTTGACTGCATGCCACAATGTCATACTCACACCAGCGATCAGGGTGATTCTCAAAAGAAGTCTTGTCAGACGGATCATAAGTGAATCTTGTTTTTGAATACCATCTGTGCCAATAGTGATACTTCCACCAAACAGCCAAGCACCAACAGATTTTTTGTCATTTCAAATAGTGACAACAGTTTGCTGATTGACGGATGGCTCAAAAGCCTTATGCAACAAATCATTGGCCTGTACAAGAGAGAGTGACAAGCTACATATAGCCAACAAAACTAGCAAGGATTTTTTGAACATGATGGCAAAGAGAACATGAAACTTATTTTTTCAAGAGTTTCCCCCCAAAATAGTAACCAATATCAACTTAGATAGCCTCCAAAAGATTTTCTGCTTCTTCCACATCAGATTCTCTATTACTTGCTTCTTTATCTTGAATATCTTGAATATTTTTGATATAGCCCATATTTTGTCGTTTCAATAGATACTTTTTCTTAATTTCAATTTTCTTTTGCTCATATTTTTTTTCTATTTCTTGCAATTTCTGCTTCTCTCTGGTGAGGATATCATTGAGTTTGGTGATCTGTTCTTCATTCATCAATGGCATCAGATTGAACCAACTTTGTTTTTCTTCATCCTTGTCCATAGATCTTGATCTCAACACAAGTTCTATAAGTTCAGGCATTGATTGCACATAATCTGCAGGGATAGAAAAGTTCAGGGCCTTTGCCCACAAATCTTCAGGGAGGTATTTTTTGATAATGATACTATAATCTTGTTGTTTTATTGATGGCATCCGTCACGGGGACAATGATTAAAATCTTGAAATAATTGTATTGATAATCCATTTTTGTAAACGTTTTCGCCATCATATTGTATCACTTCCGCTTGGCATATTGTTCACTTTGGTGTTTAGTTGGCCAAATGAAGTGATTTTATATATAAATTCTTTGTCAGCACTCTCTCTTTCTTGTTTTGTATATTTATCTGTCTTTGCTTGGATGATGGGAACCTTTTTGATATTGCGTTTGATTTCCTGTATTTCGCTCCATGTCGCCTTTACTCTTCTTCTTCATCCTTGAAAAGGTTCGATACTCATGATGATTGGCAAACTATAAAGACCCCAACGATTTATCTGCAAGTCTATCAAAAGTCGCCTGACTGATGATGTCATTTTCATACAACCTTTCTGCATATCTGGCCATTGATACCATGCCATTCTCAGAGGAAGTTTCTACGATTGAATTGATCTGTGGGATATCTCTTACTCTGATATTATTTCTAATTGCAGTATTGTTGAACATCACTTCATACACTCATATTCTTTGTGAGTTGTCTTTGGTTTTGACAAGAGTTTGAGACTGAACTCCCAACAAAACCTCTGAGAGCCTATCGCCAATATGAGCTTGTGTATCAACAGGGAAAAAGGAAACAAATCTATTGATAGTTAAAGCCGATGATGGGGTATGCATGGTAGTGAAAACGACATGTCAGCTTTCTGTGATTTGCAAGACAGACTCAGCTGTTTCCATATCACGTATTTCTCCTACAAGGATGATATCAGGATCTTCACGCATTGCATATTTCAATGCACGTCCAAAACTCAAGGTATCATTTCCGATCTCTCTTTGTGATATTAAACATTTGTCTGGGGTGAACAAAAATTCAATAGGATCTTCAATGGTGATAATATTTTCCGTCCTATTTTGATTGATGTATTGAATCATGGAGACCAAAGAACTACTCTTTCATGAGCCAGTTGGTCCTGTGACCATATATAGTCATTTACTACGATGCAAAATATTTTTTTTGACTGACTCTGCCACATCATGAAACATGATTTCTTCCAAACGCCAAGCATCTTGATTAATTTTCCTCAAGACAATATGAACCTGCCCCATAGCAAAGTAAGCATTGACTCTATAAGGAGTATCAGAATCAGAAATATAAGAAAAATCTAATTCCTTTTTTCCCAAAAACTCTTTGTATCTCTGATCATTGTCACGAAGCATTTCTATCAACAAAGCATGCCCATACTGAGGGTCAATTTCTCACAGCTCTGGTTGGTTAACGATGTCACCATTGATTCTAAATGAGGGTATTTTGTCTCCAGACAAATGAATATCAGAAACATGATCCAATTGTTCTGCCGTGAGCAAAATTTTCTTGATAGATGGGTTTGGTTCGAGCATAAGAGAAGTAAGGGAACAAAAGCTACCAAATCATTATAATCTAGAAATGATAATTTGTCAACAAACGAAGGGCTTTCTTGCAGTTGCAATAAAGACTGTGTTCTATACTTATAATAAACAGCATCACCCCCCCCCCAATCATATCAGTATTGACATGCCACTTTTACATTCTCTCAAAGCAAAAATGAACCTCTACAAAGACATCCCTGCCTACGCGAACAAAGCAAAAAATGAAATAAACATGATTGTCGAAATTACAAAATGATCACAAAACAAGTATGAATACGATGAAGAAGAAGGATTTTTCTCTTTAGACCGCGTACTTCATCACTCCATGTTTTATCCATTTGACTATGGATTCATCCCCAGTTCTGCTAGTTGAGATGGTGATGCTGTTGATGTTGTCCTTTTGGTCACGCAACCTACTTTTGCTGGATGTAGAGTTAAGGCAAGAGTCATAGGCTGTCTCAAAACTTCAGACCAAGATGGACTCGATCACAAAATCATTGCAGTACCCATCGACAAAGTAGACCCTCGTCGAAGTGATGTTCAGAGTATCAAAGATTTGTGAACCCATCTCAAAGATGAGCTTCTCATCTATTTCAAAGAATACAAAAGACTCGAAAAGGAAAAATATGACAAAATTGTCATAGAATGATTTGGTGATATGAATGAAGCAATGAAGATCATCGATGATGCCATCACATCATTTCATCAAAAACACCCACACATCTCCGTCGTTCAGAGCGCTTCAGCGAAGAATCCAGGATTATCCTAAGTTTTTCCATATCTTTACAAAAAAAGATCTCCCTTTATCACCATCCAAAGCTTCTCTATGTCGATAGCATATCTTGCCCTTTGATCAAATATCTGAAACAAAAAAGAAAATTTACTCACAGCCATGACACTATTATGACAAACGACATGAAAGGAGGGATCAAAAAACACTATTCTCCTCAAACAATCTTTAATCTACGAAACAAAGCCCATCGGATACACACAACAAGACACCTTCCTCAATATGGCAATAAAAATTCACACCAACCTTTCTCCTCATGATCTCCTTAAGCACTGCCTTACGATAGAACAACAGATGTGAAGAACTAGAACAATCCCCCAATGACCTCGCATCATCGACATCGACATTATTTTCTACGACACACAAATTATTTCAACCCACACCCTCATTATGCCACACCCTCGTTACCATCTCCGCGATTTTGTCCTGCAGCCATTACTCGATATCGATCCAAAACTCACCGATCCACAAACAAACAAGTCATTAAAAAATCTTCTCAAAAAAGTATCTGACAAAAGCATTATTACTTTCTTAAGGAGTAACTGATAAATAAGAATATTTAACATCCTGAGTTCCCCCCGTCATCCTGATCTGGCACCCAAATCTTTCGTTTGTGGTGCAGGGGAAGGATTTTTTTTTGTACTAAAAGAGCTGATAGTAAGATAATCACTTCGTTCAATATGACAGATATGTCGTTTGAAGGATTTATCAGTGTTTATTTAAAGATGGATTAATGAGTTGAAACAATTATAAATACAAATGGAAGTCATTCTTTATAAATTAAGACAAAAATAACTTTACCCTATAAAAATACCTACGATGGATCACAGTCACCAACACACGACAAATAATGTGAATATATTGAAACGAACATCATTGTTGATACTTATAGAGTTTGTTGCCGAATTTACTATTTGATTATCTATCTCTTCAGTCTCGATAGTATCAGATTCATTGCATACCCTATCTGCATTATGATGAGTAGGTATAGCATTTTTTGCTATTTGGCTCACAAAGCGTCCTTCGAATAGACAGTTTACCTTCGGCTATCATCGCGCTGAAATTATCGGAGCATTGCTCAATTGATTTCTCCTTTTAGCCATGGCAATATATGTCATTATTATGTGATATCAACGTTTTTCTCATCCAATAGACCTACCCACATGACCTATGATATGGGTTGCTTGTGGGGCTATTGTTTTAGAAGCGATAGGATTACGGTTGAGTTTTAAGAGTCAAAAAAATAATCTGAACATGAGAGGTGCTTATTGGCATATAATTCAAACATTTGTGTGAAGTTTGATGATTATAGTCGTTGCAATAGTTATTAAATATACATGATTCACTCTCATAGATCCCATTATTGGAGTAGTGTTTGGAATCATACTTATAGGAATGTCTTGGTGAATAATCAAACAAGCAATGATTATCCTGATGGAAGCGACACCTTCTGGTTTAGATATAATAAGTATAGAAAAAGATATAGTTGCATTATCCTGAGTCATCAATATCCACCATGTACATGCTTGGATGTTAACATCTCAAAAACTAGTAATGAGTATGCATGTGAAAGTAATGAAGGAAGAAATAATACCTACAATTACTCAAAAGATTCATGATATTTTAAAATCAGAATATAACATCTATTTCTCTACTATCCAGTGTGAAGGAAGCGATTGCTTGGACAATCCTGAAGCCCAAAAGATTGATTTTAGCAAAAGCTATAGATCAGATGAATAGTACTATTATAATATGTAAGGGAAAGAAGTTTTGTTAGTATAAGGTTTTATTACTATGGCAACTTGTTCAGAGGATGTCACATGTTATTCATATCACATTACTATTCAAGCAATATAAGATTATGAGTACATACTTCTGATATCCTTGACAATAAATTATGGTAAGGTATTATAAAAACTCCATTGTAAATATTCTTTTATTTTCTTCTCTCTCGCCATGATGTACTATGATTTCATGTCTTTGGGCTGATTATTTATGATTGTATTGTGGGGTGTTATTATTGTTACTATTATTTTATTAGTCAAATGGCTCTGGCACCAACACAATGGTGAAGGAAAATATAATAGCTCTGCTTTGGAAACTCTCAAAAAACGCTACGCAAAGGGGGAGATCAACAAAAAAGAATTTGAAGAAAAGAAAAAAGATCTCGCAAGATAAAACACTTTTTACTCTCCACAAAGATACTATGTCACGCAAAAAACATCAACAATCAAAGAAGGGTCGATTAAATACTCAAAACTTAATCATCGCAGGAGTGATTATTATATTGGGAGCTTTCTTTTTTTTCCAAAACAAATCTTCTGATGTACCACTCCCAACATGACCAAGTACGGCAACTCTCACCATCTCCCAAAACAACCAAGAGCTTGGAGACATACCCATGAGTAAAGGGAAAGTAGAAATAACATACACTCTACAAAATACAGGGACAGAGCCAGTAGTGTTATGAAACGCTACCACAAGTTGTATGTGTACACAGGCCTACCTTGTCATCAATCAAAAAGGCAAAAAATCAGAGCAAATCACAATGAATGCACCAAGAGACATGAAACAAGTGGTCAAACCATGAGAAAACATGACACTGATAGCGATATTTGATCCCAATGCACATGGCCCTGATGCAACATGACCCATCACAAGATCAGTGTATATAGAGACGAATTCAACGAGTGCTCCAAAACTATCTTTCACATTTATGGGCAATGTCACCAAGTAAGGACTGAAATGTGATGACAAATTTTATCAAGCCAAGTTACTATGGAAAAACTTTTTCGACTTTTTTTTGTCCCCATCATACTTGTAT
>Ga0210019_1002523_pt1 | contig 17708 bp, 20 predicted proteins | sample CryGeyCG2114_020_2_FD_183969 | JGI IMG/M metagenome (GOLD analysis project Ga0210019, IMG submission 183969) | Groundwater microbial communities from aquifer - Crystal Geyser CG11_big_fil_rev_8/21/14_0.20 (SPAdes) (version 2) | ecosystem: Environmental > Aquatic > Deep subsurface > Groundwater ...
GAAGCCGAGCCGTTGTCGTCGTCGTTGTCATCATCGTCGTCGTTGTCATCATCGTCGTCGTTGTCATCATCGTCGTCGTTATCGTCGTCGTCATCGCCGCTCGTAGATTCAGCATTTGCACTAGCGCTGCTGTTGCTTTCAACTGAAACGTTGTTTTCTACGTTTGCTGAGGCAGAGCTGTTGCTGCTTCCGTTATCATCGTCGTCGTCGCCGTTGTCATCATCGTCGTCGCCGTTATCATCGTCGTCGTCGCCGTTGTCATCATCGTCGTCGCCGTTATCATCATCGTCGTCGCCGTTGTCATCATCGTCGTCGCCGTTATCATCATCGTCATCGCCGTTGTCATCATCGTCATCGCCGTTATCATCATCGTCGCCGTTTGCCTGGCTAGTTGCCATTGCTTTTGCGCTTTGAGACATCTGTATTGAGAGTGAGAAGTTAGCGATTGCAGATGCATAGTTTCCATTCTCTAAACCAGTTACAGCTTCTGCCATAAGATTTGTAGCAATTTCAAGCTGAGATTCAATTTCAGCAAGTGCCTCGCTGCTCAAGTTATCCTCATTGCCTTCTACAGTGCTTTGTGCATTCGCTAGTTGGCTTTGTGCAAGGATGAAGTGGCTCTCAGCAGTTGCTTGAGCTGAAGAGCTGTCGTCATCATCATCATCGTTGTCGCCGTTATCATCGTCATCGTCGTCGCCGTTGTCATCGTCGTTATCATCGTCGTCGTTATCATCGTCGCCGTTGTCATCGTCGTCATCGTCGTTATCATCGTCGCCGTTATCATCGTCACCATTATCATCCTCATCATCCTCCTCAGAAGATTCAGCTGTTGCATTAGCTGCTGCATTAGTTTCTACAGAAGTATTGTTCTCTACTTCTGCTGAAGCAGAGCTATCGCCGCCTTCAGTTTCTGCATTTGCATTAGCATCTTGATTAGCCTCAACTGATTGATCAGTTTCTACGCCAGCTGAAGCAGATCCATTTCCAGATTCAGCATTTGCATCAAGCTCTTGCTCTGCGGCAACAGATTGATTCGATTCAACCTCTGCCGAAGAGGAGCCATCTTCATCATCAGATTCAGATTCAGCACTTGCTTCAAGTTCCTGTTCTGTTTCAATCGATTGGCCAGCTTCAATTTCTGCTGAAGATGAGCCGTCCTCGCCTTCGCTTTCAGCGCTTGCACTTGCTTCTTGGCTAGCTTCAACAGATTGATCAGCCTCTACTGTTGCTGCTGCTGAACCGTCGCCATCAGTTTCTGCACTCGCGCTTGCTTCTTGATTTGATTCGACAGATTGAGAAGCTTCAACATTTGCTGAACTACCAGAACCCCCACCCGCTGCCAAACTAATAGCAAGCAAGCTTGTCAGTAATACGCTAGAAGCGTATGAAATTAGTGTGTTCATATTGTTAGATTTAGAAAGTAAAAAAGAAAACCGATCGGTGTGTCCGTGAGACGCAGGCATTAATAAAACACTACAACAAAATTTTTCGCTCTTTCATTTGGCGTAATTTTTCTAATCCGCGTGAAATTCTTACCGAAATAACATTCTCTGATTCGTTCATGCGGTTCGCAATTTTTTTAATTTTCATGTCTTCAAAATATCTCAGTGCCAATACTGACTTATATTTTGGAGGGAGTGTTTTTATTGCTTGGCGGACTCGTTCGCATTGCAATTTCGCGTCTAGCGAAGCAGTTGAGTCTTCGGTAGATGAATCCGCCTCATTGGAAATCTGTTGTAAGTAGCTATAGTGATTTTTTCTTTTTCTACTTTGATCAATTATGAGATTGAGCGCTACTTTGTACAAAAATGCGCGCAAATTATTTATGTGATGCTGGCAGCAGAGATATTGCCATGTTTTAACGAATGATTCCTGAGTTATGTCTTCTGCAAGCTCTTTGTCAGAAGTTCGTGATAAGCAAAAGCGAAATATCTCACTCACGTATTTATCGTACGCTTCCACGATTTTTTTGTCCGCTCTATATCTGTATAATGTTGCTTCATTCATATATGTAAAGGTTATAGGCTCGTTATTGTCAAATTAGTAGAGTATAGAGTATAACGCAAAATTGTCAGGATTCTTAGTCACACGTAGAAAGTTCTCTCGACATATATGCGTAAGTTTTTTATTACGCCTGTCGTCTCCCAAACGAATATCCAAAATTCTATTTTTTAAACTTAATTTTTATGCGCTTTATGAGAAAAATGAAATTTGTTCTACCGGCAATTTTAATTCTACTAATATCTTCATTATCCTTAAGTGGCTGTATTGAGAATGCTCAAGACGATCAAAATGATAATGATAACGGAGGTGTTGTTGACGACGTTAACGAGGACGATGAAGAAAATTTCTAATGCAATCTTTATAGTCAGTTCGCTATTTGTTCTTTTTGTAGCAATCTCAACTACATTTGCTGCATCACACATTGCACCGCAATTTTTTGATGTCGATCCTGAAGTTTGGTATGCAGATGCAGTGTATGAATTGCGGGAAAAGGGTATCTTTTCTGGATTTCCTGATGGTACCTTTCGTCCAGATACCAATGTAAATAGGGCTGAACTCGCTGTTGTTCTACGTGCTATGTTGACCTATTTGGAAAATGAGAATGGATCGGTAGTTTTGAGCGTTCCTTTTACAGCTCAGGCGCCGCATGGTAATTGGAATCTTCCATACAAAGAGGCATGTGAGGAGGCATCTATTATTATGGTTGCTCATTATTTAAATGACGAAAAGCTTACACAAGACCGGGCCGACGAAGAAATTCTTCGATTGATTCATGATGAGACAGAGTACGGGTTTGGCGTTGATATTGGTGTGGAGGAAACATTAGAGCTTGCACAGCAAAGTTATGGTTTACAAGGTGAGGTTTTTTATGATGATGATGTGAGGATCGAAAAAATTAAGTCACTCCTTCTCGATGGACATCCGATTATTGTTCCAGTAGCTGGGCGGATTTTAGCAAATCCTAACTATCGAGAACCAGGACCCGAATATCATATGTTAGTCATTGTTGGGTTTACGGATAAAGGTTTTGTTACCCACGATCCTGGTACGCGTTCGGGCGCGCTGTATGAGTATCCTTTTTCTGTGATGATGAGAGCGATTCACGATTGGACAGGCGATAGTGCGACCATAGAAAGTGGACGTCCTGCTATATTGGTATTAGAGAAATAAAACAAGTCATAAGCTAAGGGTCAACGTCTTATGCTTGCGCTTTAGGGGTTCCGCGGCATTATGAGCCGCCAACGTAAATATTTCATAACATTTTTCTATGGGAAAAATATTTATTTTGGTCTCGTTTTTTGTCACGACATTTGCGGGCCAATCTTCTGGAGCTGTTCGGCACATCGACAGCTCTATTAAGGTAGAGCGTGGCTCGGTAACACATAGCCAGCGGCAAGTCGCTGCGAAACCTAAAAAGGTTTCAGCTCCAAAGGTTAAGGCTCCAAAGGCTAAGGCTCCAAAGGCTAAAACTCCAAAGGCACCAGCTTCGCAGCCAACGTCTCCAAAACAAAATGAGACACCAAAAGCGCCAAGCTCTCCGGCACCTCAAAATTCAAATGAGCCGTATTCAAAGCCTGAAGATTTTCTCGGCAAGGTATTAGAAGATGATCCGAAAAAGATTCAGAGCGTTTTAAATGCTATCGATAAGCTCTCGAATGAATATGATGTTCCAAAGTGGTTTTTGAAGGCGATCGTGCACCGCGAATCTTCATTCATGCCCGATCATATTAATCACGGCGACGGAATCGGAGGAAACGAAAACTGGAATCATCGTCGCACCGATGATTGCGCAATTACCAACGACGGTTATCCGCACGGTCTTGGTTTGACGCAAATTACGGGATGGATGTACCAAGGTATGCCGTATCCATTATGTTTAGATCAGCCCGACAATGATAATCGCGATTACTATTACGCCATGGCAAAACAGAACTTTGGCGAGTGGGTAAAAATGGAAAATGTTTCGCGCTTAACAAATCCATTAGATCCTGAACAGAATCTTCGCCGCTTTCTTACTGCCTATGCGGTACCTGCATACCGTCTCTTCTCATCGCAGCATAAGGGCGAATCGGAAGAACAGATCTGGCGCCGCGTTGCATTCCACTGGAATAAGGGAATGTACATGAACTACGATCCGAACAATACAGACTACCTTGGCCAGTACGATGAGTACGTGCGCCGGTATAAATAAATGATTTTATACTCTAAAGAAAATGCCGCCTCGCATTATTGGGGCGGCTTTCTTTGTATAGAAGTGCAATCGGTATATAATAATTCTATGAATTTCCGCACACACTTTACTTTTGGTTCGGCGCTGGCGCTTTTAGTCTTAGCAATTACGCGCTCAATCGATTATGCGTATATAACTTTCTTTGTACATCTTGTACTCGTTTTTGATTTTTTTGTGGAAAAACTTTTTAAGAAAGAGCCGTTTCATTCGGTGAGCTTTATGATTTTGGCCACACTTGTGGCCTACTTTGTGCAACCGGTATATGCGATTTTCGTGGGGCTTGGATATTTTTCTCACCTCTTTATCGATCTCTTTGCCGATGAAAAACTCGAGCTCTTTTTCCCGTTTTCATCGAAAAAAGTTTCACTCTATAAAAAGGATATTGAGAATACCCTTACAGATCTCTCGATTTTGGCGGTTATGATTCTGCTGGTTGTTGTGTACTTTCTGATGGTGAGATAGCTACCGGTTCGGGCTGGAGAATTTGCGGCATGAGCGATACTTCTTTTCCAAGCAGCGCCCATTCTTTCCGTACATAGTACATGAGATACGCGCTGACAATAGAGAGTCCGGCCATAACTACAAAGAGTGCATTGAATCCAAAGAGATAGACAATGCCGCCGCCAATACTTGCAGCTACGGCGGTCACAACGCTCGAGACCATTTTCCAGAATGAATAAGCTTGAAGCGAATTTTCCCGTGAGACATTTTCGGCAACAAGTGCGTCAAAGGTGGGTGCGCCAAGTGCTTCGGCTAACCCGATAAAAACTTGCAAAATAAGAAGCTGCGCCGGAGTTGCCACAAAGATATAGGCAATCCAAGTGCACGCCCGAATGAGATAACTCACCATGAGGATATTGCGCTTTTGGTCACTCTGATTATTTGTCCGGCTCAAGCGCAGCGGCCGCTTTCCAAAGAGATACACAAAGAACGTGGTCGAGAAGAGAAAGATCGGCCACGAAAATGTTACCAGCAGCAGGCCGTCTTGCATCTGTCCTACATAGACAGCATACAACGGGCCAAAGAGTCCGGCTGCGAGCATAAAAATGCCGTTGGTGAGAAAGAGGATTTTGAGGGTTTTGGTCATAATGAAGAGTAGTTGGCGAGAAAAGGACGGAGAATAGCGGCTGGTGTTACAGATTTTTTCTGATGATTATTAAAAAAGCTTGCTCTATACTCATATCGATGAATGATTTAAAAATCTTTCTGCGGATCATGCTGGGGTTGCTCTTAATTGCAACCGGGGTGGGAAAGCTGCTCGATATTCCGGGCTTTATTGGCGTGATTGAAGCATATGATTTGTTGCCGGCCTGGAGTGCTGTTGCCGTAGGATACCTGCTGCCTTTTGTGGAATTAGTTACCGGTATTGGGCTTGTATTTAAGATGCAGACACATTTTGCCGCTTGGAGCGCGGTTGGGCTTCATGTGATTTTTTTGACCGGAGTTATTATTACTTTGGTGAGGGGATTGGAATTAGATAATTGCGGCTGCTTTGGTGTATTTTGGGCGCGCCCGTTAACTCTGCAGACGGTATTTGAAGACAGTTTATTGCTGTTGATTTCGATCTTTTTGTTGTGGAGTTATCGGCCATCTCGTTGAGGATGATTGTATTGACTTTTTTGCTTAATACCTATAACCTAGGTAGTAGGTTATTAACTATACTAAATTTATGATCGAACCTTACAAAGCAAAAGCAGAATTGGGTACGAAAAAAGCTTTGGGTCAGCTTAAAAAAGTTTTAGAAATGATTGAAAAGGGCGAGTATTGCATGGATATTTTGCAGCAGATACGTGCCGTAAACGGATTATTGAGTGGCACCGCGGTGCATGTTTTAAATAGTCATTTGCATACCTGCGGCGAACGCGCATTTCAGAGTAATAATAAGAAAGATCAGGAGAAGATTATTGATGAGCTTCTTTTGGCTTTTCGCGCCGCTCAAAAATAGGCGCCATTTATTTTTTAACCCTTCATTATATGATGGGAGCATACACATCTTCGGGTTTACTTGGGCTTCATGTCCATTGGGTTTTTGTCGGTCTGTCTTCATTTGCTTTTATAGCGGCATTGCTCTGGTTTTATAAACATGCAGATAAAAAGGTATTTTTAAATTGGATTTGGGGGGCACTTATTGTTGGTGTGCTCGGTATGTTATTGACTTCGGCTTGGTCTATGGGGGGCTTGTATGGTTTTGGTGGTTGGGGTGGTCATATGAATGGGTATTCAATGGATCGCATGATGGATTATATGGAAGGAGAGTTTGATGAGCGTAATGTTCCATTTGATCGCGAGTCTATGTTGGAAGAGATGCGGGAGCATATGTTTGGTAATAAATAATCATGGAAAATCACGCAACAGTTGAATTAACAATTAGCGATATGACGTGCGCTTCATGCGTGGCGCATATCGAGGGGGATTTGAAAAAGACAAAAGGTGTACACTCTGCATCGGTTAATTTTGCAATCGGCAGTGCATCGGTAGCATACGATCCCACAATGCTTACGCCTGAACAGATTGTGCAGACGGTTAAGAAAACCGGTTATACCGCCAAGATGAGCGGTGATAGTCACAATGAGCATGGTGGGCGTGGGGGCGATCACAGCGAGCACGGCGGCAATCATGAAGACCATTCTGCGCACGCCGCAGCAGAAGATCGCGCCGCAGTTATGAAGCGCCGCAATAATGTCATCGGAGCCGGCGCTGCCAGTGCAATTATCTTGCTCCTTTCTTTTGGTATAAAAATTGAGCAGGGGCCTATGATTATGCTTATTTTGTCTTTGTTGATTTTGCTCTTTCCTGGCCGCGAGTTTTATGTTCGTGGTATTCCGGGGTTGTTGCGTGGCCGTCCTGGAATGGACACTTTGGTTGCGCTTGGCGTGAGCGCCGCTTTTCTCTATTCCTCGTATTTAGTACTCTTTACCGCGAGTATGGAAGAGTATTTTATGGATGTCGCGATTATCTCGACCTTTATTTTGTTGGGCCGCTATTTAGAGGCATTGGCCAAGGGGCGTGCAAGTCAGGCAATTAAAAAATTGCTTACGCTTTCGGCCAAGGTTGCACACCGTTTGGGAAAAAATGGTGAAGTTGAAGATGTGCCGATCGATGAGGTACAAAAAGGCGATTTACTTCTTGTGAAGCCGGGTGAGAAGGTGCCGGTTGATGGTGTGCTCGTTGAAGGCAGTGCAACGCTCGATGAGTCGATGATAACCGGAGAGAGTATTCCTGTGGATAAAGCAGTAGAAGACAGTGTTATTGGAGCAACGGTTAATGGGAATACCTCATTTACCATGCGTGCCGAAAAAGTCGGTGGTGAGACAATGCTCGCGCATATCGTAAAACTTGTGCAGGATGCGCAGGCGAGCAAAGCGCCCATTCAAAAGCTGGTCGATATTGTGGCCGGTTATTTTGTATGGGGAGTTATTATCATTGCCTTGGTTACGATAACGGCTTGGAGCTATGCAACCGGCGATATTGAACAGGCCATAATTTATATGGTTGCGGTTTTAATTATTGCCTGTCCGTGTGCACTGGGTTTAGCAACACCGATTTCGATTGTAGTTGGTTCGGGTAAGGGAGCCGATATGGGAATTTTGTTAAAGAAAGCCGAAGCGCTCGAAAAGATGCACAAGGTTACTGCTATTTGTTTCGATAAGACAGGAACGATTACGCGCGGGCATCCGGAAGTTACTGAATTTGGCTCGTTTAATGGTAGCGATTCGGAGAATTTAGCGATTGCACAGGCGCTCGAGTCCCTTTCCGAGCACCCGCTGGCAAAGAGTGTGGTCGACTATGTTCAGGCACAGAAGGATGTTGAAAATCTGCCACATGTGAAGCCGGAAAATTTCCGTGCGCTTACGGGCAAAGGGGTACAGGCTACAGTTTCGGGCAAGGAATATTTGTTAGGCAGTGTGCGCGCTATAAAAGAAGAGGGCGTAGAAATTTCTCAGTATGAGAAGAAAATAATCTCCCTCCAGGAGGCGGGTAATACTGTTCTCGTCCTTGCAGAAGGTAAAACGGCGCGTGCATATTTTGCAGTACAGGATGCAATTAAGGATAGCTCCAAAGAGGCGATTAAGTTATTGAAGGAGCGCAATATTAAGGCGGTTATGGTAACCGGTGATAATCAACGCGTAGCCGATGCAATTGCACATCGTGTTGGTATTAGCACCGTGCATGCCGAAGTCCGGCCCGACGAAAAAGTGAATGTTATTGCAGAGTTGCAAAAAGCGGGTGAGATTGTTGCTATGGTAGGTGATGGTATTAACGACAGTCCGGCGCTTGCAAAGGCCGATGTGGGTATCGCGATGGGCACCGGAACCGATATTGCAATGGAGAGTGGAGATATCGTTTTAGTGAAGGGGGATTTGTTAAAAGCGGTAGAGGCAATGCGGCTTTCTGAAGCAACGCTTCGTAATATCAAGCAGAATCTTTTTTGGGCCTTTATCTATAATACGGTCGGTATTCCAATTGCGGCTTTAGGCTTCTTAAGCCCTATGGTTTCTGCGGGTGCTATGGCGTTTTCTTCAATATCTGTGGTATTAAATGCTCTGAGATTAAAAAGATTCCGCGCATGATTCGCATCGTTGCACAATCAGTTATGTGCCTTGTTGTTATCTTGAATGCATGCAGCCCGTTGCATGCTGTTCCTTTTCAAGACGAAAGTTCACACATGAATGCGCATACGGTTAATGCCGATGATACTTCGGAGATGAGTTGTTGTGATATAGAGGATACAGAAGAAGGTATTGCATTAGCCGGTCGTTCTCAGCCAGAGCAGCGCCGGATAGTTTTATTGCCGAATGTATTGTTAGAGGAACAAGTTGGTTTTTATAGTACTGCTCCGCCACTAGATAATAGCAGGGGGCAGAATCCTGTTGTTAGAGGAGTTTCTTATTTCTTAATAGGCAGCACAATTCAGCGGGAATAGGGCGTAATGATCTCATTTTTTTATTTTCATTACCTCCTTTCGAATGTTTAAAAATCAAAATTCTTCCTTTATCATTGCGATTATTTTTGCAGCAATCGCAATTTCTGGATCTCTTGTCTTTTTTGCACTGCAGATAAGTACACAAAACTCATCTGCAAATTTATCGGAAGCGATTGAGCAGGGAATTCAACAATATGTTACAGAGCAGCAGGATGCTGTCAGAAAAGCACAAGAAGATGCGAATAAGCCAAAATCTGTTGTGGGTGATTTTCGTGATGATGATGCTGCAATTGGTGATCCCGACGCGCCAGTTACTATGATTGAGTTTTCTGACTTTCAATGTCCATTTTGCCGAAAATTTTATAATGAATCTTTTCAGCAGTTAAAGACAGAATACATAGATACCGGAAAAGTTTTCTTTGTGTATCGTGATTTTCCTTTGGCATTCCATGATGGCGCAACTCCAGCGGCAAAGGCTGCTGAATGTGCGCGGCAACAAGGTGGCGATGCACAATATTTTAAAATGCACGATAAAATTTTTGACGGCCAAAATCTGCTTGGCCAAGGTACGGTTGATATTCCGGAGCAAGATTTACAGAAATATGCACGGGAGCTTGGACTCAATATGAATACCTTTGCCAGCTGCTATGACAGCGACAGCATTGCACAAGAAATACAGAAAGACATTGCAGATGGTAAGCGCGCGGGAGTTCAAGGAACACCCGGGTTTGTTATTAACAATCAACTCGTTGAGGGAGCGCAGCCATATGAGTATTTCAAAAATATTATTGATGCGGAACTTACTCGTTAATTATTTACTACAATGAAAAAGTTATTTGGTTATTTATTTTTTGCTTTTGGACTCACACTCTTGCTTGCGGCTTGCAGCACCGGGAATGCCGCAACACAAAAGAGGACTGAGCGTTCCGGTGCTATTACAGTTTTAAATGGAGTGCAGCATGACTGGGGAGATATAGATATTCAAGGAGGCAATGTGACGAAAACGTTTCGAATGAAAAATGAGAGCGAATTGCCGCTGCGCCTCATAGGTGCACAGACTTCATGTATGTGTACGACCGTTCAGTATTCTATTAGTGATGATTTACGTTCACCCGTATTCGGAATGCACCGGAATTCTGATTGGAACCGTACGGTGGCGCCTGGGGCTGAATTTGACGTTACGGTTACTTTTGATCCTCTGGCTCACGGCCCAGATGCCGTTGGCCCTATTTCTCGTTCTGTGTATCTCTTCACTAGTGCAGTGCCAGATAACATTAATACGCATTTCGATCCGGAAGCGGGTGAGGCCTCTGTTAGTGAGTTGACGGTCCGCGGCAATGTCATACGTTCAAACGGTTTTGTCTTTTCGGAGCGCGAGCACGATTTTGGCCGCATTCGTCAAAGTGGAGGCACTGTTGCTTACGAATTTCCATTCCGTTACGCCGGCACAGAGCCTGTTACCGTTGATGCCGTTGTGGCGAGTTGTGCCTGTACCAGCGGAACACTTTCTGCACAAAAATTTTCTCCTGGAGATACCGGTATTTTAATTGTTCAATTTGACCCGAATTTGCATCAAGAACCTCAGGGGCGTTTTTTTAAGACGGTAACAATTATGACAACTCCGCGTCTCAAAAATGAACCGGAAGTAAAAATTTGGGCTGAGATCGATTTAGATTTAGGCCCCGAATTTTTTAAGCAGAAAGAACATATTGATTAAAACTTTTTATTTATGAAATTTTACGCCTATACCCGAAAAATTGATTTGCCTTTCGAAAGAGCGCTTGAGCGCACGCGTGAATCTTTGCAATCACAGGGATTCGGTATTCTTACCGAAATTGATGTGCAGGCCACTATGAAAAAGAAATTGAATAAAGAGATGGAAACATATGTAATTTTGGGAGCTTGTAATCCTCCTTTTGCCGCGCGGGCAATTGAGGCTGAGTACGAAATTGGATTATTGCTGCCGTGTAATGTGATTGTGTATCAAAAGCAAAAAGGTGTATTTGTATCTACAATGCTGCCCAGTGTTGGCATGTCATTTATCAAGAATGACGCACTGCAACAGATTGCTCAAGAAGTTGAACCAAGATTAATAGCTGCAGTGAATGCAATCTAAATTCGATGGGGTGTTACCCGGGGTAGCGCCCCATCGTTCTTCTACACAATGAATTTCGAAAGAGATTTAGAAGCTTTCGCGTATACTACTTTCGCCATGACGGCAATATCCCCCGAACAACTGGACGATGTACAGCTGGTTAAGCTTGCATTGGAAGATGTTGAGTACTTTGAGCCCTTGATGGCGCGTTATGAGCGGCAGCTGCTCAGATATGTGCTGCGCATCTCCTCATTTTCTGAGGCAGAGGCGGAAGAGATTGTACAGGAGGTATTTTTAAAAACTTGGAAGAATTTGCGCGATTTTGACGGCGGTTTAAAGTTTTCCAGCTGGTTGTACCGTATTGCTCATAATGAGACAATTTCGCATTTTAGAAAGCATCAGGTGCGCGGTATGGATAGACAATTACATCTCGATGAAGATCTCTATAACTCTTTGCCTTCGGAACTGCATCTTCAGGATGAAATTGCAAAAACGCAGAGAAATGCGGTTATACAGAATCTTTTGCAGCAGCTTCCGGAGCAGTACTGCGATGTTTTGGTTTTGAAATTTTTTGAAGATCGCAGCTACGAAGAGATATCCGATATTTTAAAAAAACCGATGGGAACAGTTGCAACATTGATTAACCGTGCAAAGCAGCAGTTTAAACAGCTGGCTCACGATTACAAAATCGCACTATAATTTTATCCTCGTTATTATGTCTAAAAAACTTGCCCAATCAGTCTTGGAAAAGATTAAGAAGCAGAAGCTTGAGCCGCGTCCGCGCTGGCACTTTGTGCTCAAGAATGGAGCATTTTGGCTGCTTTTTGGGCTAGCTGCACTGTTTGGCGCAAAAGCTGTTGGTTTGACGCTCTTTGCAATTTTTGAAATCGATTTTTCCCTGGTGTATCGTGCGGGCGTACGGCTTCCCGCCATCTTGCATATGATTCCTCTCATTTGGGTTATCGCTTTTTTGATTTTTATCATTGCTGCTATAACTGGTTTGCATCATACAAAGAGGGGGTATAAATTTTCTGTGATACGCTTGATTTTTATTAATCTTGCGGTGAGTTTTGTACTTGGCGGCATCTTGTATGCCGCCGGTGCCGCTGAGCGTACAGAGAATTTTGTGCGTCGTGCTCTGCCTCAATATAAGGGCGTTGAAATAAGGCGTGAGCGTGTGTGGTCTCAGCCGCAGCAAGGGCGTTTATCTGGTGTGATTATTTCAGTTGAAAGTGATGCGCTGTTGCTTCTGGATGATTTTGGCGGCAGCCGATGGCAGATTCTCTATGCGCAGGCAGAGCGCCGCGGGCCATTGCAATTGATTCAGGGTGAGCGGGTTCGCATTCTTGGTGTTGCACAGTTAGGTAATCGTTTTGAGGCCGAGATTATTTCTTCGTGGAGGCCGCCGCACCACCCGCCGCATGTGATGTTGAAAGAAATATTTGTTCCGCCGCGTACCAGATATTGAGGGCGCCCTTTTCTCAACAAATATATTCTTAATTTGTATGTTATGAAAAAACAGCAAAAAAAATCATCAAATATTTCTGCGGCATCAGCACGGGCGCCGCGGACAATTTCATTTTTAGGCGGGATGGCTCTGATGGCCGCAGTAATTGTGCCGGTCGCCGTCGGCGCGCATTTTGGCGGAGCCGGGGTAGGCGGAGCCGTCAATCATGAGATAACGCAGTTAGATAACGGTATTGCAATTGACATAACCAGCGACGATTCCAAAGTAGTCGAAAAAATTCAATCGAAGAAGCCGCATGCTCCAAAAGATGACTCGGTAAGCGTTTCTAGTGAAAATTTAGATAACGGTGTGCGAGTAACGATAACCTCTGATGATGCCGATGTGGTGGAAAAGATTCAGTCACGCAGTAGTAAGGGGCCGCGCGGCATGCGCAGAGGAGGCAGAATGCATCCTTTTGCGGGTCAAATTGAACACAATGTAACGAAAATCGATGACGGTGTTGTTATTGAGATTACGACTGAAAATACAGAGGCCTTGGAAGTGTTGCGGTCAGAGGATTCACGATTTTCAAAAATGCCGGAGCACGAAAATATAGATGTGGTGCGAGAAGTAATCGATAACGGGCTTCGTCTGATAATAACCTCTGAAGATGAAGCGTTGGTTGAAAAAATTCAAACGCACAGTGAAAAAGGACCGCACATGATGCGGCGGTAATGAAGAGAACAGGGCGGGCTGTTTTGGATGGGGGATCCAATCAGCTCGTTTTGTTTTTCAACATATGTCTTTTCATTCTTCAAAATATTTGCGCAATATCTTGCCCCAGACTTCCATCGCTTTTTCTCCTTTGTCGAACTGCAGCAGGCCGCGGAGAGCGGGATTGTCGTTCAGTTCAATAACTATAAAATCATCGGGATTTGCGAGAGTTTGCGGTGCAAAAAGATCGATGCCGCATATTCTTAAGTTAAGCCTTTCTACAAGCGTGCGCGCCCAAACTACAAGTGCTTCTGGAGGTTGTTCTGAATACTCAGAATACTCGCGATGCATTTTGCCCTCTTCTAACCATGGTTTTGTTTTGCGATAACAGAATTCAACTTCGCCATCTAAAACAAATACGCGATATTCGGGGAATTCTATATTTTCCTGAATCATTGCAATTTTGCTAACTTCGGCAATTGTATCGAGATGCGCTGCTAACATCTCATCATTGTGAATAGTTTCAGCAAATCGTCCTAGGCTACTATCGTGCGGTTTAACGAAAATCGGATATCCCAATTCTTTGGCAAAGCGAAATGCATCACTGCGTTCGCGGCCGTCGGCACGCCGTTCGCGATGTTTTTCATGCAAAAAGAAAAAATCCCCTCGTGGTGTTTTATATCCAAGTTCTGCGAGATACATGCCGCTCCAAGCTTTGTCATGTACAAGCGTTGCGCTATTGTGTTGATTTAAAGGATATGTGGCATAGCGATTTGTCGAGACAAAACTTTTTTTACCATTAGAGATTTCAAGCAGGTTTTGTGAGTGGGTATCAATTACTCGCCAGGTGTATCCGAAGCGTTCGCAGGCTTGTATAAGATATTGAAGGATTTCGGGAATGGGAGGAGTTTGGACAGCAGTACTAGTTATTACATTTGCTGGCATATATAAAAATGATTAGGAAGAATCATATTGTGCACGAATGGAGGATTTCTGAGCAAGTGAATTATTTTTTTCGGATACCGGGCACCTTTGTAAGGTAGCGTTTTGTATCTTCTTCGCTGCTTCGTGCGCTTTTTACTGCAAGAACGTCGCCAAGGAGGATTTTTACCGGTGGGGGAATCGACTCGTTATCTATTTTATCTTGTTCGCGAATTTTGTACTGTGTTCCTATTATTAACTCTGCGCGCCAATCGCTATCCGGCGCATCAGATTCGCGTCTGAATTCGGCGAGTTGTATCCAGTCGAATGGTGATATTACGGAAGCGGTTCCGCAATTTGCTGCTGCATCAAATGCACCGTCCATAATTTCGCCTAGGGTTACCGGACGCTCCTCAACTTCCCAGCCGCGGCGCTGTGCCATTTCTATAATAAGTGCCAATTGATTGCCGGGAAGAATATCCCCCGCTTTGCGGCTTGGCGTAATAAGACGCCAGCGTTCGTCATCAATTTTTTGAAAGAAGATGACATTCGATGCGTTCGTCTCTTTAATCTCTACTGCTCGCATTTCTGCCGGTGATTTGTCTTGAATAAGCGTATTTGCAAAGAGTACTCCTACAGGATGATGGGGTTCTCGCTCGGTTCCAATATTGAGCTTTTTTGCTTCGCGAATAAGGACCGTTGTAAGAGCATAATTACCGACAACTTTTGTATAGCCCCCCAACCCGGGAGTGCTTCGAACTTGTGTTGTGGGAACAATAAGCCCCTTTCCTTTTACATGGCCATTTTCGTTCTTCTCAACCTCACCAAAGTAACTCTCAGCAGAACCGACCGGCGTTACCTCGACATAGAATGCAGAGCTATGAGAATTGCCTACCCGCATTTGAGGGCCCGAATCTGCTGCATGGGGCCGCAAATAAAGCCTTCCATTGGGCGGAATCATTGCAACATTTTGCTGCACAATTGTGACGATCACCTCTTCAAATTTTTTAAATGGTAGCGGAGTAATACCGAGGCGTTTGCAGCCTCTTGCATAACGCTCCCAATGATTTTGAATTCCAAAAACATAGCAGTTACCATCTTTTCCCCATTCTGCACTCATGCCCTCAAAAAGTGAGCCGCCATAGTGCAGTGCCTGCATGTTCGGATGCACCGAGAGTTCGGATAAAGGCACTGTCCACATATCGTATTCTGCACCATCTGTGCTCGATGCAACGACCATATTGTAGGCATGTATGAGGCCGGTTTCTGGATGTCCAAAACCAAGTTTGCCTTCTACCTGGAGCTTTTCGTACATTGAGGTATGTGGTTGCAGGGCGGGCCCAAGTCCGTGCGGCAGTTTTCTCAGCTCAATATGGTGCAGCTCTGCCGGGTCTATTGGTATTTTTTGTTTTGTAATGAGAGTAGGGTTTTCGTACTGTAAATTTAATGTTGCAGCAGGATAGGGAACTCCTCCAATATCCGGTGCCGTACTTTCTGCATGCTCGCCACCAGGCACAAATTTTCGATGAAATGTCATCAGATATCCAAAAGGGGCAAAAACCGTATCTCGAATATTTCGGAGCATTGTTGCAAACTCGGTGCTCGTCAAACCTGTGTCAGTTATATCGGCCGATAACACGATGCGTGTAGCGCCTTCCATAATTTCTTGCCGGATTCTTTGCGTAACTGCTTGTGCAAAGAAATCGGGAGATTTTCTAAGGATTTCTGTTCTCTTTTCGCCATCTCTTCGCTTTTCTGGTCCAGAATAAATTTTCATGGAGATTGAGTTTACAGGAAGAAGCAGCTCTCGACAAATTAAGCTTCCGACTTCTCGTTTAAGTTTAGCTTGACAGTAGCGGTGCTTTTTCTGTAAAAATCCCTTTCGCATTATGAAAACTATAAATCAAGCGCACGATTTTGAATCGAGCGGGGCAAAAAATGAGGTTAGTGCAGGTGAAGATCGTCTTCGCTTGCGTCAAATAGAAGATACCTATTTACCAGATATACACCGTCGCACTGTAGAAATTTGGGTGCGTCATGATGGGTTGATTGAGGAAAATCCTGGTGTTGCAGTACTTGCAAAATTGCTCGGAATCTCTAATGAAAGTCTCTATCGTTATTGGCTTGCTGCAGAGCAGCGTTATGGAATAGCACAACATGAAATTCAGTGCATGCGCGATAGCTTTACCTCCGGACGCTCTACAGAAGAAGAGTTTGCATTGATTTGCAAAGAGATTAAACGCTGTAATCCTTTTGCTGTTTTGAATTATTTATACCAAGCGCTCGCAACTGATGATGAGCTTTCTTTAGCTTGGAAATTGAGCCGTGTTGTTATTGCTGGTTATCATATGAATAGTCCGCGTGATTTGCCCCAGAGTTTGGGACATTTAGATAGAACGCAGCTATTTAGTTTCGAAGGGCTGGCTTGTTATATGAGGGGTCTTCTTGTGGAAATAGACAAAATAATTAGTAATTGTAACCCTTCAGTTGAAAAAGATATTCCTGATCTTATAAAATTGCGTTCGGCTTACGCTGAGCGTCTTGAAGAAATAGAGAATATTGCAGGTCCTCCACAGGATATTGTTGATGAGATGCATGAAAGTCTTGTAAGGATTAGTGATTTTGTATTTGGGAACGAAGCACCAGCTCCGGCCGAACATCTCCATAGTCATGCGTTATCGCGCGTCCGGCAGGAGGCTTTGAGGCGTCTCGCAGGTGCCGGCATATTATTTCACTCTGATGAACCTCAAACGCCCAGAGCAGTTCGGGCCTCTTCTGTGCCGGGCCCCGTTCCCATGTCTCTAGAGTAGTGCTAGACTATTCTCATGGAAAAACCACACACCACATCTCGGGACTTCTTTTTATGGTTACTTACAATTATTGCGCTCTTTGCGGGTGTATTTGCATTGAATGCGCTACTTTTTGCGTATGTTGATATTGCGTTTCCCAGTGTTTTGGAGCGTTACACGTATTATAGTGGCCAAATCCGCGGCAGTATCGCAACACTTATTGTTATGTTTCCGATTTATCTTGGGCTGACTTGGTTTTTGCGCAAGGATGTTGTCGCTCATCCGGAAAAGCGGGAAATTGGCGTACGGAAATTTCTCATTCATTTGACGCTCTTTGCTGCAGCACTCACGATTATTATCGATCTCATCACGCTGATTAATACTTTTTTGAATGGTGAATTAACTGCGCGTTTTGTTTTGAAAGTTCTTTCTGTCTTACTTACGAGTGGTGCGGTGTTTGCATATTATCTTTGGGATCTGCGCCGAGCTGTCGATAAAGCTCCTTCAAAAATACTTGCAGGCATTGCGAGCGCGGTTGTAATTCTTTCTATTATAGGCGGTTTTTTTCTTATTGGTTCTCCGGC
>Ga0210019_1002524_pt1 | contig 17703 bp, 14 predicted proteins | sample CryGeyCG2114_020_2_FD_183969 | JGI IMG/M metagenome (GOLD analysis project Ga0210019, IMG submission 183969) | Groundwater microbial communities from aquifer - Crystal Geyser CG11_big_fil_rev_8/21/14_0.20 (SPAdes) (version 2) | ecosystem: Environmental > Aquatic > Deep subsurface > Groundwater ...
GCGAAATCCAGTTGAGTGCCCTTCTTTTTAAATTTTTTGAGTTTGTTTTTGGCGCCAGCAATGGTGAATTTTTCTTCATAAAGCAGGCGTTTGATTTCCAGAACCAATTCAACATCCCTTTTCTGGTACAACCTTTGTCCCGATCTGTTTTTAGTCGGTTTCAGCGCATCAATTTCGTCTTCCCAATAGCGTAAAACATGTTGCTCCACGCCAGCCAGGTCAGCGACTTCTCCAATTTTAAAAAATAATTTATCAGGAATCAGAGTTGTCATCACACGCAGAGTGGTTGGTGGAATCCAGCAACTGTTTGCTGGGTTTAAAGGTCAATACTGTTCTGGGTCGAATACGAATCGTTTCGCCTGTTTTGGGGTTACGGGCATTACGCGCTTTTTTCTTCCGTAAAATAAAACTGGCAAACCTTGAGATACGGACATTATTACCATGAGACAATTCGGATTTAATTTCTTCAAATAAAATTTCAACGGCCTGCGCGGCTTCCTGGCGCGTGAACCCGACTTTCTCATAAACCTGATCAACAATATCCGCCTTCACCAGAGTGCCATTTAAATCGGCTTTATTCAAAATTGTTTCCTCAAGAAATGGTGGCCTTAATACCTTCAGTCATTTGTACTATTTTTCTTCATGGGCATGGTTGGCCTCATCGATAATTTTTTTCTTCAAATGCTCCGGGACATCTTCATAGTGGTCAAATTCCATAGCAAACATACCCTGCCCTCCCGTCATGGAGGTTAGATCAGCCGCATAATTCAAGACCTCTGCCATTGGCACGAATGCGCGAATGGTCTGGGTCTCGCCCTCGGAATCAATCCCTTGAATTTTACCTCGTTTGGAATTGATATCGCCCATTATATCCCCAACATAATCACTCGGCACTACGATTTCCATGTTCATGATCGGTTCAAGAAGAATCGGCCTGCAATCCATGATCCCTTTTTTGAATCCAAGGGAGCCGGCAATCTTAAACGCCATTTCCGAGGAATCCACATTATGATAAGAGCCGTCATATAAACTCACCTTCACATCGACCATGGGGTAATGCGCGATGATACCACCCGCCATTGCCTCCTGGATTCCCTTGTCAACAGCGGGAATATAAGTCTTTGGGATGGCGCCTCCCACAATTTTATCCTCAAAAATATATCCTTCTCCCCTCTTCAAGGGAGAGATTTCTATCCAGGTATCACCAAACTGTCCCTTTCCCCCCGTTTGCTTTTTATATTTTCCCTGTACCTTTGTGGAACTTTTAATCGTTTCCCGATAAGGTACCTTGGGTGCCTGGACAACCACTTCCACACCAAAACGCCGCTTCAACCTTTCGAGGGTGACATCAAAGTGAACCTGCCCCAGACCCGATAGCAGTAATTGCCCTGTTTGATCATTTCTTTCCATCTTCAGGGTCGGGTCCTCCTCCAACAGCCGGTGCATGGCACTACTGATTTTTTCTTCATCTGCCCTTGTTTTGGGCTTCAGTGCCCGAAAAAATACCGGCAAGGGAAAAGCAATGGGCGGAAACACCACTTTTTCTCCAGCATCGGAAAATGTGTCGCCTGTTACCGTCGACTTCAGCTTGGCCACGGCTCCTATATCTCCCGCAGAAATTTCCGAGACCGGGATCTGTTTTTTCCCCTGGAGCGCGTACAACTGACCTACGCGTTCATTCACATCCTGAGTGGCGTTGTAAATCGTGTCATCCCCTTTTAGCGAACCTGAAAACATCCTGAATAAGGTCAGTTTTCCAGCATACGGATCGGCAATAGTTTTAAAAACAAAACCCGCAGTTGGCCCATTCACGGGACAAGTAATCGGCGAATCATCCTTCAATCGTTTTGCGGTTACCGGAGTCCGCAAATCAGGGGAAGGAAGGAATTTAATGGCCGCCTTCAGCAGAAGGTCCACTCCTATATTATGCAGAGCCGACCCGCCAAGCACTGGTATCAATTTGCCACCCTGAATTCCTTCTTTTAATCCTTTGGAAAATTCCTCTTCCGTCAACTCTCCCTGCTCAAGGTATATTTCAATCAGATCATCATCGACCTCCGCCACCGCTTCCATCAACTCGGCATGGCTAAGCTCCATTTCCTCTTTGATCTCTGAAGGTGTTTCTCCCGTCTCTCCATTTCCCTTACCATCTTTAACATAGGAAACAAAATGGTTATCAATCAGATCCACAAGCCCGGAAAAAGTTGCCCCAGTATTGTCAGGGAGTTGCATAAAGACCGGGTTTTTGTTGAATTTCTTTTTAATGGATTCCAGAGTGGAGGCCACATTAGCCCGTTCATGATCCAGCTTATTCAGAAAAATAATTCTTGGCAGGTTTAACTGGTCGGCCCAGTTCCAAATTTTTTCGGTATAAAACTGGACTCCTTCATCCGCACTGATCACAAAAATCAGGCCGTCCACCACCCTGAGGCCGGCAGGCGTATCAGTAATGAAGTTACTGTTTCCCGGCATATCAACGAGGTTAATTTTTTTCGCATCCACCTCGCAAAAAGAAACCGAAGCATCTATGGAATGACCGTGCTTTATTTCATCCGGGTCATAATCCATAACGGATGAGACATCGCCCACTTTCCCCAACCGGTCCGAGACACCGGAATAATATAAAATCGCTTCCGCTAAAGAAGTCTTTCCCGATCCCCCATGGCCCACCAATCCAATATTCCTGATATCTTGAAGTTTATAGTGCTTCATACTCACCTCATCTGGTAAATAGATCACCCGCCAGCCAGGAAAGTTACCCCACTTCCTAAACTCATGAAACAAGAGATACTGCCTTTGAATTTACACCCCCAACGCTCAAGAACTCTATAAACATTCCAAATTTCGCGGCAAAAGTCAAAATTTTATACGCTGTTAATTTAATAAATATAAGGAATATTTCAAGTTGCCCTGGGAAACCGGTATAAATCGGGGCGGGAAAAGAGAGAGGGATTTTTCCTATTCAATTCATTTCAAAGCGTTTAAGCCCACAACCAAAGAATATCAACCACAAAAATTAAAAATGTTATGGCGACTGAGATAAATTTTTCTAAAATTATAGGAGGCCAGAATGTTCATGAGGACAGGCACATAAAATGGGTCTGAAGTTTTTCAAGAGTCTATACCTTTTCTTTTTCCAGACAAAATGAGCCTGACAGGTGTCCCGATGAATCCAAATGTTTTCCTGAGGCTGTTGATCAAATAACGGCGGTACGAAAAATGAATTCCTTCAGGGTAATTCATAAAGCATTTAAAGGTGGGAGGACACTTCTTCACTTGCGTCGCATAATACAGCTTCATAAACTTACCCCTGTAATTTGACATGGGGTTTTTTTGAACGGCACGCTCAAAACACTCATTAAGAGGTGCCGTGGCTATGCTTCGAGAATACTCTTCATAAACTTGCTGTACCTGAGGCAAAATTTTATCGACACGCAATCCCGACTTTGCCGACACCGTAAGCACAGGAGCAAATTCCAAAAATTTAAGTTTTTGTTGAACCCGTTCTTCGAACTCCTCAAACAAAATTTCTTTTTCACGGGATAAATCCCACTTGTTCCCCAGAATCAGACACGCCTTGCCACGATCAAGGGCATAGCCCGCAACCGTAGCATCCTGATCGGTGACCGGCTCTATGGCATCCAACACCAGCACCGCCACATCACAACGATCCAGTGCTTTGAGGGCCATGATCACGCTGAACTTGTCAAGAACCTGAACGGTTTTCCCCTTACGCCGGATTCCTGCCGTGTCGATCAGGATAAACCGGTGTCCATTCCACTCAAAAAGCGTGTCGATGGCATCCCTGGTCGTCCCAGGGATATCAGAAACAATGCAACGTTCCGAGTTTAGCAATTTGTTGATCAGGGAAGATTTTCCGACATTGGGTTTTCCGATCACCGCCACACGAATGCTGTCTCCCTCAAAATCAGATTCGGGGTCTATATCAGGAAGAGATGCGGAAACCGACTCAATCAATTCATAAAGCCCATTCCCGTGTTCTGCCGAAACCGGGAAGATATTCTCCAGTCCCAATTTAGAAAATTCAGGAAGGATGAAATGATGCGAAGGCGAGTCTACCTTATTTACAGCAAGGAAAAAGGGCTTCCCCGATTTACGCACCTGGGAAATCACTTCCCTGTCCGCCCCGGTCAGTCCGGTCTGATTATCCACAACGACAATCACACAGTCGGCTTCTTCACGAGCCCACATGGCCTGTTCAACCACTTGAAGTTCAATCTTGTTGGTGCTGTCTACATCAACTCCACCCGTATCAACAATGAGGACAGGGCGGTTACCAAGCTCCGCGGCACCATACATCCGATCCCGGGTTACCCCCGGTGTATCGTTGACAATCGCCGAACGACTTTGAGTGAGTTTATTGAATAAAGTTGACTTGCCAACATTGGCCCTGCCAACGATAGCGATAATAGGGGTGGTCATGCTTCTTCCTTAAATAGATGGGCCTTTATCTTGCAGGTATTTGTGAATACCTTCCGCTATGGAGGAAGCAAGCCTGTAAAGGTAGTCGGGCTTGGAAAGCATGCGGGATTCCTTCCGGTTGGTCAAAAAACCGACCTCAACCAGAATGCTGGGCATATCCGCTCCATGAAGTACATAAAAAGGGCCTTCTTTGACCCCAAGGTTCTTCAGCGTGCGAAATTTTTTCCTGGAGGATTGAAAAAGGTTTTCCTGAACCGTTCCCGCCAAACGGGAAGAGTCATTAATTTTAGTTGTGGTGATGAGGCTTGCCAGAATTTCCTGAACCTGATCATCCTTGACAGACTGAACCAACTCGCCATTTTCCCTGGCGGCAACTTCCAGCGCCCTATCATTATTAGCCGTGCCGAGGAAATAGGTTTCGATACCATGCGCCGATTTTCTTTCTGCGGCATTGGCATGGATGGATACAAACAGGTCTGCATCGCGATTATTGGCAATCTCACTTCGCTCTTTAAGTGGAATAAATGTATCATCCTTTCGGGTCATCACCACCCGGTACTTAAACCGGTTGACCAATATGGTTTTGACATGCCGCGCAATGGTCAGGTTAATATCTTTTTCATAAAGGCCCTCATCGCTCTTCGCCCCCTGGTCTTTGCCTCCATGCCCTGCATCCACAACGACTAAAGGTGAAGCAGTTCCATCCATCCCGGAAGAAGGAGCATAAAGATGGCCTTTTGCACCCACTTTTTCATTCTTGAAAAATACTTTTTTAACCGGTGCCTTGGGAGAGGGTTCTGGTTTGCTGGCTAAAGTCACTTTTTTTTCAGAACCTGCCTGAATTGCATATTTTTCCTGAGGGGCTAATTGAGGCTGAGGAACTTTTGCATTCTGCTCTTGCTTTATGGGTTCCTTTGACAGGGCCTGCCTGGCAACTACGGGTTCCGTTTTTTTCTCTTTCGGCAAAACTACAAGTTTTTGATGTGCGGACTTACTTTCCACTTTCTTTTTCGTTTCGTGAACCGGAAAGACAGCCGAGAGCTTCTGATATTCCTGACGGGCTTTCCCCGCCTGATCTCCGTTGGGATACTTCTCAAATATAGTTTTTAAAATTCCCGCGGCCGATGAAAAATCTTTTTTATCGCGATAGATCTCGGCCGACTCGAACAATGCGTCATCCGTCAACGTCCCCTTTGAAAAATCAAGAGAAACTTTTTTATAATAATGGAGAGCTTGATCGAGATCCTTTGCGTTTTTGGAAATCCCGTTCAAACCTTGATATAGTCGAGCCATTGTGAAAACGGCTTTATAAGCCTGCGGACTTTTAGGGTAACGTTCCGCCACTTTCTCGAATTTTTGGATAACGTTTTCCCAGTGGTGGCGGAATTTCTGTTTATCCGGAGATCCTTTGAGTTGGTAATATGATTTCTGGGCCAGGTAGTAAAGGTCTTCGGAAGAATAAGATTTCCCCGCCCAGGCAGAAGAAGCCCACAGAATGGCAAAACCGGCAACAAGCACCGCGTTTTTAAATTTCATATGTCGCTGATGCACTAACATAGAAAGGCCCCAAAAAAGCCCACACACCATAACTAATTAATTTTATTGAAGTTTTATCGACAAAGCATAACATTTTCCCCTGTCAGGGTCAATAGAGCGCACCCATTATTATAAAGGAGAATTACCTTCCTCGAGCCAAACGTTCGGCCAGGTAGGAAGGCAGACCATTATCCAGGATCTTCTTCTGAGCGACAGCCAAATCATACTCGAAACGGCGGACTTCCACCGTTTTTTCTTCAGAGTCATAAATCATAAAAGCAGGATTCGTGTTTCCATCCCTGGGTTGTCCCAAACTTCCGTCATTAAAAATATAACGATTTTCCGTTTTAATCTCCCAGGAATCCCCAAAATAGTCGTTCACCTCGCCATCTGGCGTTTGCTCCAGGATAATTGGTTTATGAGAATGGCCCACAAAGCAGATGGGAGTTTCAAAGTTTTTGAAGTTGCGTTTGCCTCCGGCCTTTGAAGTCACATAATGCCAGGCCTCCGGCTCAAAAGGAGAGGCGTGCACCCAGTAAACACCTTCTTCTTCATGATCAAGGGGGAGCGAGTCGAGAAATTTTTTATTTTCCTTTGTCAGCTTTTCCCGGGTCCACTTGCACGATTCAAGGGCATATGAATTAAAATAAGTGGTGTCGGTCTTATTGACAGCGGCCCAGTCATGGTTGCCCGCAATGGAAATATGCGTATTTTTACTCACCCATTCAACACAAGGGTTCGGGTCAGCCCCATACCCGACAATATCTCCCAAACAAACCAGTTTGTCGTAGGCAATTGTTTCTATTTCTTTTTCAAATTGATTAAGAGCTTCGAGGTTACTGTGCAAATCGGAAAAGATAATGTAACGCATGAACGGGTTTATTTAGCCGTTTGGGAAGGGGTGTCCTTAACGGTTTCTTTAAAAACCTTATCGAGAATTCCATTGATAAAATCCGGGGAATCTTCGGTACCAAATTTTTTGGCGATCTCCACGGCCTCGTTTATGACCACTTTGGGAGGGGTGGAAGTCGTGAACACCAGTTCGCAAATACCCAAACGTAAAATGTTCCGGTCGACCATGGACATGCGCTCCAGGGCCCAGTTGTCACTGAATTTTTTAATCAGAACATCAACCTCTTCAGCCTGGGCAAAAACCTTTTCGACCAGAACTCTCATAAAATCGAGGATTTCAGCCTGGACATCCGCTCTCTCGCAAAACTGTCCTATCTGAGTTTCAAGGTCGTCTGGATTAAATTCACTCTGATACATGAATTTCAAAGCCAGTTCCCTTGCTACGCGCCGTTTTCCCATAAGTTCCTCAAAGTTTCCTGTATAAATTCGCCATTTCAACAGCCGCCAGCGCTGTCTCTCTTCCCTTATTGGAAGAGTCCGGCCCCGATCTTGCTATTGCTTGTTCAAGGTCATTCGTGGTCAGCACGCCAAACAAAACAGGAATATTAAACTCAAGCCCTACCTGATTAATGCCCCGGCTGGTTTCAGCTGAAACATATTCGAAGTGTGGAGTCCCGCCCTTAATCACCGCTCCCAGACAGAGGATGGCATCAAAATTTCCGCTGGAGCAAAGTTTTTTCGCCGCCTGGGGAATTTCAAACGCTCCGGGAACCCGGACCACTTCCAGGCTTTCATCATCGGCCCCCTGCTCCTTAAAGGCTGAAAGCGCACCACTGAGAAGGTTGCTGGTCACCAAGTCATTAAAACGACTCACTACGATTCCAAAACGGAGTCCTTTTGCGTTTTGGTCCCCCTCAATATATCTAGCCATGACTCATTGAATATTTTGAAACATATGGCCCATTTTTTCCTGTTTGGTCCGAAGGTATTTGATGTTGTCTTTTTTTGCCTGAATTTCAATGGGTACCCTTTCCACCAATTGCAGGCCATATCCTTCCAGTCCGACGATTTTCCTGGGATTGTTCGTCATGATACGGATTTTTCCGAGTCCCAATTTGCGAAGGATCTGTGCACCAATACCATAGTCTCGCAAGTCAGGTTTGAATCCGAGTTCTTCATTGGCCTGCACAGTATCTTTTCCTTCATCCTGCAAGGCATAGGCCTTCATCTTGTTGACGATCCCTATTCCCCGCCCCTCCTGGTACAAATAAAGCAGGACACCTTTGCCTTCCTGCTCAATCATTTCCATTGATTTTTTCAGTTGCTCCCCACAATCGCATCGGTAGGAACCAAAAACATCTCCCGTCAAACATTGGGAATGAACCCGCACCAATGTAGGCTCATCCGCATGGATCTCTCCTTTGACCAGAGCAATATGTGTTTGGTCATTCAAAATATTTTTAAACACTACAGAGCGAAACTCACCCGAATGGGTCGGCAAAATAGTAGAAGTCACCTCTTCCACCAAAGCTTCCTGCTTAAACCTGTATTCGGCCAGATCTTTGGTGGTGATCATTTTCAATCCATGTTCTTTTATAAAACCTTTCAGGTGAGAAACCCGGGCCATGGTGCCGTCATCATTCATGATTTCGCAAATCACACCATAAGGTTGCAACCCTGCGATACGCGCGATGTCGACCGAAGCTTCCGTCTGCCCCATTCGAACCAGCACCCCCCCGTTTTTGGCACGCAACGGGAAAATATGCCCCGGTTTAACCAGGTCGTTTTTCGAAGAGTTTGGATCAATCGCAACTTTAATGGTATGAGCTCTGTCCGCGGCAGAAATTCCGGTGGACACACCAGACCTGGCATCAATGGAAATGGTAAATGGAGTTTCAAAAGCAGACTGATTGTCATCGACCATCATGGTTAAATCCAATTCACGAGTTCTGCTTTCCGTCAGGGTAAGACAAATCAAACCCCGTCCAAATCTCGCCATGAAGTTTATCAGTTCCGGTGTGGCTTTCTCGGCGGCGATCATGAGGTCGCCTTCATTTTCCCGATCCTCGTCATCCACGATGACAATCATTTTACCTTGGCGGACATCCTCAACAGCTTCTTCTATGGTACTAAATACTTTTTCCATGGGCTCCTCAATCATGAAAAGCCCTGTTGCCGAAGAAAGTCAAGGGAGGGCTTTCCCTCGCCCGGTTTCAACAGGGTTTCGCAGGCTTTAAATACGTATTTACCTATCATATCACATTCAATATTTATTAAATCGCCAATCTTTCTGGCACTCAAGTTCGTGTGGCTCAATGTAAAAGGTATGATGGATACCGTAAACCGGTTATCCTTGCAATCAAAAACAGTCAAGCTGATTCCGTCCAGAGCGATAGAACCTTTTTCCATGATAAAAGGACTGATTTCCGCCGGATGGGAAAACCGAAACAGGACCTCGCCCGGCTTTTTCTCTATCTCCACGATTTCGCCAACGCAGTCAATATGCCCACTGACAAAATGTCCGCTGATTTTCGTTGCAGGGGTGAGAGACCGTTCCAGGTTAAGTCGATCTCCTTTTTGCACACCTTTAAAATTGGTACGATTGAGAGTTTCAGTGCTCAAATCCAGTTTAAACGTTGTCTGCGTGGAGTCCACAACCGTCAAGCAGACTCCATTCACAGCGATGCTCTCGCCATCCTCGAACCCGGAAAATTCCTGCTCCGTATTTACAACCAGCACAGCTCCTTCGTTCTGCTGAACAAATTCACCCACCGTTCCTACTGACTGCACTATTCCGCTAAACATGGGGTCGCCTCCACCATTAAATCCTCACCAATTTTTGTCACAGCAATATTCTTTAAATTTATCGCGCCATCCACCTTCATCGCGCCCCGCCCTCCCAAAAAACCGGGAGCCCGGACCCCACCTATTAATATCGGGCAGATGAATGCAACAACCTGGTCTACCACGTTGGCTTTGAAAGCGCTGGCATTCAATTCCGCACCACCTTCGATCAGTATAGAGTTCATGCCCCTGTTTGCCAATTCTTTCAGGAGATGCGCGATATGGAATCCGTTCTTCAATAATTTTCCATTCAAGATTTCTACCTTTTTGCCTTCCAAAGCTTTACGGCGTCGAGGAGAAATATCAGGTCCGGCCACATAAACCACTTTTTGGGAACGGCTATTTTTAAAAACATTCGCCGTGAGCGGGATTCTATTTCTGCGATCCAGAATAATGCGAGCTGGATGTTTAACATTGCCTGTTTCCAGCCTGCAAGTCAAACGGGGATTGTCTTTTAAAACAGTTTCAGTCCCTACAAGAATGGCATCAACCTGGTTCCTGATTTTATGAACATGGTTGCGTGCCGACTTTCCCGAAATCCAACGCGAATCACCTGAGCGGGTAGCAATTTTTCCGTCCAACGACATGGCGGTTTTTAAAATCACAAATGGCATTCCCGTTTTCATCACCTTTATGAACGGTTCATTTATTTTCTGGCATTCTTCCTTTAAGACATCAGGAACAATGATAATACCTTGTGCCTTGAGTGCACGTGAACCTTTTCCGCAAACTTGTTTATTGGGGTCTTTCATGCCGACAAAAACTCGTTTAATACCAGCTTGAATGATCGCCTCGGTGCAGGGAGGCGTCCGCCCAAAATGGCAACACGGTTCCAAATTGACATAAAGATCGGCGGACCGGGCATTACCCCCCGCCTTCCTTAAGGCTTCTATCTCCGCATGGGGCTGACCAGCGCAAGAGTGATATCCTTCACCGACAACTTTTCCACGCCTGACCACAACCGCTCCCACCAACGGATTAGGACTGGTTCTGCCACGGGCCTTTAGCGCAAGGCCAAGTGCCCTGCGCATATATTGAATGTGTTTATCTTCTTTCAAAAGGTGACCTGGTTTTTTGGGGTGGACTAAAAACACTCTAGCCGCATATTGCATGAGCAAAAAGTTTAACATGAGCAAATACAGGTTTTGTAGGGGCAAACGGTTACATTCCGAATATTTTTTGAATCGCAAAATGTGTTTTTGAAAAATTACCTCCTGTTCAAAAACAGGGAAACCAAATCCCCCCAACCCCCTTCGTTGAAGGGGGAGCTTTAATGGACCCCTCTTTTTCAAAGAGGGGCTGGGGTGATTTACAACCTCTCATGCAATATGCAGGCTAGTTACGGCGTAGAATATTTACCATATGTTTTCTAATGCTTCCACGCTGGTACACAATTTCAATCCTGCGATTGGTGGCTCGTCCTTCCAGGGTATCATTGGGAACTTTGGGCCTGTATTGCGCAAAACCTTCGATAGACAATTGCGTTGGGGGGAAACCTGCGGCCACCAATTCCCTGGCAACTTCCGCGGCGCGGGAGGCAGACAACTCCCAGTTAGAAGGGAATCTTTCCGTTTTTATAGGCGAGTTATCGGTGTGTCCTTCAATTTTTACCTGGTAGCTGAATTGCTTTAAAAGGTCAAAGACCTGCTTGATAATCTCGTTTCCGGTATACGTCATTCTGGATTGGCCTGGAGGAAACAGTACTACATCCGAGATGGTGATGATCGCGCCTCGCTCATCGGAGGAGACATCCACCTGTCCAGACAATTTATTTTTGAAAACAAATTCCTCAACTTCCGAGGCAATCTCTTCCACCTCTTTCGCTACCATAGCGCCAACTTCGTCAACAGCATGAACAGTAGTTTCATCAAGGACCTGTTCCTTAATGACATCCAGTCCTTCCCGGATACCTGCTTCAGGAATTGTCTCCTGCCCCAGGGCATCTCTCAGGGAAGATTTGATCTGCTTCCATTTGTTCTCCTCAATGGTGCCCATGGCAAAAAGCAGGATGAAAAACACCATAAGAAGGGTTACCAGGTCGGCAAAGGTCGTGACCCAGGCGGGGGCTCCCTCAGGGCACTCGTGCTCATCCTCCTCTTCCGCTTCTTCAGGAGCTTTTTTTTCTTTTTTTGCGTCTTTTTTTTCGGCCATGGCTAGTTATTTATTTTCTTTATCCTTTTTCTTGCCTTTGTCGGCCCCTTTCTTTTCCTTTTTCCCATGATAGGTATCCACGTAGTTCTCCAGAACATCCTGCATGAACCTGGGGTTGACACCTTTGCGAATATAACTGATCCCTTCCAGAATCAATTGCATCTCCAATGCCTCGGTAGCACTGCGCCGTTTCAGTTTTACGGTCATGGGAATAAAAACCAGGTTGGCCACAACAGCACCGTAAAAAGTTGTAATGAGCGCAACGGCCATTTTGGGACCTACGGAGCTAACATCAGAGAGGTCGGAAAGCATCTGAATCAATCCAATCAGGGTTCCAACCATGCCGAATGCAGGGGCAAACGCCCCCATCTGATTAAAAATCTCCCAACCATCTTTGTGCGCATTCTGAAGTTGTTTGACTTCCCTTTTAAGCAGGGCATTGACAGTGGCCTCATCTTTACCGTCAACAGTCAGTTCCAAACCTTTTTTCAAAAAATCATTATCAATTTCCTTAAGCTTGGACTCAATCGCCAACACACCCCCTTTTCGGGCCACATTACAGACATTGACCATGGTCTCAATCAATTGATACTGATTCGATTTTCGAACCATAAAGACTCTTAAGAACAACCCCATCACCTTCATCACCTCGTTGATGGGAAAAGCAATAAGAGTAGCCGCAAGGGTTCCGCCAAGAACGATCATCGCCGAAGGAATATTGATGAACAAGTCTAAACCGCTGTTCATCAAAATAGAGGCAATTACCAACCCCATACCAGCGATTACACCAACTAGAGTAGCTAAATCCATATTTTATGACGGTTGCTTAACTTTAATGATCCCTGAAATCGGATCCACATTATTAAATTTTAAAATTTTATCCAGCGTTTCTTTATCCAGAACAGTCCCTTTTCTTAAAAGATTTATTCCTGAAGCAGAAAAAATATCAGAAGCCAGTTCCATACCCTCCGCCAACGCAAAAACAGAACAGTCCATGGTAGGCACTTCTTTGACCTCGCCTTGGCGATCGACATATTCTGCAAGAATTGACATGACATTGTCATCAAATATGACCCCCGTTTTTGCTTCCATTTTGGCTAAAATCTCCGCCGCAGGCTTGTCAGGGGACGCCATCCTGTTATGGTCAAAATAACTGGCGGCGCAAACGATTCGAGAACCAATTGGAATTCGATCACCATACATGCCATCGGGAACCCCGGAGCCATCCACATTCTCATGGAGATGGCGGATGATTTCAGCAATCAACTCAAAGCCCGGAAATTCTTTCAATAGCATTTCCCCAACCAGAGGATGATTGGTGGTTGACTTGGACTCAAAAGCGTCTCTCTTATTTTCGTTGATGGCTTCCAGTCTTTTCTCCTGGGTCGGGAGAGCAACGATGCCCAGTTCGTGGAGACGCGCGGCAGATTTGACATTCCTGATCTGATAATCTGTCAGACCAATTTTTTCCGCAATATAAATAGAAATCTCCGCGACCCGCTCAGAGTGCCCGCGGTGTTTTGTCTGATGCAATTCGATAATGGTGGCCAAAAGGCCTTCTGTGGAATCAAATCTGCTGGCAAGTTCCTCTACCATGGAAGAAATTTGCTGGTTCTTGTTCTCCAACTGCTCGTTAAGCTCGGTCATCTCCTTAAGGCTGACACCCAGCCGCCTCTTATCATTCCGGAGTTCTTCATTGAGGGCGGCGAGCTTATGGTGAAATTGCTTCAATTGCCCCAAAGATGCTTCCAACTGCTTGTTTTTCTCAAAAACCGCATCATTGAGATGAGCCACCCGCATGACAAAATTCACCACGAAAAGCAATTCACCTTTTTTCAGAGGCTTGGATAAATAGGCATCGGCTCCTGTTTCACTGGCTTTGATGGCATTGTCCTGTTCAGCGTCATAGGCAGACATCAGGATCACCGCGGAACGAAGTTTAAGCTCCCGCACGCGTTGACACACATCAAACCCACTCATCCCTGGCATATGAATATCGCAAAGGATAATATCCGGCTTGATTTCGCGCATCATCTGCAGGCCTTCTTCGCCCGTTCCCGCCTGGAACACTTCAAGCGTCTCTGGACCAAAAGACTTCGTCAGAATCTGCTTGACGATCAGTTGTAGCGTTCGATCATCATCTATACTTAAAAACCGCTTCGCATTTTTGGTAGTGCTCAAATTTCAAAGCTCCCATACCTGCATGAAAAAGAGTTGATCTTTTATAAAAGAATCTTCCGCCTATAGAATTATACCGATAAACTTTAGAGCCTGTTTTTCTTTTTTCTGGCCCAAAAATTCACAAATAAAGGAACCTGCTCCATCAATGAAACTCCGTCCCGAACCGGATTATCAGCAGACCCGAACCTGCCCCTTCTGGAAAGAAGGCTTTGCAAAACCCCCGAGATTACCCGTCCCGGGCACGAAAGCTAAGGTAAAATACCACGTCTTCGCTTACGCTCAGAATGACATGCAGAAACCATTGTATTGTCATCCTGATGAGCCTTGGCGAAGAAGGATCTCGCTTTTCTCAATACAGAACCACTTATGCAAAGCCCTCTTCTAGAAAGGGATGAAATTTGTTGGCTGGCAATAACCTGATAATAGAATTTAACTGGTTATTATCAAGCAAAACTTGATCAAATTCAAGCTGTTATGGTCTTAAAGCGCTATTCCTAACCCTTATCGTCCAAATAATTTATTTCTTACTGTTTTTATTATTTTTTTAAGGACATAATGGCTACAGGTCATCCATATCATCGCTCTCAACTTCGGTAAATCGAGGGGCTTCGACACACCTGAGTCCCACCGCCAAATGCCGTTCAGAAGGATCAAAAGAATTTCTGAAGACGCATTTGGCATGAACTAAATAATTCATCCACGATCCCCCCCGCACAATTCTCTGAGTCGTATGTTTGGAAGCATTTTTCTGCATGCACCATTCCCAGACGTTGCCTGCCATATCAAAACACCCATAAGGAGACATGCCCTGTTCCAGATCCATTACCGGGTTGGTCTTGCAAGTCATGAAGTCACAAGTATTGGCAAACCCTTTTTCATAACCCATCGCCTCACCCCAGGGATAAACCCGTCCATCCGTTCCCCGGGCCGCTTTTTCCCATTCCTGTTCGGTGGGCAACCGTAGCCCCATCCAGAGGGCAAAAATAATTGCCTCGTAATAATTGATGCCAATAACAGGCTGGTCGTTATCAAACGAGTATTGGGGAAACCTGTTTTTGTGTTGCGGGTCGAACTGCTGGTATAAAGCATTGGTTACCGGAAATTTCATGATTGAAAATTCCTTTAGAAGAACCTTATCCTCTTCATCCATCTCTTCCTGATAAATAAACTTTCCTTCAGGAATAGTGACCATTTCGCCAAATTTTTTGAGAACGGCCTTGTTCACCTGCTCCCGGTCCGTAACTTCAGCAAAAAATTCTTTAAGCTCTTCCAGATTTTTCAAAGGCTCCAAGTCAAACGTATCCAGAAGTTGATGAAAATTCATACCATGCCTTGCCAGAATGAGTTCGATCACACTGAATAAAATTCGACTGTCCCGGTGCTTGCGCTTCATTAGGCGGAGCAACAGGTCCTGGAGGTACACCGGTTCGTTGTACTGGATAACATGTTCGACACGCACCTGTCGGCACTGGGCAAATTGGGGAAAAGTTTCCTTGCATTGATATTTCAACAACTGCCTTATCAAAAGGTCCTGCTCCCTTGGCAGATCACCTGCTTCAGCCAGCGAGTTCCCCGCCAGCATCACTGCCCCCTCGGCAATTAAAATATCGAACAACTCTTTTCCTGGAACCCCACCCGCCAGAATCTTAATAGCTTCGTGCCATCTCTCATTGGCACAGTTTTCCCGGACTATTTCCACCCAACGATCATCTTTCTGTATATATCGGGCGGCAAGAAACTCCTGAAAGGACGGGTGACGGTATTCCCAATACCGCTTCGTCTCCTGCAAAATATCTTTCCACCAGGGAACAATGTTTCCCTCCCGCAGAAGGATTTCTTTACCTTCCAGAGTTGATTTTTCGTAACCCGGCTCTACATCAAGAAAACGTTGTTGCCTGCCTTCGGTCATCAACTGGCAGGAGATTTCACCAAGTTGGTCGAGACAACTTTCCACCCAACTCTCATCTGCCGAAGGATTGGCCAGTTTCATCTTAAAACGGAACCAGGTGGAATAAATCTCCAACCGGTTTTTCAGTCCTTCAAGAAGTTCGTTTTCTGAAAGTTCACGAATCATCCGCAAGAGGAGTGGGACTTCTAAAAGTTCCGGGGTAAAAAGAGCCAGATCTTTGATCTTTTTGTTTTTAGAAGCAGAACCAAGATATGCAGAACTCTGCCTGGAATCAATTTTCTGGAAAGCCATTTGAAATGCGGCGCCTTCCCCACGCTTCACAACCGCATCGGTGGATAAAGAACCAAAATTGAACCCACGGCTGGCAAGCAAAACAAAATTACTGCGGAAAGCGTTATCCTCCAGAAATGATTCCATAAAAAACTGGAACCGGTCCTGAGGGTGAAGCTGGTCAAATCCGTCCAGAAGGAACTGGCACTTGCCGTAGTTGAAGATGGCATTAACCGTATTTTCAAGGAGTCCCTCATCCAAAATCAAATCGGGGTTATCTTCCTGTTCAAGCAGAACCACATCCATAATTTCACGGTTTACGGCGTAACGAAACAGGTCGAACCTGCCGCTTTCGGGCAAGTCTCCAAAATGGAAATACACAGGAAGACAGTAAACCGGATGAGCCGGTTCCTGAAGAAGCGTTTCCAGATAACGTTTCAAGAAAATGGTTTTCCCCATTCCCGATCCGGCATCCAACATGATTTTCAGCCGGTTGACCTCCAGTAAATCTTCGTTAATGATTCTTGGGGCGGGAAATACCTGTTCAAGCAGGCTTTGCCTGTGCATGATCGGGTTGACATCCAGCAAGACCAACGGGATAAGGGATTTACTTCTTTTCCCCTTCCCCAGAATCTCATCCAGACAATGGGAAACCTTTTTCAGTTTCTGCTTTCTGTAGACCTCCACGACCCATTCAATGGATTCTTCCGGTCGTTCAGGAACAAGAGGGAGTTCTTCCCCATCAAAACCGGGGACCAGTCCTTGCCCCTCGCTCATGAATAACCACCAGGCGATTGATGTTTGATATATGTTGTCATTCCATAAAACCTTTTTCTTCTTCAGTCAAGGGCGCATCAAAAAATTAAAAAACCGGTTATAGCAAATCTGCTATTATCATTAGGTTTTAATTTAATACTATCATACTGCTCGCAAAAGCCCCCACCGATGATCCCGTTAAAAGACGAAAACCCCACAAAAAACTTCCCGGTTTTCACACTTCTTTTTTTAACGCTGAACATCATTGTCTTTATTTATGGTGTCAATCTGCCTGTCCACCCCAGCATACTCTATGAAGACTACGCTCTTATTCCCTACCGACTTGTTAACCACCCTGTTGACGCTTACCCTACTCTTTACACCTCCATGTTTCTGCACGCGGGAATCGGGCATCTGGGGGGAAACATGCTTTACCTCTGGATTTTTGGCAACAATATTGAAGACGTTCTGGGGAAATTTCGCTTCTTCCTGTTTTATTTTGTCTGTGGAACCATCGCGGCACTGGGGCATATTGCCACCGACATGGAATCCCATATCCCCATGGTCGGAGCTAGCGGCGCCATATCAGGAATACTAGGCGCTTATCTGATATTATTTCCTTTTGCCCGAATCAAAACCTTTATTTTTCTTGGGTTCTTCTGGACCATCGCGCGAGTTCCTGCCATCGTTTTACTGCTGATATGGATTGGCCTGCAAATTTGGAACAGCATGGCGGCAGGTGCCGGGGGAACAGCCTGGTT
>Ga0210019_1002526_pt1 | contig 17696 bp, 20 predicted proteins | sample CryGeyCG2114_020_2_FD_183969 | JGI IMG/M metagenome (GOLD analysis project Ga0210019, IMG submission 183969) | Groundwater microbial communities from aquifer - Crystal Geyser CG11_big_fil_rev_8/21/14_0.20 (SPAdes) (version 2) | ecosystem: Environmental > Aquatic > Deep subsurface > Groundwater ...
CTATATGCAGATAGCCCTTGGTAAAATCGTTGACGGCCAAACGCCCCTGACCCCGCTTGCCTACGCTCGAAAAAAACGAACCAAACTTGCTGCTTAGACAAGGACCTGCCCTATGCCACAGTTACAATTGACCTTGTACTGGTCGCTAATATGGTGAGCTTGCTTTACTCGGTATTAAACCTGGTGTTTTGATATATTGGATGTTTCAGTGGCCTGACCATGGCTGTGACCATCTGTTCACTTTCAGGTAGCTCTTCTTGATAAACAATCATGTCAGCTGCCACGTAACTCTTATAAAGCCGTAAAAAATTTGTCGATCGATCGAAGGATGCACTCAATGTCCGGAACACTTTAGTCCGAAGCTCTCACGCGACATTAAAATCAGCTTTTCGACAACCACCGTCGAGAGATCATTAAGTATAAGGCTTCCTCAAGAGAGGTGCCTGCCTCCTTCGATAAGAAGTGGGTCACGAATTCATTCAAGTGTATTCCTTGAGCAGTTCTCTCTAAAAATGGAAGAAGTTCTTTTTCTACGAGATCGATTCGCCGCTGTCCGTCCGATTTAAAAAGAAGAAGAGCTTGGTTTTCGAAGCAAATTTCCGTTTGTATCTCTTGTTCTTTTTCACATGAAGAGCGCAAGCTTTGAAAGATAGGAAAAACATTCGTCTCCAGGTGAAGAAGTTTCATAGATGATCTAAGTTTCAAAACGATTTTTTCAGGGTTCATACGGAGTAAATTTTGAAGATCGGCAACTCCTAGAATTTCGTCTTCGACCTCGTGATCAAGTTGGTGCCAAGTCCATTCGAGTTGCGTGAAATCTTTTAAAAAAACGGATAGTTCTGAGTTCTCTTTGTCAAAAAGATACCAAAATCCTTCACCATAACGATTTAAATCATTCTGAAACGAAGTGTATTCATAGATAAAACGCAAAGCATATTCCTTGAAAACATCTTCTCCAAGAAAGCGTCTTGTTAACGGGTAAGCTTCTTTTAGCGCTTCGACCAACGAGACTCTTAAATTATTTCTATAAATCTGAAGTCCTAAAATTGGACTTACAGGTCCATCGTCCTTCAAGCCCTGGATTAATCGTGAAGACTGCTCATTCGAAGGCCGGCGAGAGTAGAGAAAGGAACTCAGCTCAGATTGAGAATCGTTGAGATCAGTCATGATCGATTTCCATCCTAGCCTTTATCAGTTTAATCTCGTCCAGTAAGTTTTCAAAATTGGGAAGATTATTATCCCGCTCAAGACAAGTGGGCAGGGAGCCTAACATTTCTAAGGCTTTTTCATAAAGGTTCCACACGACTGGGGCCACAGAATGTCCGTGCGTATCAATCAGAACTTCGTTTTGCTTTTCAAATCCGGCGAGATGCATTTGTCGAACGCGATTTCTTGGAATGTGATTTAAATAATCTTCAGGCTTGAATCCATGGTTCACCGAATTGACATAGATATTGTTAATATCTAAAAGCAAGAGAGCTCCCGACCGCACACTGACTTCTTTGAAAAAATCCCATTCATTCATTTCTGTTTCTTTAAATCTGATATAAGAGGAAATGTTTTCGATAAGAATCTCTTGGCCAAGAAAATCTTGTATGGTTTTAATTCGATCCGTAACATGAGAAATTATTTTGCTGGTATAAGGAAGCGGCAGAAGGTCGTGATGAAAATGGCCGTTGATTTCCGTCCAACACAAATGATCTGAAATCCATTCGGGCTTAAATGCCTCACTAAAAACCTTGACTTGTTTGAGGTAGGATTTGTCAACGGGCGACGCTGAACCTAAATTCATCCCAACACAATGAAAGACGATAGGATAATCTGATCGAATTTGTTCCAAATCTCTGAGCTGGCGAGGTGATCGATTTAGAAAATTATCCGCCAGAATCTCAAACCACGGGACAGGTGGCGACTTCTCAATCACTTGTGAAAAATGACACTCCCGAAGGCTTAGACCAGCTCCTGAAATAGGCGAAGGCTTTTGCTCCAAAGGGCCTTCGGGAGGGTTTCTTGCAAAAGCACTACCGCCTAAATACATCAGTGAGTCCCAACTTAAAGCTTCTTGACCTTGAGAACCTTACCGCCAATTTTGTCACAAACGCCTGCTGGTGTATAAACCCATTCCTCCGGAAGATTGTCTTGCGGAGCTTGTCCCGAACAATCGTGAAAAGCCTTTCCTTTCGTCACAAAGTCTTTCGTCCCGCAATCGTTCTTTCCTTTCTTCGCGACTCCGCCGCATTTTTCAATTTCAGAAAGCCCCTTAGCCCAATCGGGGGCCGCGTAGACGGCGGAACTCGATGCCATCGTTCCTAAGGCAATCACACCTGTGAGGACTTCTTTGGCAATTCTTGATTTTGGTTTCATATATATTTTCCTTTCCTCGACGTTAGTCTTTATTCAATGATATTACTTCACTGATCTGTTGTTCAAAAATTTTAGCATCATTGGTCGGCAGTTCACAAATCCCCTTTTCACAGACATAAGCCGTTGGCTTTCCTTGAACGGGTTTTTTACCCTTAACCAGAGGAACAATTTTTCCATGCTTTGAAAGGAGCTCTCCATCTTCCAAAACTGCTAAAACTCGATTTGGGAGATATTGATTTCGAAAAACCGTCAAAAGAGATTCTGTTTGAAGAGATTGACCTTTTGGCCTCACAATGATGATTTCTTTTGCTTGGTCCAAATAAAAATCCACGGCCAGAAGCATTTCCGAAAGGGCTGCGGGACGTTTTTCTAGGATAGTTGCGAATGGTTTGAAGCCTTTTTCCAATCGAACTCGATAGGAATCGTCAGTCGTAAGCTCATGAAGCCGCGCTAAATTTAAAAGAGCCATTGAGTTCCCAGAAGGTTCCGCAACATCATAAGATGGTTTTTCTCGAGCCAGAAGATCTTCGTGATCGTGACTCGTCATAAAAAAGCCCCCGTTTTCTTTATCTTCGTAGAATGTCTGCAAGGTCTTATCGAGTTCAACCGCCGTTTGAAGCCAGGAAAGTTCGCTGGTAGCTTCATAGAGGTCGAGAAGAGCGGCGATCATAAAAGCATAATCATCCAGATAAGCATTCAATCCTGCATGACCATCTTTCGCACGTCTTAAAAGACGTCCATCCTTATATAAATTTTTCAATATAAAATGCCCAGACTTCTTGGCCGCTTCTATATATTTTTTTTCGTTCAGGATAAGACCCGCTTTAGCAAGAGCCGAAATCATTAGCCCGTTCCAAGAAGTGAGAATTTTTTCGTCCCGAATGGGGGCTGGTCTTTGATTTCTTTCTTTATAAAGTTGCTCTCGGGCCTCGTCTAGTTTATTCCGAGCATCGATTTCTGACAGATCTAACTTTTTTGCAACATTTTTCAGGGGTTTTGAAATATGAAGAATCGTTCGCCCTTCAAAATTTCCAGCCTCGGTGACATTGTAATACTCTTTGATAAGCTTGGCGCTAATGTCATCAAGTACTTTATCGATTTCTTTGGGCTTCCAGGTAAAAAAGTAACCCTCTTCTCGATGGCCTCCAGGCGTGAGGCTATCGGCATCAGTCGCCGAATAAAAGGCGCCTTCGGAAGAAGTCATATCGAGCTTCACATACTTTAAGATTTCCTCGACGATACGTTTAAACTGAGGATCCTTTGTCACTTGATAAGCTTCGAGATAAGTCAGGACCAAAAGGGCATTGTCATAAAGCATCTTTTCAAAATGTGGAACAAGCCAGCGCTCGTCGGTCGAATAGCGATGAAAGCCTCCACCAACTTGATCATACATTCCGCCCCCGCCCATTTTTTGAAGGCTAAAAGTGGCTGCGTGCAGTGCTCTCTCGTTTCCCGTTCGATGATAATAGCGAAGAAGAAAACGAGCCGGAAGAGAGCTCGGAAATTTCGGTGCTCCAGAAACACCCCCATATTTCTCATCAAACCGACCCTGATAATAATCGAAGGCGCGATGAAGAATTTCTGGTGTGGGAAGTGCGCCCCCCTCGAGAGGTTTAAGCATTTTTCCAATGGCTTCAGTGAGGGCTTCACTCGACTCAACAACTTTTGTCGGCTGTTCATCGTAAGCTTCTTTGAGTTTTCGAAGTAAAGTCAGGAAACCAACTCTGGCACCTCGATTCCCGTCGCGAGCCGGAAAGTAAGTGCCGCCATAGTAGGGCTTTCGCTCCGGAGTAAGCCACACGGTCATGGGCCATCCACCGCCACCGGTTAGCGCTCGAACCGCACTCATGTAGATAGCATCGACATCTGGTCGTTCTTCGCGATCGACTTTGATGGCAATATAATTCTCATTCATAACTTTCGCGATTTCTTCATCCTCGAAGGATTCTTCTTCCATCACATGACACCAATGGCAGGTCGAATAGCCGACACTTAGGAGGACAGGGCGATTAAATTTTCTAGCCATTTCAAATGCCTCGTCACCCCAAGGATACCAGTTTACTGGGTTGTGAGCGTGTTGAAGAAGGTAAGGACTTGATTCTAAAAACAAGCGGTTCGTATATTTTGCTTTCCCCTTGCTATCAAAATGTTTGGTTCTTGGTTGATAATCCGACCCCTTTTCTTTTCGTTTCAACTTAAATTGTTCGAGAAGTTCTTCACTAAAATAGCCGATCCCTGGAAGAGAGCCTTTTGCGGATGATGAGCTGGGTTGAGGTTCACTACGATTAAATTCGGAAACATTCTTTCTGTTCATACTCAAGCCCCAGACGACTCCGATCAGAGCAATCACCGCGATAGTGATTGAAATGACTTTTTTCTTTTGAATAAATTTTTTAAGATGATGCACTGATCCCCCTCAAGTTGATTTAAATTTCTTCTCCAGCAATACCGAACAAAAGTCCCTTTTCCTTCCATATTTTAATAGCCACTCCCCGTTCATACATTTTAATTGGGCCATCGAGTGGAACACCGGCCGGATAGGCAAGCTGGTAGACCGTATAATATTTCTGGGACTCTTTATTTCGATAGCGGAGCTGGGCCGCTAACCGTCCTTGAAGTGAGCAATAGCGACCGCCAACAAGTTCCCATTTGTCGGAAGACAACTCCTGAGATTGAATCAGTGAAAAATCGAGCTGCGAGAGATACTCTTTCACTTTCTCAAAAGAGGGGCTTTCGACTTCCATTTCCATGTCTTTATGGTGATGGTAGGCTAGCTCTTCACGAACTTTGGCCCAGTGAAACGAAGATGTCGAATCAGAAGACTGAATAAGCCAGGCGACCCCTGCAATGGCCAGGAAAGCTAAGATAAATACGGCACCAAAAACTCCTCTTCGTTTTCGATGGTGTTCGCTTGTCTGAATTTGAGACAATTGATTCAATTGCTGAGAATTTAACTGAAACTGCCCATAGTGTTTTTGAATGAGTTCTTTTAATGGACGTTTCATGAGTTTGAGCCCTTCTTGGTATTCTTGAGGCGATCTTTGATTTTAGAACGAACGCGAAAAAGTTTCGCAAGAATTGTTCCTTTGGGCTTATCTGAAAAATCGGCGATTTCCTGAACGGTGTAACCTTCAACAGCCCACAAAAAGAGTATTTCTCTTTCTTCTAGAGTGATAAAACTTAAAATCCTTTTGACCTCCTCCTTGGTGACCAGAATATCTTCCAAAGAACTACCACCGATTTGGGGAATGAGAGTTTCTTCGTCAAATGCTACCGTCTCAGCATCCTTTTCTTTTCTTAGATCATCTACAAACTGAGATTTGATCATTCTCATAAAGTAAGCGCGAGGATGAGAAACCCGCTCGTGAAAACGACCCCGCACCCATTTTTCAAGCGTCGTTTGTAAAAGATCATAAGCCAGATCCTTATTTCTTACGAGCACGACGCAATATCGATAAAAAGATTCAAGTTCAGTTTTGGAGAATATCACACTTGCCCAGGCTCCTATTTTCTTTTCAGATCTATAGGTTAAGACGAATATTCCGAAGACTTGATTGCAAGAAAGCTCATCTTTTTGAAATTGAGAGGTTTTTGCCAATGGAAGATCCCCCTCATTTATGTTAGGCAGCTCTTATGAGGCCTCTAATCAAAGCGCTGGCAATTTCAATTTTTATGTCAGCGGGAATAATGGCGGCCGCGCTGTGGTTTTTGACAAAAGAGCCCTCGATGGGTGGAAATTTTTCTCTCAATCATCGGGGCGATTCGTGGGTTCTTTCGGATCATGCCAAGCTGCTTAATCTTTTGTATGTTGGTTTTGTCAAATGTCCGGATGTCTGCCCCCTTAGTTTAAGTGTCGTCGGTCAAGCTTTTCGTCAGCTTACACCCGAAGAATTAGATCGAACTCAACTTCTATTTTTGAGTGTGGATTACGAACATGACACTCCTGAATCTGTGGCGAATTATGCGAGTCAGTTTTATAAAGACTTTATTGGTCTTACGGGTTCAAAAATTCAAATTGATAACGCCGTTCATTTATTTGGAGCAAGTTATATGATTGAGCCGTATCCTGATACTTACCTTGGGTACTCCATTGCTCACACAGATCGACTATTTTTTCTCAATTCAAACGGCGTGCTGGTGGATACACTTCCTACCCCCCGTACAGCCGAAAAGATTTTGGAAAAAGTAAGGAGTCATTTATGAAGAACTTTTATTTAATTTTATTATGTACATTTTTATTGGGTCTTTCCAGCAACTCCGAAGGGGCAGCGGACAAGGCGCCCAACCTTAAAATTGAAAACGCTTACATTTTTAAACCGATTGAAGGATCGAATACCACGGCGGGCTATGGAAGGCTGATAAATTTATCGGATGAGGCGGTTGAGCTTAAGATTGTCAGTGCCGAAGTTTTTAAAGCTGTTGAGCTGCATAAAACCTTCGAAAAGGAAGGTCGAATGTCGATGGAAGAGGTTGAAAGCCTTAACATACCTGCCAAAGGGTCTGTGGAGCTTAAGCCTGGGGGCGCACATATTATGTTGTTTGATGCCAATCGGGATTTGAAAGAGGGAGAGAGTGTTTGGGTTCGATTTGAGGCTGGAACAAGTCAGATGAATACAGCATTTAAGATTGTTTCACGGGGGACCCAAAACTGATTACTACGGTTTGCGACTTTACTATAAGAATAACTCTTATTGTTAGTGAAAGTTTATTTGCTTCTGAAAAAGTCTAAGCGACTTTCCTCTTAGACTGGGCAGACGGGATTGTAAAGAAAAAAGTGGCTCCCCGTCCAGGCTTGGATTCCACTCTTATTTTTCCACCATGATGACGTTCAATAATTTTCTTCACAGTCGCTAAACCCAATCCTTGGCCCTCTACACCAGGCTTCACTTCCAAGCGCTTAAAGATCATGAAGACTCGATGGAGCTGGCTTTCTTCGATGCCGATCCCATTATCTTTAACAGTAAACAAGCATGACTCATTTTGAATTTTACAATCAATCCATACTTCTGGCGTCTGATTCGGTTTTGAATATTTAAGCGCATTTTCGATCAGGTTTTGAAAGACGACGCCTAATTGCACCCGATCTCCCAACAGATATATGGGCAATTCGCTGACATGAATCTTGGCTCCCGTTTCCAAAATGGCCGCTTTTAGGTCAACCATTACATCCTGCATCAGAGGGCCCATTTCAATGGATGTGAATTCCCTGTCGTGGCGAGTGGATATTGAGTATCTTAGCAAGCCGTCGATGAGCGCATTCATACGCTTTGTACTTTCCAACATAAAATGAATATACCCATTCGCTTCCTGATCCAGCTTGTTTAGATAGTTTTCCTTTAGAAGTTGAGAAAAACCACTTATTCCTCGTAAAGGTGTTTTTAAATCGTGAGCGATCACATTGGCGAATTCTGCTAAATCAGCATTAGAAGTCTCAAGTTCTTGCCCACGTCTCTGCAATTCATCATTGACCTTTTCCAAATGTTTTTTATTTTTTTTGAGGGCTAACTGAGTCTCTTTTAAAACCGTAATGTCTTGAGACGTCCCGATGATGCGATAAATCTTGGAGTCGCCGTTTTTAACAGGTAACGCATGAGCTCGGATCCATCGAATGGAGCCGTCATTTTTTAGGAGGCGATATTCAACATCATAGGTTCCTTTGATTGCTTTTTGTTTCTCATGCCAATCTTGGCGGATCTTTTTCTGATCTTCTGGATGAACTTTCTCTAAAAACTGAAGAGGGTTCTGATAAGCTGTTTCTATCGGGAGCTCAAAGAGCCTTTCAAAAGCCTTATTGACGTATAAGACTTTCTGGGTTTCCGCATCACGAACCCAAAAAAGTTCGTCAATATTATCCGCAAGCTCCTCAAAGCGCTGCTGTTGATCTCGAAGTTCTTTTAAATTGTACTTTAGTTGTTCCTGAGTACTAAGCAGCTCATCCGTCATAGTATTAAACGACGACGCAAGGTCTCCTAAAATTCCTCGATGACTCTCATCCGCTCGTTCAGAGAGATCTCCTTGCTTGATTTTCATGGCGGTGTTTGAAAGCTTATTTAAGGGACGAGTAATAGCGCTAAAAACCCAATAGCTCAGGGCCACCACAAAAATAAAAATCAATCCGCCAAATAGTATGAATTGTCTGGCCAAAGTCGTCACTGGTGCAAAGGCTTCAGCTTCGTCCATTTTGACGGCAATACCCCAATCGATCCCACTCAGATAACGATTCACACAGAGAACCTTGTGGCCTCGATAATCTTTTATTCCTAGTGGGCAGGGACTTTCGATTTGATCAAGAGCCCTTAAAATGGGGGCTCCATCCCCCATACTCTTCGTGACTAGTCGAATTAAACCAGTGTTCGGATCGAAACGAAGGGGGGTTAGAAAATGGGCGCTTCCCTTACGGTCTCGCTCCGCTAAGATGATCTCTCCCGTTTTTCCAAGACCCGTATAATCGGCCGTGGGCTTCAAAAGAACATCGCTTCGAAAGACAACTCGGATTTCTCCCTCAAGCCCATTTTTGCCATTTAGCGGGCCTTTAAAATGCAAAAACAAACGATGGTCTTTCCCATGCGAGCTGCCGAGCAACTCAATAAGACCTCGAGCTTTTGTTTCCTTCTGTTGGATAATCTCCATTTTCTCTGGTGAGCCCGAGGCTGTTTGCTCTACTTTGGTCAAAAGATTTCTCTGCTTATCCAGAACAATCACGCAATCTAAGTCCGGCATCCCTTGTAAATACGAACGCACAAGGGTTTCGATTTCTTCTTTTTTTATGACATTCTTTTCCAATCTAAGATTGATGGCTTCGACCAGAATGGAAGCCCCTTCAAAGTATCGATCAAGTATTTCTTCGACTCTCGATTTTTGAATCGAAGCCACTGATTCCAGATGATTCGTCACAGCGTTCTTAATGACTTCCGAAGACGTCTTAAACGAGAGCCAACCGCTGATAAGAAGCGTGGCCCAAAAAATAAGGAGACTACTTCCGAAAAGCTGGATCAGAAGGGGAGCTTTTCGAAGGCGTTCAAGCATACAATTCAACCCCTGGATTCCGAGTCAAACTTGTCATGGCCATATGTTTAAAGGATTTTAAATATTTTCGTTGAGAAGAAATCTTTCCTAAGACATTGATTCCATTGCACAAGCTAAAAACGTAGCGAGCGGTCTTTTCGGGCGATAGAGAATCTAAAATTTCCCCAGAATTCTTGGCTCTCTTAAGAGACTGAGTCAAACGGTTTTCGACAAGACGGTGAGCGTTTTTCACCATCTCTTCCACTTCATTATCAATAAGCCCCATCTCAAGACTGGTATTGGTAATGAGACAACCGCAATTTTTCTCATTCCTTTGAAAGGGCGCAATCCAGGAATCAATAAATTCTTCAATGCCTTTAAGCGCCGATGTGGGATGTTGAAGTTTTTCGAGTCGAGGCAAAAGAATCGTTTGCTTGTAATGCTCCAAAGCCTTGACGAAAAGATTTTGCTTGCTCTCAAAAGCAGCATAAAAACTGCCTCGCGGAATACCCATCACCTTCAGCAATTGAACCATCGAAGTCCTTTCGTAGCCCTGTTTCCAGAAAAGCTCCACAGCCTTTCTCAAGGCACGATCATAATCAAATTTACGCGGTCGAGACGTAGTCAGTCACCTTTCGGGAAGCAAAAAGCCTTATTAACAGGCCTCAAGCGACCCTTTCCACTATTGTTGTTCGCAATACTCAATGAGAGGAGTCACTCGATGTACATCCTTCTCAATAAATCGAAAATGACGAACCCATACCGAGAGGCCATTGACCACAGCCATAGACTTTCCCAAATGTCTCGCTCTTATTTGAATCCAATAAGGTTCCTGGTCCATTTTCTCAAACAAAAAATCAACGATAAACATTTTTGTTTTATCGCTGAGAGTCATTTGCCTCGAATAACATTCTTCTGAGGGCGTCGACACGCTACAACCCCCCAAACTTAGGTTGATCAACTGCTGCGGACGTGGCAACTCATCGACGAAGCCCAATAAGCTTTCCGAGTTGTTCAGCTTATAACGTGGATGCAGCCGGCCATCGCTCATGAAAAAACGCCAAGACCAAAATTTTCGCTGAAGATCATTCTTTTTTTCAATTTCCTCATCGGTAGCGGGCGCGAAGCAAAGTCTTCGACCGTTGTTTCTTAAAAAGTCATTAACCCTCTGTGCTTTGGAGCCTTCCGACAAGTCTTTAAAATTACCTGCATTGACGGAACCTTGCGAATCACCCTTTTGCAAGGCCGAATAGAGCGAGTGGACGACACCATCCTCATTAAAAGAACCTTTCACAATATAATCTTTTACTCCCCACTGAAACGCTCTTCGTTTCAATTCTCCATCGTTATGAGAAGTTAAAATAACGATAGGAACCGTTGCCGGCAGGTCCCTCAAAGCTCGCTGAATTGTTTCCATTCCACTACAATCGGGTAGATCCAGATCAAGTACGATGACATCAAAAGATTTCGAGGCGCTTAATTCAATCGCCTCCCGAAGGGTTTTTGAAACGACAACCTTGAATTGATGATCTCGTTTTTGTGCCCTCTCTAATAATTTTCGAAACAATAAAGCGTCCATGGGTTGATCTTCCACAAGCAACAAGGCTATTGGAGACTTTGGTGTTTTAAGGGGACGATGATTTAGAGGTTGATCTGTGGGCTGGCTCTTGAGTGCTTTCTCATTTGGACTTTTCATCATACACCTCACTTTGCAGTCTTTCCTTTTTTCAGAAGAATCAATCAGAGTTATTAATTTTCAAGGCGGTAATGGTTCTGCGTCTAGATAAGTCATTATTGACCGATCGGTCAAGAAATAACGCAAAGCATCAAAATAAAATGGGCGTATTCGAAAGCATTCCCACTACTGCTCCGATGTCAACGCGACAGGCCCTAAAAGTATCTCTTTTCGCATCTTGTCAATCGCCTCAGTGGTTCTCCCACTCAATAGGGCAAACTCCTGATACGATGAAAAAGCTGGGTCAATATCATCTAATTTCATATGACTTCAGAACATAAACTATTTGAACGAGGCTACTGTATGAAGAACTGGTATGACTCTCATCTTTATAGTTTAGGCCTTACCCACGCCCGCCGCGACCAATTTTTCTTTCGTGATTGCACCCACTCGGCAACAATCCAGCAACTTTCCATCCACAACAACGGCAGGGAGCCTTTCAATCCCATAGGCCTTAGCCTTCTGTCGACATTCGTTTGTGGCACATCCTTGGTTAAGTAAGATCGTAGACTGTCTCACCTCACAGGACTCACAGGCCTGGTCTTTGACCAATTGGACTGCGGGCTCACAAGTTTGGCATCCAGCCGTAAAAACTTCTACTTTTCTTCTTTTGTTCGTCATGATTTATCCTCCTAGACCCAGTCTAGGCCCTCTACCTAGGTAGAGACTCAAGGGGGAAAATGTTTTTTTAAATCTAATGATTTCAAATGATTATAAAAATTATCGATTATTCCCGAAAAGGTATTGAGTCTTTAGTATACTACAGGGTGTATTCTAGGGGGAGTGACCTGACTACCGCACTTTAAGATTATAGAGATCGGATCCTCTCCAAAATGCGATCAGCCTTTTTCTTTTTCTCTGATCCAGTCATTTGTCCATGAACAACTTCTTCAAACTCATTCTGTTTTAGAAGAGACTTAAACTGTTTAATAAGAAAAGCTTTTACGACAGGCTCGGATTTTTGAATGTCTTCAAGGGCATCTGGATATCCGTCCAAAAGAAGAAGAATATCTTCGAGGTCCGTGCTAAATCGTAAGTTTTCCTTTCCACGATCGTTATAAGCTTCAAATTTTGTTGCAAGAAGATAGGCAACTGAGAAAACAGGGATTTCAATCCCATCACTAAGTTTTCGAAAACTTAAAGCTTGAAAGCCTTCCGTAAACCATTTGCTGGGCATGCCGGAAATCTTTTCGTCTGCGGGCATGATGTCGACGACGATTCCTTGATAGTTCCAACGACAGCGCGGACCTTTAGGCTCATTTTTAAATCCGGCTTTGCGAAGTTTATCTTCTAGTTTGTAATAGTCGGGCAGAGTTCCAATATCGACAACGCAGTCGATATCGTCGGTGGGGCGGCTTTCAGTAATGCCAACGCTTGATAGGTAAATTGCAACTGTTGCTCCTCCAACAAAAGCGTGATCAATTCCTAGTTCTTTTAAGCTGGTTGAAATACGAATGAGATCTTGAATGCTATTAGGTTTGCTCATGCAAACAGTCTCTTCTTAATTTCTTCACGGGCCATTGTTCTTTCTCGCGCTCGGCCCACCCGTAGAGCGTCGACCATCGCTAAAAGTTCATAGAGTTTTGGATCTTCTTTAGCAGCCTCCGGCGCAGAGGAATAGATAGGTTGAATCGTTTGGCCGGTTACTTTTCCATCGGCATCGGGCCAGACGTATTTGTCGTTATCTCCAGAAACAATTTTTTTATTGAGAGGAGGGGCCGAATGAGAAGTCGGTATTCCTCGATCAATGGGGCCAGGTTTCGCCGGAAAAACAAAGGGGAGTCCATAAATAAGAAAATCTGTGAAATTGAGTTTCATCACTTTATTTGATTCAGGAATTAAAAGTCTTGCTTCAGCCGCTCGCTTTAGGCCAGCGCTGATTTCTGACTGGCTCATATGAAGCTGACGGGAGAGTTGAAGCTGGTTTAACTTGTGAGCATCTCGAGAACTTGCGAGTTTCAGCAATAGAAGAACATCCTGAGGTTTGATGCCAGACCGATTTTGCATGACTTGAGTATAACATAATATCGCATATTTCATATCGCAATATGAAATAGTAATTAAACTTCAATAAGTTAAGGTGCTGTTATGAGGTCATTTTAAGCGGCATCATTAATGATTTTTGCAATTTCTTCTATCGAAACGGGTTTAAAATCCCAAACGTCGACGCCCACATTAATCATTCGTCCGTTAACTTTCCATTTTTCATGAATATGACCATGGAGGAGCCAGCGACCTTCTTTGGTTGGTCGGTAGGCGCGGTGCTTGGGAGTGGGGCGTCCTGCTTCTTCCGCTGCGTCAAATGCGTAGGGCATATGGTGGAGAAGAACGTTGTGTCCTTCGATTTCCATATCTCTCTCTCAAAACATATCGAGCCGGCAACAGTTTTAAAATCGCCTCAAAAGAAGAGGCCGGTATATGGTGGCATTCGTCAATGATGATCTGAGAATACATTTTCCGATCTCAGCAAGATTGGAGTGCGGGCGTAAAACTGGAAGCCGAGTGGCTTAGTTTAACGTCTATCCCCACCGCGATTAAAAACCATCCGCTCTCTCAACTCTCGTCTTTGAGCCTCGCGAGCTTTCTGAATTTCTTTCGCTCTTTCGGCCATCAACTGGTCGTGCAAACTCTCCACCATGGTTCGAAGCTCGGTCTTTGTAAGTGTCACCGTCTCTTGGTCTTTTTCTGTGGCATATACTGAACCTGAAAACAGAGATCCTAATAAAACAGCGGTTGTGACAAGTATTCTCATAACTCTTCTCCCTTTCGTTATCATGAAGATAACTTTTAGTTTCTACTCATCTAGTACTACGAAGCTGCCTCATATTTGTGACAAAGCTGATGAAACTTTTTTAAAAAGAATCGAAAGCAAGCTTGCGATTGAAAGCACTCCAATGAAACTTCCCAGAAGCCAAAGCAAAAAATAGCTTCTTAAGTGCGGGTCAGAAATTTGGAGAATAACAATTGGCAGTTGAGCAAGGATGGCAAGACCTGCAATTTTAAACAAAACAGGAGAACGACTGCCTTTGGTAGCGCGTCGCATTAAGACTAAGGCAGCTAAAGTCGCCAGTGCTGAAAAACTTAAGCCACAAAAAAACATACACGCTGCCATTCCTCCCCACGTCATAAAGGCCGTTTGAAGGGGTTCGAAGATCGCGATTGAAAAGTACGGAGAAGGTTCAATCATGGCCAAATGCGGACAGATAAGAAGTTGAATAGCGCTGATGAGCAAAAACAGGGTCAGAAGCTTTGCATACATCCAGGATGTCCAGAAACCCGGGACTTCAATTCGGGGCTGAGGCTTCCAATAAGAAACCGCAGCAAAGATAGCGATCCCCAACCAAACAACTAGCGCGACGAGCCAAAAAAGATTCAACTCTCCGCGAAATGAAAACCAAAGAAGTCCCACGACCGGAATACTCACTGCTGACAAGAACTTCGCGACCTTGATCGTTCGCGTAAGGCCACTTTCTTTTTCTTCCTGAAGAGCCAGTAAGATCGAGTCTTTCACGTTTGTGCTTGAATCTTTCAAGTCAACGACTCCTTCAGTCGGTCTGTTATAAATTTTCGAGAGCGACTCAGCTGCTGTCGTACCGTGGCATCTTTCAAATCTAAAATATCGCGGATTTCTTTTGAACTAAAGCCTTCCCAGTCGCTTAGAATTACAATTTCTCTTTGAGCCTCGGGTAATAATTGAAGCGCTCGAGAGACCTGCTCGAAGTCTTCTCGGCTTATCATGCTTTGCTCTGCGCTCATCTCTTCTGTTTCGAATCTCTGGTTCTCATCGAATGCATCATGTTTTGATTTTATATGAGGCGACCGAAGATGATCGCGAAGGTTGTTGAGAGCAATCGTATAGAGCCAAGTCGAAAACTTTTTGGAGCTGTCAAACTTTTTCCTATAAATAAACTCGGCAACAGTTTGGTTGTTGGAAAGTATTACTCTGAAGAAAAACACCCGATTAGTCGAAGATTGCATCAAATGTATCAACCTGTTGTAGGTTATTTTTTAAAGCGCCCATTTTTTACTTTTGCCCTTGCAGGTCTTGCGATGCTCTCGACCATCCCGGCCCATCAGTTTTTAGGTAAAGAATTTATGCCTCCTTTGCGGGAGGGTAGTCTTCTTTATATGCCAACGGCTCTGCCTGGCATGTCGGTTCCAGAAGCCAGTCGACTACTGCAAAAGCAAGATGAGATCTTAAAAAGCTTTGATGAGGTGGAAAGCGTTTTTGGAAAAGCAGGAAGAGCCAATACTTCAACAGATGTCGCTCCCCTATCGATGGTAGAAACCACGGTCGTTCTAAAGCCCCACCGTGAATGGCAAGAGAAAGAGCGCTGGTATTCATTCTTGCCCGATTTTCTACAACCATTTTTTCGACCTATTTGGCCAGATCGTATTTCTGAAGAAGAGCCGGGCTCGTGGGTAAAGACATCGATTGTATTGCTCTCTGTTCCATTTTCTCTGGTGGGCGCTTTTTGGTTTTTATGGATACTCGATTACAACGTTTCCATAGCCACTTGGGTGGGGATGATCGCCCTTATGGGATTAAGTGCTGAGACCGGTATTTTTATGCTGATGTATCTGGATCTGGCCGTTAATGATCGAAAATCAAAGGGTCAGATGACATCGGTTTCAGATTTGTATTCGGCGGTCATTGAAGGCTCGGTGAATCGAATACGTCCCAAAACAATGATAGTGATGACCGCCTTTTTAGGTTTACTTCCGATCATGTGGTCGACGGGGCTTGGTGCAGATGTCGCGAAGCGCGTTGCGGCCCCGATGATTGGCGGTTTATTCACTTCTTTCTTGCTTATTTTATTGGTGTATCCCGTGATTTACTACGAGTGGAAAAAACAAGAGTATAAAATGGGTGCACGTGGTTTCTAAATAAAAGCCTTTCTAGGCTCACTTATCAAGCTGCGTTAAAAGAGCGATCAGAAATATCTTGAGGCTTTCAAAGGGCTTAGTTCCTGGCTCTTGTATTTTACTCCTAGCTCGACTATAAGAAAGCAGAAAAGTTTATATATAAACTTTTCTTGAGTTTCAAGAACGACTCGTAATAGTCTTTTAGGGAGATCAAAATGATGAGGTGCTTTAAACGAAATACGGGATTCCAGCTATTGTTGTACATGGGAGTGTTTCTAGCTTTTTCTGGCTGTCGTGAAAGTGTTTATTCCACAAAAGAATCGGCCTCAAGCGTCGGGAGGTCCGGAGAAGAAAAGCCGGCCGTTTCACAGCCGGTTGCATCCGATACGGCGGTAGAAGAAGAGTTTTCAGCATTTGACTTTGGGGTAGCGCATGCAGCACTGCAATCTGTTTTTAATGCAATCGTAATCGAAAAGGAGGGCTATAGCTTAGTTAACTATCGTTACCTAATAAGTGATGAGACAGTGGCGGGTGGTTTTGCTGAGTATCTAGATTATCTCAGGAAGATTGATATCAGCTTGTTTTTGGAAAATTCAGGGCAGGATTTGCATCGGAGAGATTTTCGTAAAGCTTTTTGGATGAATGTCTACAATACCTGTGTGATCCGCATCGTTCGAGATAATTATGATTTGATCAAATCGAACGGCGACAGCATTACGGCTATTGAAGATGTTTGGACCCAGCCCTCTTGCCCGGTGGGCAGTTACATCTTTTCTTTGAATCAAGTCGAACATAGTATTCTTCGAAACGGACTTCAGAGGGGTCTCTCGGAAGCACAAAGTCTTCCAGAGGGTCTCGAATATTCGGAGTTTGATTTTACAGATATGAGAACTCATTTTGCAGTCAATTGTGCGAGTGGTTCTTGTCCGACGCTTTCGAGGCAGATTTTTACGTCTGAAAACATTGAAACGCAGCTTACGGAGTTGGAGTCTAGATTCTGGAATACTGACAAGGAAGCGCGCGCCCCATTTCTTTCGCAAATAAGATCTCCTCATCCAGATCGAGATGGCGATGTAGATGCAGTTCTTTTAATCAACCCTATTTTTAGTTGGTTTGAAGATGATATCTACGATTTTTATGATGGTTATAAGGATTATCTACAAACTGTTGTAAGCAATCCCTCTGATGTATCGCGGGTTCAAGCCCTTTCGGACGATCCCGTATTGGATGGAGAGCTTGCATTTTTTGAATATGATTGGCGGCTCAACGACACAGAAGAGCTGAATCCCAATACTTTAGAAAATTTCAATTATTTAGAAAGGATTCCAGCCTTTGAGCCTTATATTACTTTTCGAAAGGAGCTAAAATGAAAAGCCTATACTTAATTCCATTGATATTAATTCTATTTACTTCAAAGCTTGCTGCGTCTGAAAAATATCTCGAAAGTTTGGAGAGCCTGCAAGAGCTTTACAACGGAATTGTTTTTGATCTTCCTGAGCATGACGACAGTCGTGTCAATTATGGTTTGTTCAATTCAGATCGTAATATGAAGCGAAAGGCTTCTAAGTATGTGAGCATTGGCTGGCACAGCAAGATCACAGAAGAAATGCTTTGCCTGGCTAACTATGAAGAGCCAGCAGATGATCTTCAAAAGTGGCAGCGTTTGGCAAAGGCTCATTTTTTGAACGCCTACAATTTTTGCATGATTAAAATGATCGCAGATTAT
>Ga0210019_1002529_pt1 | contig 17688 bp, 13 predicted proteins | sample CryGeyCG2114_020_2_FD_183969 | JGI IMG/M metagenome (GOLD analysis project Ga0210019, IMG submission 183969) | Groundwater microbial communities from aquifer - Crystal Geyser CG11_big_fil_rev_8/21/14_0.20 (SPAdes) (version 2) | ecosystem: Environmental > Aquatic > Deep subsurface > Groundwater ...
ATGATAATGCCCGCTGCGGCATTTTCGTGGAATGCAGGCTGCGGTCTGGATACCCAGTTGAAGATCTGGATAGGTAAGGCAGTAAACGGCGCAAAGAGGCTATCGGGCAGGAAGGCGATATATGTCAATGCGCCAATGGCGATGAGTGGTGCCGTTTCACCGATAGCACGCGAGAGCGCGAGGATCACGCCTGTGAGGATGCCGGGAAGAGCGAGTGGAAACACCACCCGGCGAATCACTTGTGACTCAGTGGCTCCGAGGGCGAATGCGCCGTGTTGCAGATCGTGCGACACTGTACGAATGGCTTCACGGGATGCGAGAATGACGATGGGAAGTATGAGAAGTGCAAGTGTGCAGCTACCTGCGAGAAGGCTGCGGTCAAAATGCAGTATGCGTACGAAGAGTCCGAGTCCGAGCAAGCCGTAAATAATGGAGGGAACGCCTGCAAGCGTGCCGATATTGATTTCCATGAGCAAGTTGAACCAGTTCTTCTTTGCGTACTGTTCAAGGTATACGGCAGATCCGATGCCGAGAGGAACGGCAATCAGAGCGGTGAGTCCTGTGAGGTAGATGCTTCCCACAAGAGAAGAGAGAATGCCGGCTTCTTCCGGTTTACGCGAAGGAAAGCTGGTCAGAAATTGCATATCAATGCGAGAGAGGCCATCGAAGAGCACGGTGACGAGGAGAGAAGAAAGCGTGAGGAGAGCGACTCCAAGAGCTGCCAGTGCGCCGGCAATAAACAGCCTGTCTGCGGATTTACGCATACATGTGCTGGAAAGATTGTCGTAGTCTTTGCGCGATGGTGTTTAAGAAGAATGTGCAGAGGAACAGTACGGTGGCTACGGCAAAGATGCTGCTGTACTCCAGCGTGCCGGTGGGAGTGTCGCCGAGACTGACCTGGACAATGTATGCGGTAATTGTTTGTACCGGTCCGAGAGGATTCAGTGTGAGTAGCGGACGCATGCCTGCTGCGATCGTTACGAGCATGGTTTCGCCAATAGCTCGAGAAATGGAAAGGATTCCGGCAGAAACGATGCCGGACATGGCGGCAGGAAGGACCACACGGAACACCACTTCCAGGCGTTTGGCTCCGAGCGCATAGGCGCCCATACGCAGGTGTTCTGGTACGGCATGAATGGCATCGTCGCTCAGTGAAACACTAAGAGGAAGAATCATGATCCCCATCACGATACCTGGTGAAAGTGCATTAAACCCTGCGAGCTCAGGAATGACCTTCTGGAGAAATGGCGTGACAGTCAGGAGGGCAAAGTAGCCGTAGACGATTGTCGGAATGCCCGCAAGGATTTCAAGAATGGGCTTTAGCGTACGGCGCAGGTGCGAAGATGCATACTCACGTAGAAAGATGGCAATACTGATCCCCAGAGGAAGTGCTATGATCATAGCAATGAGTGCAATGAGGAGCGTTCCGCTGATGAGAGGAAGGATACCGAACTGTTTCTGTACAAAGAGCGGTGTCCACTTTGTGCCGAATAGAAATGCCCCCAAGGGAACTTCCTGAAAGAAGTGAAATGTTTCCCAGAACAGCACGGCAAAGATGCCCAGAGTCACAAAAATGGACACCGCACCACAGAGTGCGAATGTCCATTGAATAAGCCGCTCGTTACTCTTCGAGACGCTCACGCAATTGACGGTAGTCGTCTGTGGGGAGAGGGACGTAGCCTACTTCACTGACGAGAGCAGAGGCATTGTCCGGATTGATGTAGAAGTCGACAAAGGCGGAGACCGTCGGATCATCGAGTGCAGTTTTGCTTACGTAAATGAAGATGAGACGGGAGAGTGGCGTGTACGACCCATCGTTAATTGTATCCGGGGCAGGAGCAATGGCATTAGCATCTTCTGTTTCCTTAATGGGAACAAGTTTCAAACGGTCGGCATTTTCAATGTAGTACGCGTAGCCGAAGAATCCAAGGCTGTTCTTATCGGATGCAACTCCCTGCACCAGAACGTTATCGTCTTCGCTGGCAACAAAGTCCCCGCGGCTTGCACCTTCTTCACCCACGACGACATCTGTGAAGTAATCGTACGTACCGGAATCTACTCCTGGCCCGTAGAGACTGATCGGTTCATCGGGCCACTCGGGACGAATCTGGTTCCAGTGCGTGACGGTGTCTTCGGCAGGGGGTTCCCAGATTGTTTTCAGTTCTGCAACAGTGAAGTAATCCACCCAGTCATTGGATGGATGGACCATGACAGCAATACCGTCGAAGGCGACAGGGAACTCTATAGGTGTTATGCCGTTTTCCGTGCAGAGTTCTTTTTCCGAAGACTTGATGGTGCGTGAGGCATCGTTCACATGCGTTTCACCGCGGCAGAAACGTTTAAAACCGCCACCTGTTCCCGAAATACCTACGACGACTTTACTGTCGGGATTGGCTTTCTGAAACTCTTCAGCCATGGCTTCGGTAATGGGGAACACCGTACTGGATCCATCAATGGTAACTGTGCCGGTGGCATCTGCCGCCGAATCTTGTTGCGAAACATTCGCAGCACAGGCGGTCAGGAGAAAGATAGGGAGGAGAAAAGCAGTTTTTTTCATAGAAAAAATGTATGTAAAATCTCTTCGAGCGTGCGGATGAAGAGAAAGACGGTCAAGGGTTACATCCTGTTTTCTAATGACAGGATATCAATTTTATTGGAAATAATATTTGTAAAAATTTTACATACACTTCTATAGACTATCCAGTGGCATAATCTGGAGCCGCCTCGGGGACTCGAACCCCGGACCTACCGCTTACAAGGCGGTTGCTCTACCAGCTGAGCTAAGGCGGCAGTATTGCCAGTCTACAAGCGATTTATGTAAGAAAAAAGTGGTGAATTTATTTGTATGAACATCCATAATTTGGCAGTATAGAGCTCTGCTCTTTGATGATCGCCCACCTTCGCTTTTTGCTTCGCAAAAAGACTACGGCGGGCAAGCCCTGTAGTACATGGGGCCTGCCCACCGGAGCTTCGAACGAAGTGAGAAGCGTAGGTGGGAGGAACGTCCGGGCTTCACCGGAACGCCATGCGGGTAACACCCGTCGCCCCGATGTATATCGAAAGATCGGGGTAGGACCAGTGTCACAGAGACGATGCTCGTATCACTATCATCATTTTGATGTCCAGATATGAGACTGAAACGCCCCCCGAAGGGGGGACCTTCGGGTTGATAAACTCATGGTGAAGCAAGGAGGATTTGGGTCATGGGAGTATACAGGTGGTTCCGCCTGTCCTCTGACTCCTCCGCAGACCAATGTGGTCGAGGCATCGGGTAACCGACGTCACAGAGAGATGATCATCACTCAATCTTCTTACACAGATCTGAGAACAGAACCCGGCGTACGAGAGCAGTCTGTACGAAAAAACGTCCCCTTGGGGACGTTTTTTCGTTATGTGTACGTGTTAGTTAGCTCAAACGTTCCATGTGTCGTGTGAGCGCTTCATTTCCTCGACGTTCCCAGTCACCAATATGGTAGAGGGTAGACACGGCCTCATTCCCCAACTGGTTTCGTAACGCTGTGAAGAATTGCTGTTTTGTGACGTGCATTCCTTGTAAGAGAGGATTGCTGCGTACGGGAAGTGCGACGAGAATCTGTTGTGTCACCTCCTCTTTTTCCCTTTCTGTCAGGTGTGTTCTTCCTCGTCCAATAGGGTTATCATCCGCAACCTCTGCGAAGAATGCGCGATTGTCTCCTATACTGTTTTCGATAGCCACAACGTAGCCTTTTGGAGCAGGAACAACCATCGCAATGTAGCCAGTACTGTGAGCAAAGCCGCCATTGAGTGGTATTCCCATCACAGCTTTCTGACCCCGGTATTCATACTCTTGTAGAACTTCCAGTCGTCGTGGGTCAATCACGGGTCCCTCTGAAGGTTCTGCGGTTCCGTTCGTGGATGGTCGAGCTTGACCCGGATCCTTATCGGTGAATGCCACAAGTGTTTCATCTGCATGCCAGAAGCCAATGTTCATTTGGTCAAGCAGCTCCGTGAGAACGCGTCGAATGTCTTCTTCCGTGATACCCAACCGTGCACGTTTTCTGTCATGCGCCCTGTCGAATTGGAAAGCGCCTGTATCTGCAGAAATGGGGATCACTTCTGTGAAACGTGGAGAAAGTATGGTATGTGGAGGAGTTTTGAGGGGACCGAATGTAATGTGCAGAGACAGTGCGTTACCATCGGATCCTGAGAATGTCATTTTTTCTATCATGAAGTGGATTCCTTGCGTATTGAAGGAACCGTTTGGCGCCTGCGCAATGCGTTCGCGTAGGGCGAGCTGCTCAGCAATCTTTTGCTGTTTCTCCTGTTCTTCTTGTTCGGCTTGCTGCGCTTCACGAAAAGCAGCCAGCTCTGCGAATGAGGTGAGAGTGTGAGATGACCGGGAAGTGTTTTTACTCATAGGATTATGAGTGAGTGAAATAAAAAGGTGTAAATATTACATTAATTTATAATTTTGTCAAGTATCACCCAAAAAAGCCGGAGTATAGTACAGAGATAGTGAAAAAATCGGAAATACTTTTTGGCATTCTGCGCATTCCCCTCGATGCGGTGGCGGTCTTTGCTGCTTTAATTTTGAGTTACAGGCTTCGTAGCACTCAAATTGACCTTATTCCGCGACTGCAACTTCTCACTCCCGCAGAAACGTTGCCAGACATGGGGACATACTTGGAGACGTTTGTCGTGACGGGAATACCACTATTTCTCGTCATTGCGGCCGTGATGAGGCTCTATTCGTTGCGTATGACATCGAGTGCCTGGAATGAAGTCGGGCGAATCACCATAGGGGCACTGCTCTGGCTTGTATGTGTTATGGCGTGGTTTTTCTTTGTGCAGAAGCAACTCTTCTACTCACGTATTCTGCTCGTCCACTCCACATTGTTTATTGCCTTGTTCGTGGTACTGCTGCGTGCGACACTCCTTCTTGTGCAACGGTCGTGTTTGCATATGGGGATTGGCGTGCGGTGCGTGGCCTCGGTGGGGAAAACGAGTGTGCAGAACGGAGTGAGAAATATGTTAGAGAGTGACTACCGGTACACCTTTATAGGACACTTTACTTCAGTGGGTGAATTGAAGGTTTCCACAGGTATCCACATGCTTGATACGGTTTTCCACACATCTCCACATCCTGGAGATACCTCCACGGAGGAACTCATCGACTTCTGCCGTAGTCAGCACGTCACGTACGCCTGTTTACCTCCGGTGTTTGCGGATGCGCCGCACCACCTTCTCGTGGAGTACCTCGGTCTTGTGCCGGTGTTACGCTATCAGCCGACACCACTCGACGGCTGGGGTCGCGTGTTCAAACGCGCAGTGGATATAGCCCTAGCCCTAGCCCTAGCCCTAGCCCTAGCCCCATTGCTCCTTCTCATTGCCCTGCTCATCATCATAGATTCAGGTGTACCGGTGTTCTATACATCGCTGCGTATTGGCGATCAGGGGAAAAAGAATATCCGCATGTGGAAATTTCGTTCTATGGTGCAGGGAGCAGAGAGCATGAAAGATGTTCTGCAAGAAGAGAACCACCGCAGAGATGGTCCGCTCTTCAAAGTGCGTAACGATCCCCGCGTAACGCGGGTCGGTCGAATGTTACGTCGATGGTCGCTTGATGAGTTGCCGCAACTCTTCAATGTGCTTCTCGGATCCATGTCCCTTGTCGGTCCGCGTCCGCATTTGCTGGAAGAGGTGAAACAGTACAACTCCTACCAGCGTCGCGTGTTTGCCGTTCGTCCGGGGCTTACGGGTCTTGCACAAATCACCGGGCGCAGTGATCTCTCCTTCGAAGAAGAAGTCCGGCTCGATCTGCAGTACATCGAACACTGGTCCCCCTGGCTCGATCTCTGGATCCTCTGGCGGACGATTGTGGTAGTGCTCCAGAGAAAGGGTGCGGATTGAAGGGAGAAGCAGTATACTTTCCTCATCCATGTCCTTCCCTCTCCACCAGAAATTTGCTGTAGCAGTGATTGCCATTATTCTTGCCATTGTCGCATGGCAGGCGTTTTTTCCGAAGAAGTATGTTTCAGAAGAGCGGCAAGCAGTTGAGGGAGAGCCTTGCAAGGGACAACCTATTCCAGTGGACTACGCCTACAACTGGGGACCGGTGGAACCCCACGAGTGCAAAGTGCAGTGCAGCGACGGCAAAGAGCGGTACATTCTGTACAGCAATGGACTTGCAACGCAGTGTTCAAAACCACCGAGTTGCTTAGATTACGGAGAGGACAATCGGGTGACGTGTGTGCCGGAGTCAAAGTCACAGTAGACTCATCTGTTCTCCATTCCTCATTTCTCTTTTCTCTTCTTCCTGAAACTGTTCCAAGAATTGTTTCACGTCTTTCCCATATCTCTTCTGCTCCAATCGTTTGTCAAGGATGTGTACGTCGCCGCGTTCTGTTTTGTGGCGGCAGAAGGTACGCAGCAGCCGGAACAGGCGACATTTCAGTCGGGGAATCATGTAGCCTGTGAAGGCGTTCTCGAAGTGTGTTGACCGTGCCTTGATGAGTACATCGGACGGATGGTCGAATGGAAGACTGTCAATAATAAGGTGATGAGCAAGGTTCTCAGGAAGTTCCACTCCCTCGTACATCCACGGAGTGAGGAGCCAAATCACGGCTCCGTCGAGCGCTGCGAACTCCGCTTGCATGCGGCCCAATCCTCCGCCCATACCCTGACAAAGGAGTGTGGTGCCACGCTGTTCCAGTGGTTCCGTGTAGCGCACGAATAAGTCTTCGATCATGCGTTTGCTGCTGATGAGCACGATAGTTTTTCCTGTCGGCGGATCTGCAAAGAGGTCGGATAGTGTTCGGTCAGGGAAGTGTATAGGAAGGTGTTCCTGTTCTTGGGAAGTAATCTTATGGTGAATTTCTACAGGGAGTATTTCTGTCAGAGGATCAATGTGTGGGGGGAGAAGAAGCGTGGTGGAGTGTTTCTTATACAGGTGGAGTGTGAGAAGGTGCGCGATGTTTTCCGGTGCGGCATGCAGCACGGCGCTTCCCCTGCGTTGTTCCTCGATCCAGACGAGGTTGCCTTTAAGGGAAGCATGAAGAATACCGTAGAGGTTCTGTAACTGTTCCACCGTGCGGTCCGGCAGATCATGTCGCTCAAGCAGAAGGTCGAGCTTCTCGCGCAGACCTTTGGTTTCCGGTAAACCGAAGTCCTGTTCTTCCAAGAAGTGGATATCTTCACTACTGCGCACTTTCTCAATCCAGATTTCCAGAAGATCAACAAAACTTGTCAGTGGAGCGTCACGTTCGGCAGCCGCCCGCAAGCTGGTCACGGCACAGAAGTGTCCATACGCTTTCGTGGCAGTATCTTCCAACATGGATGCGTCATCGATAATGATGGCACTATTCTTCTGCATCCCAGCGTGTGCCGGATGTGCGTTGTCTGTGATGAAGCGTAACAGTTGACGGTGATCGAGAAGAAGAGTGGCGGGGAGGTTTTGGAATTGTTCCAGGTACACAGGAGAATGTTCTGATGCGGCAAGACGACCGCTCCAAATATCTTTTTCATCGCCATGCAGAGCGATATCCTCACGCGTTGCCGGAGAAAACCAGCGCAGCTTGATTGCCAGCGTAGCTTCGTCAGCCGTAAAGAAGTCCTGTTTCAAGAGAGCATCAACTGCCTTCTGTTCCGGAAGGAGAAATGGGGGGTAGAGAACTCGTGCATCCTCAGGCACGTTCGTACGCTCTACGGCTGCTTCCAAGTTTTTGACAGCGATCCAGTGCACCGTTGCTGTGTCTTGCGCACAGGAGCTCATGAGAGATTCGAGGGTGCAGGGAGAAAGGGTGTCTTCGAGTATGGTGACTGTAGATGTGTCACGGTGAGCGCTGTCGAGCCGTGATACACAGCATGTCGTCCTTCGACAGGGTTCAGGACGACATGCTTTTTCCTCCCACAACACTCCCTTTCCTCCTTTTTCCGGCAAAACTTTTGCCAGCATGCGGTACCCCTCGCTACTTTTTCCAAAGATATCTTTTACAATATTGAGCTTTTCATCAGGCAGGTCGTATAGACGTTCCCATATCTTAGAAAGGAGCTCCAGTGTGGCATGGACATCTCCCAATGCACGATGAGCGGGCTCGTGGTTGAGTTCGAGAACTTGGCTTAAGTAGCCCAGCGAATAACTTGCGAGTTCAGGATAGACCAGTGATGCGAGCATGGATGTGTCCACCCACGGCTTGTCGGTGAGATCGATTCGTTCTGCCTTCAGCATGCCGATATCAAAACTAACGTTTTGTCCGACAATGAGTGTCTCGTCCCCAATGTGATTCCAAATTTCCTCTCGCTGTTCCATGAGAGGCGGCTGTCCGTTCAGCATATCCGGACGGATGCGTGTGATGACCTGGACGTGCGGAGGGATGTCTTCGTCAATGGAGTACAGGTGCTCGTATTCGTGTGTGACCTTTCCGTTTTTCACTTGTACAGAAGCAAATTCGATAATTCTGTTTGCCTTTGGCACAAAGCCCGTTGTTTCGGTATCGAGAACAGTGAAGGATAGCTTTGGGAGCTTCATGAAAGGGAGAGTACAGGAAAATGCTGGTTTACTCTTTCGTTGCTTCCTGTTCTTCATGCAACATCGCCACTTCCACGGCTTCTCCTTTTAACTCGGCGAGCTTTGCTTTGAATGCCGGGAGTTCGTCGTAGTTATACATGTCGAGTTCGAATCCTGTGAGTTCTGTGGCCAGGCGAATATTTTGTCCTTTACGGCCAATGGCCATTGGCCGCTGCGCCTCCTCGACGAAGACGGCGGCGCGTTTCTTAATGCGTCGGCCGAGATCGTCGAGTTGTTCTTGGTCGTTCACAATAATCACAGCAGAGATAGATGCCGGTTGCAGTGAGGTGGAAATCAGCTTAATGGGATCGTCTGACCATTCGATCATGTCAACGCGCTCGCCATTGAGTTCTTCCATGACCGCTTGGATACGCACGCCTTTTTGTCCAACGCAGGCCCCGATGGGGTCGATGCGCGGATCCTGACTGCGTACGGCGACTTTACTGCGGAATCCAGGGTCGCGCGCAATGGCCATGATCTCCACGTCACCGTTGCGCACTTCGGGAATTTCCAGTTCCAGCAGCTTGCGTACGAGTTGGGGATGTGTGCGTGAAATACGTAGTTGCGGTCCCTTGCCCGTCATTTCCACCGTATCGAGGTATACGCGAATGCGTTTTCCGGTGTAGTAGTGTTCGCCGGGAATCTGTTCTCGCCATGGCAAACTCACTGCCATGCCTTCAATCTCGAGTGTTATCCAGTTGGGATCAACCTTTGTCACGGTGGCAGTCAGCAGCTCGTGCTCTCGTCCTTTAAATGTTTCGTACAAGCTCTGTTTTTCCGCTTCACCAATTTTTTGCAGGATCACTTGTTTTGCTGCCTGCGCAGCAATGCGTCCGTAGGAAGGAGGAGTCACATCAATTTCCAGTTCGTCACCAACCTCAATATCCGGTTTTATCTTCTGTGCTTCTCTGAGAAGAATCTCGAAGTGTTCATTCTCCACCTTTTCGACAACTTCTTTGATAAGCAGGATGGTTGGTCCTTCTGTTCCTTCATCAAGAAGCACGCGAATTTCCTGTTCTTTGTGTCCGTAGTCTTTTCGGTAGGCTGTAGCAATCGCCTGCTTGACGGCTTCGAGTACTTGCTCGGGTTTGACATTCTTTTCAGAACAGATCTGATTAATGGCGGCGACAAAGGAAGCTTTCATGGGTGAGGTGATAGGGTGAAAACACCATCCTGATGATCAGGATAGTGAAGCATTCAAGAAAGTAATTCTATTTCCAGTATACTCGAGTTTTACGCTTTAGCAAGCTTTTTTCTTGTGCTTTTTTGTGGCAATACAGTATGGAGAATCACGGTCATCCAAGTGAGCAAGTAGATGCCCGGCAGCCACCATAATGCGAATCCCAGTATGGTCGGAAGGAAAAATTTCAGAAGCACAGGTACGGTGGTACCGTGCAGCGACAAACGAAACACAGACCCGTACGTACAAGTGCGTTTGAGGATCTTGTCGAAGAGGAGCCAGAGAATGAGGACGACAACCAGAAGGCTGATGAGTTGTCCAATCCAGAGGAAGAATCCACCGAAGAATGGTGCAAGGGTGATGAGGAGAACGCCAAGCGTGACGAGGAGCACGGGGATCTTATCAGCAAGTGAGAAGGATGCACTGACGATGTCCTGATAGAGCATTTGGTCAATCACCATATCGTTCTCAGTATCTTTCATGACCTCCTTGAGAGGAAGGACGCTGTATCCGCCTCGTTGATTTTCCGGATAGACGAAGAAGTCTTTGGTGAGAAGAAACATCGAACCGGAGTCTTGGTAGTCTTCTATGGAAGCACGCGTATTGATGGTCATGATACTATCAAAATGCAGATCTCCGTCTTCGAGAATGTCTTTAGGTACATGTTCTGGAAGTGGAATGGTATACGGCTCGCGCACGTTGGTTTGTGCTCCGTCTTTGCTCAGTGTGACAACAAGTTCTTCCGGATAGAAATCAGGAGCCTCTTCTTTGTACTGCATGACCAAACGTTCCGCGTCGTCGATGCTTTGAAAGATTCCTATTGCGAGAGGAACAAGTTGAACAAATAGTAAAACGACGAGTAGCCAGTAGAGATACCACAGTGATGGTGCAGACCGTTTACGTTTCAGCACTTCCTTGTAGAAAGCACTGTCCCAGATACTGCGCCAGATAGTGAGGAAGAAGTTTTGGATGAGCTTCACAGGGTAACAGTGTAGCAGAAGCGTGCGTGCGCTGTAGAGACGCCATGATATGGCGTCTCCCGATGTAGATGAGACACTACACCGTAGCGTCTCTACCCATCCCCTGCAAAAATGCCTTTGCGTGTCTGCCACGCATTGTCGGCAACACGGAGATCAGTCGGTACGTCCAGAGCTTCCATCCTTTGGGGAGGCGATCGAACTCCGGGCAGACAGACGCAAAATGCGCGGCAGATTTTCCAATGTGTTCCATACGTTTCAGGGAGTCCTCCAGTGTGAGGTGATGGTGGTGGAGCGCACGGGCGTCCGGTTCGTACATGAGTGAAATGCCTGCGTCACGCAGTCGCATGCCCCATTCGATATCTTCCCACCCGTACAAGTCTACGTCTTCGCGGAACGTGGTCTTCCAGGCGATTTTTTTCGGAAGGCTGATATGACTGGTATACGTGAAACGGTGTTGGATGTCTTTGGGAATTTCTTTATGTGTGTACTCTTGTATCTTGTCATACCCGAATTGCCATCCTGTCTTATCGAGCCAGCGCATGACAGGAGTAATCTCAAGAGAGGGGTCCCACTGCGTGAAGCCGAGAACGGCATACGTGTCATGGTGAGCTGTGTCGAAGGATCTTTGGTGAGTGTATAGATGCATCTGACATGCTTGTGGTGCCAGGAATACGTCATCATTAATGAAGAGTACGTAGTCACCTTTTGCCTGCTCCACTCCGCGGTTGCGCGCGATACCCTGTTGGCTTTTAGGGATCGCAAAGCAGGTTAGGGGGAAAGACCAGACCAAATTAGCGAGCATGTCACTGGTTTTTGGGTCTTCCCCGTCAATCACGACGATGACCTCCAATTGATCCCGAATCGTTTGCTTCTCAATGGCATCCAGACACCGGCGCAGAATCTGCGCCCGGTCGCGTGTGGGAATGACGATGGAGAGTGGGGTATGCATATGAGTTAAGAGTATAGTGTAAATCTGTCCAAAACTTGACAATTTTTAATATAGTACTAGTATAAAAAAGCGATATTGCTGTTTCACGTGCTGAAAAGAGAAAGGATAGGTGTCCTATGGATGAGTGTCTGGTGAAACTGACGCTCCGGTTTGATCCGCAACTCCAGAATATTCGAGGTGCGATCGAGCTATCGCATCCGAATACGGTTGTGGTGGTGGGAGATCACACCATTCATCATGGTGCTGAGGCCCAAAGAGTACTCAAGTTGGAAGTCAGTTCTCTAAAAGGTCGCTCGCATCATCCAACGAGTGTACGGATGGTGCCTTAGTGACGCATGACTGCACCGATCGCCTTTCCCTCTGTCACAACGGTGGCAGAGGGTTTACCGTATCTCTGGAATACGGAGACGCTATGGTATAGCGTCTCTACAGTTATGCGTACGCTTTTTCTTGATATTGCATCCCATGACGGCCTTATTGCCTGTGTGTCAGACACGGAAGTGTTGACGTACAAAGAAGTACACCAGCGCATCGGTGATCATGAGTTGATGCCGATCATTGAGAAGTGCGTTGATGACATGTCTTCTCTCACCCATCTTGCCTGTGTTATCGGTCCTGGTGGTTTTACCAGCCTGCGCGTTGCTGTGTCACTCATGAATACCATGAGTTGGGCACTGAATATTCCGAGTTGTGGAATTCACCTCAGTGACCTCTACGCGGAGCGAGTTCGGATGTGTGACCCTTCTTTTCTCTGGCTTCATTCCACAAAAAAATCCGAACTCTTCATTCGCGGCTTCGGCGATTTTGCAGAAAAGTGGCCGGAACCCATCCTCGTTACCCTTCATGAGGCTACTCACAACATTCCCAAAAGTACTCTTTGGTGTGGTGAGTTGATTTTGGAGCATCAGGAAATTCTCTCCCATCTTTGTCCTCTGTCTCATCTGGAGTCTACCGTTGTTGTTTTGCCGCACTTCCTGTCCATTCAGACCTATAACGAACAAATTCTCAAGCCGTGGTACGGGCGAGGATGGTAGACCAATCAGTGGTATCCTATCCCCACATGTCGTTTTTAGACGCACTCAATACACTCCTCGGCGACCCGAATGAGAAAGAGCTGAGGAAGCTCTGGCCGCTTGTGCACCAAGTGAAGGAAGTGCATCAGTCTTCTGACATTCAGGCACTTACTCTCTCTGGTCTGCCACGGAAGACAGAGGAGTTACAGCAGGTAGCAGGTAGCGGTGAGCGGTTAGATGACCTGCTGCCGGAAGCGTTCGCGACGGTTATCCGTGCCTGTGAACTCCTGCAAGGACAGGCTGTTGCAGTCGGACGTCAGGAATTCACATGGAACATGGTACCGTTCGATGTGCAAATTCTTGGAGGGATTGCACTGCACAGAGGTATGATCTGCGAGATGAAGACAGGAGAGGGGAAGACGCTTGTGTGTACGATGCCGGTCTATCTCAATGCGCTGAGCGGAAAAGGAGTACATGTGATTACCGTGAACGATTATCTGGCTAAGCGTGATGCTGGCTGGATGGGTCTTCTTTACGAAACATTGGGACTGACAACGGGTGTCATTCTTCATGGAAAGAGTTCACAGGAGAGACAGCAGGCGTACGGAGCAGATGTAACCTACGGAACCAATAACGAGTTTGGGTTCGATTACCTGCGCGACAACATGGCAACCTCTGTGAAGACCCAAGTGCAGCGCGGCCTCCACTACGCCATTGTTGATGAAGTGGACTCTATCCTTATCGATGAAGCGCGCACACCGCTCATCATTAGTCAGCCTGCAGAGGAGTCTACGACGAAGTATCTCCAGTACGCGCGTCTCGTGCAGCAACTGGAGGATGGGAAGGATTTTACGAAAGACGAAAAGGGAAAGACAGCTGTGCTTACAGAAGAGGGAGTTGCCACAATGGAGCAGCTTCTCGGCGTGGAGAACATCTATACCGATAAAGGGTTTGAAGAAGTGCACCACATTGAACAAGCACTGCGTGCTCATGCGATGTATCAGAAAGATGTCGATTACGTGGAGCGTGATGGACAGATTGTGATTGTGGATGAATTTACGGGACGTCTGATGCCTGGTCGCCGTTATAGTCATGGCCTGCACCAGGCGATTGAAGCAAAGGAAGGTGTCGAAGTGCAGCGAGAGAGCAAGACGCTTGCAACGATTACTTTCCAGAACTACTTCCGTCTCTACGGAAAACTTGCGGGGATGACGGGAACCGCAAAAACGGAAGAAGAAGAATTTGAGTCCATTTACAAGACACGAACGCTTGTCGTACCCACGCACAGGCCGCTTGCGCGTACCGACAAGCCGGATGCCATCTATCGTACGCTGCAGGCGAAGTTCATGGCAGTGGTGAAACTTGCAAAAGAGAAGTACGAGAAAGGCCAGCCGATGCTGATCGGAACAGTATCCATTGAGAAGTCAGAAGTATTGAGTGCTCTCCTGCAACGTGAGGGCGTTCCGCATGAAGTGCTCAATGCCAAGCATCACGAACGGGAGGCGGAGATTGTTGCCGATGCAGGACAGAAAGGAGCAGTCACTATCGCAACGAATATGGCCGGACGTGGAACCGATATTAAGTTGGGCGAAGGGGTTGCAGAGCTGGGAGGACTGTGCATCATCGGTACGGAACGACACGAATCTCGTCGTATCGATAACCAGCTTCGTGGGCGCAGTGGACGTCAGGGAGATCCCGGCGAATCGCAGTTTTTCGTCTCCATGGAAGATGATCTGATGCGGCTTTTTGGCGGTGACCGTATGAAGCGCATGATGGAGCGTCTCAATATTCCCGATGATGTTCCGCTCCAGAATCCGATGGTATCGCGATCCATTGAAGGTGCGCAGAAAAAGGTGGAAGGTCGAAATTTCGACATTCGCCGTCACGTGTTGCAGTACGACAATACTCTCAGCAAGCATCGTGAAATTATGTATACTCGTCGTCAGCAGATTCTCGAGAAGATTGCAGAGAGTGAAGGGTCCGAAGGTACATCCGAGGAAGGATGGTCTTTACATGATGATATTCTGCGTGCCATAGAGAGGGAAGTGGTGTCGATTCTCTCAGCACATACGCATCCGATTGATCCGGATGAATGGAATCTTGAGGCCATTCATGACTTTTTGATGGGCTTGCATCCGGAGATCAATCAAGAGCTTCCTCTCACGGAGTTGCAGACACTTCGTGAAAAAGATGTACTTCAGGAGCGTTGTGTGAACGTGGTCAAAAAGACCTATGACAGAAAGTGCGAAAGGCATGATCCTGAAACAGTGGCGCAGGCAGAGCGCGTGATCACATTGCGTTCCATTGACACGCATTGGATGGATCACATCGATGCGATGGCTCACCTGCGTGAACAGGTGGCGTTTTCCGGATATGCGCAGCGAGATCCCCTTATCGAGTACCAGGATCAAGGGTTTCGTTTGTTCGAGCAACTCCTTACACAGATCAATACCACGCTCGTGCACTCATTGCTGCAGGTGGACTTTGCGCAGTTCCAGCCGATGCAGGTGTTGCAGCAGGCCGCAAAGGATTTGCAGGGCATGATGACGAATGAAGACGAAATACAGGAGACAAAGGATGTCAAAGAAACAAAAGGTTCAAAGGAGGGTCCGCTTGCACGTGTAAAGGCACAGGGTCCGATCACACAAGAAAAGGTGGGACGCAATGATCCGTGTCCGTGTGGGAGCGGGAAGAAGTATAAAAAGTGTTGTGGTCGTGAACCATGAGCATCATTGGTCACCAAGTACAGCTTGCAGAACTCCAGAGCAATCTCGACGTGGGGAACATCGCGCATGCGTACTTGTTTTCTGGCCCACGGCATGTGGGAAAACTCACTGTTGCAAAATGGTTTGCCGGGCGGCTACTGCAGGAAGATGCAGGGCGGCTTCTCATTCACCCAGATTGTCTCGTGCTCGATCGACTCTGGATCGAAAATGTACAGGAGGATTGGGAGGAGGTTGGGAAGTATTCCAATATGCCGCAGGTGCATCGCAGCAAGCAGCCGAAAGCAAAGACCGACAGTATCGGCATTGATGACATACGTGTGATACAGCAGAGATTGCAGGAAACAAGTATGCGCGGACACTACCGCTGCTGCATCATCCGCTCCGTGGAGCGAATGCAGGATGCTGCAGTGAATGCTCTTCTGAAAATGCTCGAGGAGCCTCCAGCAGGATGCGTATTACTCCTCACGACACAGAAGGCATCCTCCGTGTTGCCTACAATTCTCTCACGTGTACGCGTGGTCGAATTTCGTGCAGTTGCTGATAAGGATCTGCTGCCGTTCCTTGCAGAGTATTCCGCTGCCAAACAGCATGTTCTGCTCCGTCTTGCGCAAGGAGCGCCGGGAAAGATCCTTCAGTGGCAAGAGCATCCGAAAGAAGTGGAGCGGTACGTACATCTGTTCACTCTTGCACGACAAGTGTACTCAAAAACGTCAGCGCATGAGCGCATGCAAGCACTGGCGCTCTTGGAGAAGAAAGGAGAAGAAGCGGGTGAGTTTTTGAAGTTGCTCTTCATTGCTCTCCAAGACTTGCGTCCGGCAGCTCTTGTGGAGTGGGAGAGTACTCTAAGGGAACTTGCCGAGAATTTGTCGTTGAATGTGAATAGGACTCTTGCTATACAGCACTTTGTGTTTTCCTCTCCATCTGCCGAAAGGGCAAGGGCTAAAGTTGACTAAAAATTTGTTTATTGCAAAACATATTTTAAAACGGTGTACACTCCTCCCATTCTATGGATATGCACTACCGCATCCTGGGAGGAGAACCACTGCGTGGAGATGTCACTATTGGCGGCTCAAAGAATGCAGCTCTGCCACTCATTGCAGCGAGTATGCTCTATGATGGTGAAACGGTACTACACAACGTTCCGCGCATTCGGGATACCGAAGTCATGTTGCGCATTCTGGAGTTCCTCGGAGCAGAGACGTGCTTTGAACCAAGTGGAACAGTGCGGATTAGTACGAAACACCTACGAAGTAAGCCAATTCCTGAAGAGTTGGTTTCCAAACTGCGAGCATCAATTATTTTCTTAGGACCGCTCCTTGCACGGTTCGGTGTGGTGGAAATGGCGTATCCGGGAGGTTGTGTGTTGGGTAAACGTCCACTGGATGCCAACGTGTCGTCGCTTCTGCAGATGGGAGCGGAGGATATGAGTACAGAGACGACATTGCACTTACAGGGAACGTTGCAGCCGAGCTTGGTGATTTTGCCGGAGTTTTCAGTGACGGCCACGGAGAGTGTTCTTCTTGCGGCAGCAACTCTCTCCGGTGAAACGCGCATTGAACTAGCCGCAGCAGAACCGCATGTGCAGGACTTGGAACAGGCACTTATGTCCACTGGCGTTGAGATCGATGGCATTGGCGAGCACTCCGTACGCGTGCGAGGAAGGAAGGATGTATCTTCCTTAACACACACGGTCACGAATGACTATCTGGAAGTGGGAACGTTACTTGTGGCTACGTTGGTCACGAAAGGGAAAGTGCGTTTGCACGGTGTGGATGATGAGCACCTGCTTTCGTTCCTCGATGTGGTGAAGCGGATGGGTGGCGTGTTTCGCTATGATACAGTAGAAAAAGTGTTGTTTGTTGATGGGGAGCTTTCCTCGCTGCAGGCGGTGAACATCAAGACCAACATTCATCCCGGATTTCCTACGGACCTGCAAGCGCCCATGGGTGTGGCGATGTCGCAGGCACAGGGAGTGAGTCGTATTTTTGAACGGCTCTACGAGCGCAAGCTGTCATACCTCTACGAACTCGAGAAAATGGGAGCACATGTGGAAGTGCTCAATGCGCGTGAAGCGTTGATTATTGGACCGCGTCCGTTACGTGGTCGTACGGTTGCCAGTAACGACATTCGTGCCGGTGCAGCAATGGTGTTGGCTGCTCTGTGTGCTGAGGGAGAAACAACAGTGACCGATGTGCGGTACATCGAGCGGGGGTACGATCGTCTCGATGAAAAACTGGTATCACTCGGTGCCCGCATGGAACGGGTCATCATTGGAGACGATGGAAAGATCCGTCA
>Ga0210019_1002531_pt1 | contig 17678 bp, 9 predicted proteins | sample CryGeyCG2114_020_2_FD_183969 | JGI IMG/M metagenome (GOLD analysis project Ga0210019, IMG submission 183969) | Groundwater microbial communities from aquifer - Crystal Geyser CG11_big_fil_rev_8/21/14_0.20 (SPAdes) (version 2) | ecosystem: Environmental > Aquatic > Deep subsurface > Groundwater ...
CCTTCGCCGGTCAGTCCGAACAGGGCATCCTGGCGCTGTTCAACTAATAGCCGGCAGGCGGTTCCGGGAAACCGGACCCCGTCGGTTTCGAACAGGAAGCCGCCGCCACCGATCCCGGTGGCGGCGGCTTTTTTTCATTGAATGTCAGCCGGTTGCATGCGCGCGTCGGGGCCGCAGGGGCGAAAATTCAGCTTTTATCGATTGACAGCCCAAAATCGCGTCTGTAGGTTGGACGGTGATCGCATGGCATTTCGCCAGAAGCGCGTAGCCTGCGGTTAATGGATAGTAGATCCTGTAAACGCTCTAGAACGGAGTATCAAAATGTCTGACGTTACTCTTTCAGCTGCAGTACGCAGCTCGCTACTCTCTCTCCAAAGCACCACTGACCTCATTGATCGGACCAACGGACGTCTGTCGTCCGGGTTGCGTGTTGCCAGCGCGGTTGATGACCCGGTGTCGTTCTTCCAGGCCCGCGCGCTGACCGACCGCGCCTTCGACTTCAACGAGCGCAAGGACGGTATCGACCAGGGCATCTCGACGGTGACGGCGGCGCTCGACGGCGTCGAAAGCATCGACAGCCTGGTCCGTCAGCTCAAGGGTATTGCCAACTCCCTGAAGTCTGCCACGGGCACCCAGTTCACCGACCTGGTCAGCCAGTTCAACAACGTCCGTTCGCAGATCGGCGACCTGGCCAACGATTCCGAGTTCCAGGGCATCAACCTGATCGACAACACGTCGGAAACGTTGACGGTCAACTTCTCGAACAATACCACGAGCCTGCTGACCATCGACGCCGTTCAGCTTCAGGAAACCGGCCTGGGCATCGATGCCCTCATCATCCGCGCCGACAGCCAGATCAGCTTCACCGCCACGCCGACCTCCGGGGTCTCGATCGGGAACACCGCGCAGTCGGCGTTCACCAGCATCAGCAACTTCTCCGACTTCGGCGGCCAGTTGGTGGTGACCTACAACGGCACCGGCGTGACGGTGACGTCAGGTGGCGGGATCACGTTCGCCCTGAACACGCAGATCTCCATCACCGTGGAAGTCGGTACCGGTGGCGGACAGACGGTGACCCAGGGCCAGACCCTGACCCTGCAGTTGGCGACGGTGAACGGCCTGCTGAGCGACATCAGCGCGGCCGGCGCGACCAGCGTCAACCAGACGGCCGCCATCACCCAGTTCATCGGCGTGATCGCGGGTAATACCGGGACGCTGATCAGTACCGCCCAGCAGTTGGCGGTCAACACGGCCGGCGGCCTGCAGTCCGGCGTCGACTTCATCGCCGAAGGACAGAGCGATGACGCCGACACCGTCATCGCCGGTCTCGATACCGCGTTGACGACCCTGCGGTCCAACTCGCAGAAGCTGGGTTCCAACGTGGCCTTGCTGCAGACGCGTCTGGACTTCACGGAAAACTACGTGAACACCCTGGAGGAAGGGTCCGGCAAGCTGACGCTGGCCGACCTCAACCAGGAAGGCGCCAACCTGCTGGCCCTGCAGACCCGGCAGCAGCTGGGTATTTCGGCCCTGGCCTTCGCCGGTCAGTCCGAACAGGGCATCCTGGCGCTGTTCAACTAATAGCCGGCAGGCGGTTCCGGGAAACCGGACCCCGTCGGTTTCGAACAGGAAGCCGCCGCCACCGATCCCGGTGGCGGCGGTTCTCTTTTTCGTGCGGGGAAGCTGCTTGTGCATTGGCCCGGCGGTGGCGATCATGGGATAAATCGGATCAAGGATGCGATGGCGGTTCCATGACACGCAGGCTGACGGAAGCGGAGGTAGCGGCGGCGCTTGACCGGGTGGAAACCTGCCTGGCAGAAGAACGCCCACGCGACGCTGTCGCCGACCTGAACGCGGTATTGGCCGCGGTTCCCGGCCATCCTGGGGCGCTTTGCGGCGTTGGTCGGGTGACCATCCAACTGGGCGACAACAAGACGGCATTGCAGGTCCTCGACATGGCGCTCGGGGCGGCACCGGACATGCTCGAGGCCCAGAACGCGCGAGGCGTGGCCCTGCAGAACCTTGGCCGCCTGGCCGAGGCCGAGGATGTCTTCAGAGCCATCGTCGATCGGGTTCCGGACAATCCCGGCGCGGTGCTGAACCTTGCCAGCGTGTTGGCTTCGACAGGCGAATTCGATCGCGCCGAGGCCCTGTTTTCCAGGGTGCTCGAATGGCGTCCTTCGGATCCCACCGCAGGCTACAACCTTGGCCTATTGCATCTGGTTCGGGGAGAATTTGCCGCCGGTTGGATGGGTTTCGAACTGCGTTCGAGCGCCAGCAATATCGGCCTCGCGCAGGTCAGGTCGACGCAGCCGCGATGGTGTGGCGAGGAAATGCCGGGCGGCACCCTGCTGGTCCATGCCGAGCAGGGTTTGGGGGACAATATTCAGTTCGTGCGTTACGCCACGCAGGCGGGCGATCGCGTGGGAAATCTGATTTTGGAGGTGCCCGCCGCGCTTGAGGTGTTGCTTGCCGGCTTCCCGGGGGCGACCAGAGTCATCGGCCGCGACGCGGCCCTGCCGGACCACGATTTCCACATCCCCGTCATGAGCCTGCCCGCAGTTTTCCACACGGACGCCAATTCGATTCCGTGGCCGGGACCCTATCTGAAGGCCGACGAGCGCCTCATCGGCCGTTGGCGTGAAAGATTGGAACGCTTTGGAGACGGCCTTCATGTCGGGCTGGTCTGGGCGGGGAACCCCGATCATCGTCGTGACAGCGAGCGGTCCATCCCCCTGGCGACGCTGCTGCCGCTTCTCGAGGTTCCCGGCGTCAAGTTCCATGCATTGCAGATCGGACCCGCAGCCACCCAGCTTTCCGAGATCGGTTCCGCGGGCCGCATTCACCACCTGTTTCAGAGGGAACGTCCGTTGTCCGATGTTGCCGCGGTGATCAGCGCCATGGATCTGGTAATCGGGGTGGATACGTCTCTTGTCCATCTTGCCGGAGCCTTGGGCAGACCCGTGTGGACCATGATTACGAAGGTTCCCGACTGGCGTTGGATGTTGGACCGGGAAGACACGCCATGGTATCCGACGATGCGGTTATTCCGTCAGACGCAGTCGGGAGATTGGCAGCGGGTCGTGGCGGAGGTCGCAAAGGCGTTACGCGAACGCGTGACGTCCGGGCCTTAGGTCGTGAACTCATGGATGGCGTTAGCCGTCATAGTCCGTCGTCAATTATGAGGCCTCGACCTAAATCAAATGACGCTCCGTAGCTTCGATCGCTCTTCGTCCGTCAAGCCGTCATCGTCGGTGGCTCCGCGGAGATAGTCGTCGGAAAGCTCCAGCCCCCTGTCGATCGCCCAGATATTTTTGGTTCCCGCCTCGCGCATGGCCTCCAGGAATTTCACGACCTCTTCCCGGGTAATGCGGACGGCATCGTCGTACACGTTTTCATCCGTAATACGGCCAAGATAATAATCGATCGCGATGAAGACCTGATTCACCGAGCCGCGGAGAACCAGTCTGGCGTAATCTCTGTGGACGTCATGCGTGTCTTGATAAAATATCCTCGCCAGTTCAATCAACTGGTCCGTTTCTTCGGCCAGATCATGCGTCTCGACGATGTCGACCAACTCGTCGATCATGTCATTCATCGCGCCGACGAGCTTCTCGGGTTGCCAACGGTCGGCGAATTCCTCCGGCGTCATCGCCGGGAAGTCTTCCATGATTGCGCGGACGGTGTCTGCCCTGGATATTTTAGGCGAGGGGAGTTCCAGGGTACGCGACAGCTTCGGTTTCGCCCCCTCGATCTGCGCGCCATTGCTGCAATTGAAATATTTCAGGTGACGGCCGGAATACAAAATCGCGCGTTGCAATGTATCCAGGGCCCAGAACAACCCCGAACTGGTAAGGGCCTTGCCGCCGAAATTCCCGGGGATTTCGACGTTGAACACCTGCAACTTCTCGTTCTTGGCTTTGTCGGAATAATGAAACGACGATTTGGCGTGATGCTGGTCGCTGTCTTTCTGGCCCATGTCTGTTCCAAAGAAGTAAAACTCCCGGAAGCCGACTTCCTGGGCAAAACTGAGACCGACGTTCACGACCGTCGGGTCTAGATGTTTGAGGCAACTCTCCGGTTCGTTGGAAAAGATCGGATAGGGCGAAAGAGCCGGTCGGAAGTAGTAGACGACGTCATCGAAAAAATCTTTGATTTTTCTTTCGACCGTCGAGCTTGCGACGAGGCAGATGCCCGAAAGGTCGTGCTTTTCGGCTGCATATTCCATCACCCGCATGACGGCGATGTTTTCCAATTCAAGCTGAAAGTCGGGCCTGATGCCGGCATCCATGAGCGGCCCGAGCGCGGAGCCGCAAGACATGATGACCGCATTGTCCGCGTTTCGCTTGATGTCCTCGATGTTGTGGTCGAGCGAGGGGCCGCATCCGACGATGATCACCGGTATTTCGTGGACGACGCCGGAATCAGGCCGCTTGTAGATGCGCGAATTCCGGCCGGACATGTTGGCGTACGTGTTCCGCAACATGATCTGCTCGTCGTAGAAGAAACCGAGCCCCGTCAGCAGGAATTGGGACTCTTTGTTAAATTTCTTCGAGAATTCCGCGAAAATAGAGTTGTTGTAATGCGAATAGACGTATGTGCCGTCGATGGAGGTGACATTGGTCCCGCGCGTTTGCAGGCGCAGGCCGTCCATCCAGTTCTGAGTCGAGCCCCCGACATAAAAGAATACGTCGCCGTTGCGCTTCTGGAATTCTTCGAGAATGGCTGCCCAATCCAGCAATTCGAGAGAGTGGTAGAAGCCTTCGAGATTGGGTTCCAGGATAAACAGATTTCGGCATTTGGTCTTTTGGATGAATTCGGGAAGGTGACGCCCCAGCCCAATGCCCATCACGAATGCGTAAAAGCTCTGCCCACTTGAACGTCCGACGGAAAATTGAACTTCTGCCTCTTCCTGCAGGCGCGTCAGGCACGAATACAGGAACTTGCCCGCCCGGTTGTCCAATGTCTGGGGCGTCGGCGCCCCCAAGTTCAGGCGGTTCGGGTTTTTCCAGTATTTGTCGAGTTGCTTGCGGGTAAACTTCTCGATTTCGCCGTCATAGAACAGGGTGCCGGCAAATTTCATGTCCGGTTGGCCGTCGGCCCCGAAGACCAATTCGGATTTCGGTTTAAATGCGACGAGGTCCGAATAGACGCGGTAGTACTTGTTCTTGAGCCAGTAGAGATTTCGCTCTTTAAGTTCCGCGCGCTGTTCTTCGGATTGGGAGGCTATCCACCAATTTTCACCAGAGGCCTCTGTCTCGCCGTCAATGTCCAAATTAATTACGGCATCACTGCTCATTGCAATCTGGTCCCGTCTGAACGTTTGCGCACCATCCCGGAGGGTCACGCTTAATCAACACGAACTGCATTAACATAGCGTAAATCCAGGTCCTTCGAGGCTTGCGGCCCGATAGCGAGGGAGCCGCGGAAAGGCCAGCGACGGGGATTAGGCGTATCCCAGTTCCGCCATCAATTGCACCATCAATTGAGGGGCATCGTCATGGCGAGAGCGTGGCCTCGTTCGTGCCAATTCTCTTCGACCTTGGCGTCATATTCAATCGTGCCTCCGACGATGTAGTCGTCGCGTGGGGGGAAGATTGGCTCGAACGAAGGGCTGATACAAAATGCCGGCCAATGGGACCATCTTCGATCTGAAACCATCTACGAGATTTCCGGATCGAATCAGAATGACGTTACTGTGCCGGCGGGACAAGCCGCACCCCTCCCTGAACGTGGCAGGCCATGCCCCAAGGCCATGTCCATACGATCTTACGGTATGAATTCAAAGTTTCCGCCGGGTGTCGGTGGATGTAAAGGAACATGCAGGTGTCGGGAAACCGGCGGATTGCCGTCATTTCTCGGTCCTTGGGGCGTCGCCGCCGTCGGAAAAATCAATGCTGATTTCCTTGCTTCCACCGCGTTCGCTTTCCAGCCGGACGTCGATGCGGTGATTTTCCGGGGCTGCGTTTCTGACGGTGACGTAGCGATGCACGGCCGTGCTCTCCCAGCCCATGGGAATTTCCCGCCAGTCGTCGCCGTCGACCCGCCAGCGCAGCCTGGTGTCGTGGCCCATGGCGTTGCCGCGGACCTGGAACACGGTCTTCCCGGGCCGGGCGGCGTGAAGCGAGACCCGGTGGAGCAGGGGGGTGTCGTCCGCCGGCAGCCGGAAGGAGCGGATTTCGCCCGCCCGGGTCTCGTGTTCCGTGCGGCAGACGGCCCGGTAGTGGATCAGGGCTCCCGGCTCCAGGCCGTCCACGTCCGCCGAGACGCCGACGGGTTCCGGGCTCGGTGGCGGGACGTAGTCCTTGGCGAAGACCTCGATCGCCTCGAGGCCGAGGCCGTCGGGCGTTGCCGCTTCCAGGAGTTCGAGCGTCAGCTTGTCGAATGCGCGGTCGCCCGGAAGGTGGACGACCAGATGGGTGAGCGATGCCAGGCGGTCGATCTTGTGAGGCAGTTCGAATTCCCATGAATGGGCTTCGCCATCGGACGCGCGCGTGTCGGCGACGGTGATGCGGCACCTTTTCGTCGGCATGGTGACGTCCTGGTGGAGGACCAGGGTGGCGATATGCAGGGGCCTGGGCAGGACCCAGGTGAAGGTGGGCGGTTCCGCGACGGGCCCTGTCTGATACCATCCGGCGTCGGCCTCGCCGCGGACGCCGTTGGTCAGGTTGAGGGGGTCGCGGAACGACGTGCGGGGGAAGGCCACCAGCCAGGCGCCGCCGTCGGGATGCAGGACGCTGCGGTCCCGGTACTTGAGGGTCGCGCCCCTGATCCCGATGCGTCCCGTCGGGGTGTCGCGCCAGTTGCCGAAGGGGGCGACGAAAACGAGGTTGCCGACGTTTTGCGACAAGGCGTCATGCAGGGGGGCATATCCGTACCTGTCGAAACCGACCTGTTCGACCGGATTGTTCCCCGCCGCCGTCCAGTGGGCCGGATCCGACGGCAATCGGAAAACCAGCTCGACGTTTTCGTCCGCCGTCCCGCAGGGCAGGCTCACGGGGGCGCCGCTCAGGAACCAATAGGAGTCCACGTTGCCGACACCGAGACAGTGCAGGAAATCCTTCGCGTCGAAGTCGTCGACCCGGAGCCGAAGGGTAACCTCCGCATCCCTCAGGTCGCCGGCTTCCCACGCCTTGATGTCCTGGTAGCCGTCGAACTGACAGCTGTTGGGCCACACGGCGAAAACGAGTTCCATGAACCCGATCCCGGAAATGTGATTGGGATCCTGCCCGAACGGCCAGTCGAACATGTGCATTCCAAGGGCCGGCTCCCAGGTCCCCGCGCCCGCGTATATCCTGAAATTCCGGGGCATCGAGTGAGGAGCCGCGGTAAACCGGGCGTTCAGGGGGCCGGGAACGGCCTGCCAGGGCGTGGCCTGGTTCAGGTCGTCCGGCGACATCCCGTATTCGAACCGGAAATCCGCACGGTCCGCCGACGCGCCGACGGCGCCGGACAGGGTCAGGCCCGTGGTGCCGATCTCGGTCGCGGCGCCGGTTTCGGCGCGCGCGGCGGCCGGCGCCGGCGTGGTGAATTCAACGGAAGCGCCGCTCGGGCAGCCGTCCACCTCCAGGCGGATGTCATGGCACGCGCCCGGCTCCGGCGTGAAATCCGCGGTCCAGACGGTCCACTCACCCGCCGCGGCTGGCGTTGCGGGTAACTGCTTGTCGTAGCCGGATATGACAAAGGCCGCGGCTCGATGGCCCTGTTGCGTGCAGGCCACAAGCCGGTATCCGCGATCCCTCGTCTGCGGGCGCCAGATCCGATGCGCTGAGGCCCCCGCTTCCTCTATTCGGTTCGCGATTTGCCGCTTTATTTCATGGTCAAAATCGCGGTTGAAGCGCTTCGTCGTCTCTTCGGAGTGGTAATGCACCGGCTCCTTGCCGTGTTGCCAATTCAGGTGCGTGCCATCCGATATGTTTTTCTGTGCCGTATGAAAAATTTCGCGGAGCTTGTCGATGTCGCGCTGGCTTGCGAAGACCCAGCATAGGCGGCTGTAGTGTTCCGCATTTTCGGGATGGCGTTCCGAAAGGAAACGGAGGTGGGGCGTCGTCTCCGCATACCGCGACTGGTCGAACAACAAGCGTGCCAGCTGTTCGTGAGCGCCGACATGACCCGGTTGCTGCCGGAGCAAGAAATTGAAGACGGCTTCGGTAATGTCGTCCAACCCCCAATCCAGCGCGTTCACAGCCAGCGTTTCCAGCGACACGTTCGGGTTGCCCGCCAGAAAATCCTCGATCGCCGCGCCTGAGTCGCCGCTTCTAATCCGTGTGATGAGTTCTTTGGCGTTCATCGGCGAGGCTCATACGCCTTTGTCTCGGCATTCGCCGGCGTCGGAAAAATCAATGCTGATTTCCTTGCTTCCACCGCGTTCGCTTTCCAGCCGGACGTCGATGCGGTGATTTTCCGGGGCTGCGTTTCTGACGGTGACGTAGCGATGCACGGCCGTGCTCTCCCAGCCCATGGGAATTTCCCGCCAGTCGTCGCCGTCGACCCGCCAGCGCAGCCTGGTGTCGTGGCCCATGGCGTTGCCGCGGACCTGGAACACGGTCTTCCCGGGCCGGGCGGCGTGAAGCGAGACCCGGTGGAGCAGGGGGGTGTCGTCCGCCGGCAGCCGGAAGGAGCGGATTTCGCCCGCCCGGGTCTCGTGTTCCGTGCGGCAGACGGCCCGGTAGTGGATCAGGGCTCCCGGCTCCAGGCCGTCCACGTCCGCCGAGACGCCGACGGGTTCCGGGCTCGGTGGCGGGACGTAGTCCTTGGCGAAGACCTCGATCGCCTCGAGGCCGAGGCCGTCGGGCGTTGCCGCTTCCAGGAGTTCGAGCGTCAGCTTGTCGAATGCGCGGTCGCCCGGAAGGTGGACGACCAGATGGGTGAGCGATGCCAGGCGGTCGATCTTGTGAGGCAGTTCGAATTCCCATGAATGGGCTTCGCCATCGGACGCGCGCGTGTCGGCGACGGTGATGCGGCACCTTTTCGTCGGCATGGTGACGTCCTGGTGGAGGACCAGGGTGGCGATATGCAGGGGCCTGGGCAGGACCCAGGTGAAGGTGGGCGGTTCCGCGACGGGCCCTGTCTGATACCATCCGGCGTCGGCCTCGCCGCGGACGCCGTTGGTCAGGTTGAGGGGGTCGCGGAACGACGTGCGGGGGAAGGCCACCAGCCAGGCGCCGCCGTCGGGATGCAGGACGCTGCGGTCCCGGTACTTGAGGGTCGCGCCCCTGATCCCGATGCGTCCCGTCGGGGTGTCGCGCCAGTTGCCGAAGGGGGCGACGAAAACGAGGTTGCCGACGTTTTGCGACAAGGCGTCATGCAGGGGGGCATATCCGTACCTGTCGAAACCGACCTGTTCGACCGGATTGTTCCCCGCCGCCGTCCAGTGGGCCGGATCCGACGGCAATCGGAAAACCAGCTCGACGTTTTCGTCCGCCGTCCCGCAGGGCAGGCTCACGGGGGCGCCGCTCAGGAACCAATAGGAGTCCACGTTGCCGACACCGAGACAGTGCAGGAAATCCTTCGCGTCGAAGTCGTCGACCCGGAGCCGAAGGGTAACCTCCGCATCCCTCAGGTCGCCGGCTTCCCACGCCTTGATGTCCTGGTAGCCGTCGAACTGACAGCTGTTGGGCCACACGGCGAAAACGAGTTCCATGAACCCGATCCCGGAAATGTGATTGGGATCCTGCCCGAACGGCCAGTCGAACATGTGCATTCCAAGGGCCGGCTCCCAGGTCCCCGCGCCCGCGTATATCCTGAAATTCCGGGGCATCGAGTGAGGAGCCGCGGTAAACCGGGCGTTCAGGGGGCCGGGAACGGCCTGCCAGGGCGTGGCCTGGTTCAGGTCGTCCGGCGACATCCCGTATTCGAACCGGAAATCCGCACGGTCCGCCGACGCGCCGACGGCGCCGGACAGGGTCAGGCCCGTGGTGCCGATCTCGGTCGCGGCGCCGGTTTCGGCGCGCGCGGCGGCCGGCGCCGGCGTGGTGAATTCAACGGAAGCGCCGCTCAGGCAGCCGTCCACCTCCAGGCGGATGTCATGGCACGCGCCCGGCTCCGGCGTGAAATCCGCGGTCCAGACGGTCCACTCACCCGCCGCGGCTGGCGTTGCGGGTAACTGCGTGTCGTTTCCAACAGTGAAGAGGCCCTTTTTCGCTCTTCCGCCACGGGATATCCCTTTTAATTCCACGTTATTCGAATTTTGGTTTGACGAACGATGCGGCAGCCAGGCGGCAACCTCTTGGCCCTCGGAGGGACGCCTTCGCGACGAACGCACGGCCGCAACCGCCTCGTTCACTGCAAGCCTCAGCAAGGTATGGGATTTTTGGCTTAGGTTTCCGCAGTTTGTCCCGGCCTGCCAGTTGATGTGATAACCGTCCTGGATGTTCTGCTTGGCCTTGAGCAGCGTTTCCCTAAGCTTCTCGACCTTGCCGGCGATGAAATGGGCCCAACATAAACCGGAGTATCCGTTTGCACGTTCGGGACAGTTGTCGACGACGAATTGGTAATGGGGACCGCTTTCCACGAATTTCTTCTGGCGATGGAGCAATCCCGCCAAATGATCATGCGCCGCGAGATGGATCGGCTTTTCGTCGAGAAGGGCCCGTAGAACCGCCACGCTGATGTCATCCAACCCCGACTGAATGGCGCTCACCGCGAGGGATTCCAGGTCCATTTCCGGATGCGAATCCAGAAATTCCGAAATCGCCTCGCGGGAATCTCCGGTGCGGATCCGCATCAGCAATTCGTCGGTATCCATAGGGACAGCTTCCTGTAACAAGGCCGCTCGCGGATGCGTAAAGGTGATGACGCACGTTCGACCAAACCTTACCTAACCTGCGGCAATTAAGGTTTATTTAAATGGCTGATGACGAATTCATATCGCTTCTGTGATCGGAGTCGGTGCGCCGGCGCGTTTTCCGGCCCAGTCGGGCCGACAAGGCGACTGCCGCCGTCCTCCTTTGAGCCCGCCGCCGGGAAGCATATTCCCTTTTGCCGCCCAAGGTATTTGTGATATGATGTAACTGCCTGGAAATGCTAGGAAATTTTTGCCTAGCGGCTCAAGGCCCAAGGGGTCGGAAACAGGTTTGAATGTGACCGCATTATGAAACTGACACCGTTTGCATACACCTTTGCGAACACGGCGCTGAACGGCCAGCGGGTGCAGTTTGAACTGCAGTTCAACCTGTTGCAGAATTCGCTGATCAAGCGGTTCAACGACAAGGTCGAGACGATCTCGCAGACGCCGTCATCGGTTCAGCACAAGATCGACGCCCTAACGAAACGGTCCCAGGCCCTGGTCGATAGCCTGCCGGTCCTGCAGGAATACCGGCAAGGACAGACCAATACCGGTGGCGCGCTCGAAGGCATTTTTGACGAGATTACCGTCCTCTTCCAGACATTCAATTCGGACGGTACGGTCGATGCCGACGAAGTCGCGGCGTTCGAAGCGCAACGCGATATCGTCGCCGACAAAATCAACAACCTTTATATTTTTTCCCACCCCGACCTCAACGATGCCGACGTCATCAAGAACCTGAAGGCCGACGTGACATCAATCCGCTCTCTGACGCTGGTCGAGGGTACGCTGACGCCGGACAACGATGCGGTGACTAATTTCCTCAGTTCGCTTCAGACCGAGGTCAGCATCGCAATCACCGTGAACCAGAACACGGTGTCGACTACCCTGGACCTGGAACAGAAGATTCAGGCGGAATTCGCGAATGTCGACATCGACCTGCTGAAACTGACGTCCGAAGAACAGGCGCGGCGCGCAGAGAAAATCAACGCCGCCGAAGTCCAGTTGGGTAACCTGCTGAGGGCGATATCGCTGTCATTTGAAATCAACTCAGGGCTCAGCGAAGCCCTTGCCAACCGGTTGAAGCCTTTTACGCCGCCGCCCGGCTCTGCCGTAAATATCATTTCCTGAATTGACGCCTGCAACCGATCCGATCGGCCGGCCCGTCCATGGCGGGTTGGGTGCGATGGAGCGTCAGTCGGGTGTTGCCAATTCGGCGTCGCGCGCATCCACCATGGCGATATAGAGATCTTCTAATTCCTGGACCCGGACCTTTGGATAGAACAGGGCCGTGGATTTCAGTTCATCCCGCATGGTGGCGCGAATTTCCGCGAGCTTGTCTAAATCGGTGCTCAGTTCGCCGGCTTCTTCCAGAAGGTCGTCGAAGGAGTGTCGTACCCATTCCGGACGGGCGGCCGAACCAAGCATGCTGGCGACGACGCATGTATTCGGTTCGTTGCCTTTGAGGGTCAGTACGGGAACGCCCATCCACAGGGCGTCGGCGTAGCGCAACGGCTTGGCCGTGGGACCTAACGCCAGGAAAATGTCGATCAAGCTCCAATATGCCGGATCGGGCAGCCTGCCGTCACCGATACCCGCATCATCCCAGACGACAACCCGGTCGGCGACGCCTGACTTGTCGAACAATTCGGCAATTCTGCGTTGGGGGTAGGCGTCGGTGCGGCCACTGGCACCGAACAGCAGCCGGCTTTCGCCGAATTTCTTGAGTAGCGTGACAAGGTTATCGACGGTGTCAGGCGTCAATGAGGCCAAATCGCAAGCCGCACCGAACGTTATGTGCCCGGAATTTGACGCCGGCAAGGGCGTGATGTCCGGCAGAATGAATGACGGACTCACGCCATACAAGCCTGGCCTCAACGTTTCCAAACATTGGTCATCTCCAAGCAGCGAAGCAACCGAATCCCGTGTCGAGGGGTCGCTGATCACGTGGGTAATACCCGGCATCTTCACGCCGCGATTCGCTCCATACATGCCGACCTGAATGATCGATGGCGCCATAGCGAAGAGGGTCGATCTCGTGCCGCGGCCGGGCACGCACAAGTCCACCAAGATGTCGATTTCGTCGCCGCATACGATGACGGAGGCCGTTTCGTCATCCAATTCCCAGAGTTTCCGCTCGGTATCCGCGAGGTTCTTCAGTTGTTGCGTGTAGGTGCTCCGGCCTTCGGTTTGTTGATACAGATGGACCGAAAACCGTGATCGGTCATGAAACTCCAGCAACGGCATGAGCAATGAAACGAAATCAGCGTCCGAGCCGGCATTGGTGACGTAACCGACATGGATGCGATCCTTGCGTTCGGTGCTTGGCGCGGCCTCCGCGGGCCTGGCGGGAACGTCTTCTAGGCGACGCTGTAACGCGGCCTCCATGTCGTTCAACACAGACCTATCGAAATTGGGAAGAACGCTGGCGCAGGCGAATGTCGAGGCGAGCATCTCAAGTGAGTCGTGTTCGAGTTCGAATACCCGCTTGAAGTGATAGACCGCGGGATCAAACGCTCCGATTTTATGGCACAGGCATCCCGCCTGAAAATGCGCGTCGGCATCGTCAGGCGCCAGTTCGACGGCCTTTGTAATATTCGCGATCGCCGGCAAAAATTCACCCAACGCCGCCTCCGCCTGACTGGCGCCGATAAGGCTCGGCACGTCATCGGGTTGAAGTTTCAGTTGCCGATCGAATTCCCGGACGGCCGCCTCGTAATCGTGGCCATGCAACTTGACCATCCCGTTGAGGTAGTGCCGCGGCGGCACGGTTTGTTCAAGTGACTGGAAGTAATTCGACAGGTCTGCCGGGAGCAGATTGTGAACGTGTTGATGCGGCTCCAATGTGGTCGACAACTTGGCAAAATAGAGGCCTTCGGTGAGGTTGCCCACGCGTGTATGCAAATTGGCCAGAACTTCCGAATATTCGAAACAGTTCGGATCCGTATGGTGCGCTTCTTCGAAAAGGGCCAGGGCGCGGCCGAACTCGTCCATGGTGACGGCGGCAAGCCCCATCAGGTAGAGAATTTCCGCGGCGCCGGGCCGCTCTCTCTGCAAGGTCTCGATGCGGGTCAGAGCGGCTTCCGTATCGCGCCGAAGCAACTGCGAACAGATTTCCCCGACCTCTTCATAAAAATCGTTCGTCGTTTCGGGTGAATCGTTCATCTCTTGCTCTGGCTGGGCGGTTGTTGAGGTAGGAAGGGATCGGGAATTCCGGTTTCTTTGAGCCAGACGAAGCTTAAACTTTCGTATCGATGTCTTGACGGACCGGGGGCGCTCCTACGGCGCCGGAGGCCGTTTCCGCCTGCGGATTATCGACGGCGTCGCTGCTTTCCGGAATCTGCGCCAGACCCGCGGCGATGTTTCTGTTGATGTCGATCAGCACGGTGATGGCTTCCGGCGTGGGATTGACCAGTGCGCCGACCGTGTGTTTGTCGACGAACTTGCACAGGGTCAGCATGTTGACGCGGATCTCGTCGGGCACGTCCGAACGTTCGGTCGTCAGTTCCGCCTGAAAGATCGTCCACAGCCGCCAGTTCAGGCGAAGCGCCGCCTTGCGGGCGTCTTTGATCGTTTTCGGGTCCCGGTTGTCGTCGATGATCGAGATCGCCATGCGTTTCGCGGCTTCGATCAGCGCCCAGGATTCGGTCTGCGCCGGATTTCCGCCAAGCGGCCGACGCTCGTATTTTTGCACTTGGTTCTTGTATGGAGGCATCGATTTGAATGCAGACCCAGAATTTCAGGACGACGCAACTTACCACGTGATCTTCGGAAAATTAAGTTGTCATAAGGTTAATGACAGGCGCAATCACTCAGTATCATAAAGGGTTTACGGCAATGTCGGCGGGGCTGCTGTGACGCCCGCCAATGCCTAGATAAAGTTGGTGAGGCTGAGCTGCCTGACCCGGGCGAAGGTCTGGAACGAGGCTTCAAGCACCCGCTGGCTGTCGAGCAGCCGCGTGATCGCATCCAGCGGGTCGATGTTCTCGATCGATGCGACGTTGCCTTCCAGGAAAGCGATGATGCGGTCATTGGATTCCTTGACGTCGTCGAGAAGGGTGGCGCGATACCCCAGGATGATTTGCATTTCCTCGATATTGCTGTTCAGTTCGGTGCCGAACGGCGGCGGCGTCGTGTTCGTGCGGTCAAGCGAGTCGTCCATCAGGAAGATCGCCTCGCTGACCCGGTTCTGATTCTGGTCCAGGCCGCCCTCGGTGCCGTACTTTCCCTGGAGGATCAGGAACATGCCGCGAATCGCCTTTTCGAAGGCGGGGTCGACCCCGGTGATGTCGAACTCGAAAGAGCGGGAGTCGCTGACCCGGTGGGTCAGGGAGGTCGTATCGCCCCGATAGTAGCTGGTTGCCGAGATCGTGCCGATGGTGTTCGCCGTGGACGCGGTGCCTGTCGTCGACGTCTCGTTGGTCAGCGTGTTCGTCGGGATCAGGGTCGCCGTGCGGCCGTCCGTCGAGACCGAGGCGATGGTGAAGCTGCCGTTGTTCGATGCCGTGCCGGCGACGGTGAAGATGGTGCCGACGGGCAGGGTGTTGCCGGCGGCGTCGCGGAAGAACGCGCCGCCGAGCGTTACCGTGTCGGCGCCGTTGGTCGTGTTGTCCGTGAAGGTGATGCTGCCGGTGCCGGCGAGCACGGCCGCCGTGTTGGTTTCGGTGGTCAAGGTATCCGTCGAAACCAGGGTCGCCGTCGTGCCGTCGGCAGAAATGGAGGCGACTGTGAAGGTGCCGTTGTTGGTGGCGGTGCCCGACACCGTGATCCTGGCGCCGGCGGCCAGGAGGTTTCCCTCGGCGTCCTTGAAGGTGGCGCCGGTCAGTGCGATGGTGTCGGCGTTGGCGCCGTTGTCGGTGAAGACGACTTGGTCGCCACCTACCACGCCCGCGTCGAAGTAGAAGTTGCGCGCCGTGGCGTCGAAAGCGAACACGGCCGGGCGGGTCGCCACGGTCCCCGCGCTCACCGTCGGGGTCGTCGTCTCCACGTTTTCGCCGGTGGCGAGCGTCACCGTCCTGCCGTCGGCCGACACGGTCTTCACGGTGAATATCCTGCCGTCGTTTTCCGTGTTGGTGTTGTTGACCAGGATTTTCTGCCCGTTCTGCAGGCCCGAGTAGGTGCCCGCGGTGGCGGCGATCAACTGGTCCTCACCGCCTGCGCCGGTGGCGTCGGAGAAGGTCAGCGTGTTGACGCCGCCGACTGTGTGGACGGTCGCTGCCGTGCCGCCGTCGTCCACCAGGCGTTTCGATTTGACGACCATGTCGGTGCCGTCGTTGCTGTCGACCGTGAAGGTTCCGTTGTTGTTGGTGGTGCCCGAAACCGTGACGACGGATCCCGCCGGAATGGAATCCAGGTCTCCCGAATTGATGGCGGTGATGGTGTTCGTGCGGCGGTCGAAGGTGACGTCCGTCGTGATCGCCAAGCTGGTCCTGGGATCGTCCGGATTGGGGAACGTGAAGGTTGCGAATACAGGCGAGGTCGTCGAGCCTTCGTCCGTCAGCTGCTCCGTCTTGACGTCGATCCAAAGGCCGTTCGGGTCCACGGCATCCACCGTGAAGGTGCCGTCATTGAGCCCGTCGACCGTGCCTGAGATGGTGATCGTCGTGCCGACCGCGATGTTGGAGAATTGATTGACGGGGGAATTGATCCGGCTTTTCCCCGTGCCGCCGTCCGCTTGCTCGAAGGTGAGGAACGCCGGGTTCAGGGTCGACGAATTGCGGCTGATGGAAAAGGTCTCCAGATTCGCATCGCGGGTCGTGGGTACCGACACCCGGGAGCCGTCGAATTTGGCCTGAAACGCATCGACCGTCGACAAGCCGAAGCTGACCGGCTCGGTCCGCACGGTGCCGCCGCCGAAGATGAAGCGGCCGTCCGCCTCCGTGTTCAACAGGTTCTGGATGTCCAAAAGCGACCGCAGGGCGTCGGACTGGATCTGCTCGACCCGTTCGGGATCGGTCTGATCGCCGTTGGAGAACTGGAACAACAGTTCGCGGAAGTCTCGGATCGCGCCCCTTATCCCGTCCACCGCCGTCGTCTGGATGTCGAGACGGAGCTGGGCCTGAACGTTGTTGTTGTTGAAGCGTTCCAGGCTGCTTTTGGTGTTCTCGATGTTGAGCAGGCGTTGCGAGTCCAGGGACAAGCCGCTGTATGTCTGCGACTTCTTTTCCGTGCCGACCTGCGTTTCCAGGTCGTGCAGCGTTCGCTGCGTCTGCAGAAAACGGTTGATCAGAATGGTGTTGGCGGCGGAGCTCGTGATTCGGGTCATTGCCTACTCCTTACGCCACGGCCTGTTCCAGGCGGTCGATCATTTCCTGGATGACGGAAATGACCCGCGCGGCGGCCGAAAAGGCCTGTTCGAACACAATCAGGTCCGCCAGCTCCTCGTCCAGGTTGACGCCCCGGATACTGTTGGACTTGAACTGCAGGCTTTCTGTGAGTGTTCGCCGGCTTTCGATCTGGCGGTCGTTGGTGTCCGCCTGCGATGAATTGCGCGCGATGATCGACGACGCATATTCCGAGAAGCTGACGTTCAGCGCCGGCAGGCCGCCCGCGACGGAGAACGAGCTTGCATTGGACAACGCGGCCGCCAGTTCCTTGGCGACGCCGTTGCTGCCCGGCGACGTAAGATACTCGCCGGCCTGTCCCCTGCTGGAGTCGAATTCCAGCCGTCCGGTCGATACCAGGCTGGGGGCGGCGACGATGTCCGAGCGCACGGACAGGGCCGAGGCGACGCGTACGTCGGCTTCCTTCAGGCCCAGTTCGCTGATCAGCGTGGTGCCCGCGGTCGCGGGCGCGCCGGTGGGAGAGGCCGAATGCGTCACGGTGAACGACAGGCCGTCGTCATGGGCGATGCGCAGCCGGAACCCCGTGCCGTCGGGCACCACCGTGGCGG
>Ga0210019_1002533_pt1 | contig 17662 bp, 17 predicted proteins | sample CryGeyCG2114_020_2_FD_183969 | JGI IMG/M metagenome (GOLD analysis project Ga0210019, IMG submission 183969) | Groundwater microbial communities from aquifer - Crystal Geyser CG11_big_fil_rev_8/21/14_0.20 (SPAdes) (version 2) | ecosystem: Environmental > Aquatic > Deep subsurface > Groundwater ...
CCACCCGTAACGGGCAACATCCTTGCGACTTCTCCGTGCATCAAGCGCTCATCTATGTCGGGATTCTTTAACATCGCCCATGCCAAACCGCGAAGGGCCGCATGGCCCGAAGCACCACCCCCTGCGGCCATCTGTAAAAGTTTAGCTATAGCTCCGACATCTACGGAGTTGCCACCACCTTCGGATGCCGCTATGTGTGCCCATTTCAAAACCCTAACCCTATCAGGGAAACTACTGGCCTCCCTGCCTAATCTATAGAATATGTTTTCGTTCGGCGGGGCCGTTCGAAGCCTCTTTGGCTGACCTGCCCCTTCTACAGGTTTGTAGTACTCGACATATGGTTCCAAGAATGCATACGGAGGCCGTCTAACAGTAGTGCTTTCCCCTATTGTAATAAGGCTGGGGCTATTGTCAAATCGTGCAAATGTAGACCTTTCACCAGTAGCGCCTGCCCCTCCGGGACCTGCGATCGATTCGGACTGCGGAAGACCAAAAGTATCTACTCCTGCATCAGCGGGCACGTCGCCGCCGCCCCCACGCACTGATTCACCTTCCGAAACTACTGCCGCCGAACTCGGCGTTTCCGGCAATTCGATTTTTTCCACCGTTTTAACAATACCAGCTGCCATTTTTGGAACTGTTGGAACTCCTGCCATTTTTGCCTCCTTGTTTTAAAAAACATGCATATACAGTACGTATCGGCGGTGCCACAAAAAAGTTGCTAACTTTTCTTGTTTTTTTTAACAACCGCAACTACGCTAAAATTTTAGGGGTCACTTTCCGATGAACGCCTTTTATCGGTTGAAAGACTCTGTACCGCATTTCTCCCCGATGTCCGCATTGTCCCCCAGATGCATAAAGAATGGGGAATCTTGTAGGGACCGGTGGAAAGTACCCTCTCCTTTTATTTATCAAAAACACAGTTTAAAGCTTGATTATTTCACTTTTATAGCTTATAATTTGCAACTATGTGGATTGAAAGAGAAATTTCAAAACAAATCAGTGGGTCTGTTGCCACATTTCCCGCTGTTATACTGACCGGGGCAAGGCAGACCGGCAAAACCAGTCTCCTTAAAAGGTTATTTCCTGAATATTCGTTTGTAACTCTGGACCTTCCTTCAAACGCTGAACTAGCTGAAAGGGAACCGCAGTCATTTATTGAACGATATCCGCCGCCGATTATTGTCGATGAAGTGCAGTATGCGCCCGGTCTCTTTCGTTACCTCAAAAATAATATAGACGGTAAGCGCGATCAATACGGCCGGTTCATTCTAACTGGTTCGCAAAAGTTTACCTTAATGAAGAACGTCTCTGATAGCCTCGCCGGACGTTGCGCAATATTTGAGCTTGAGACATTAAGCGCTAGCGAGGTCCTGTCCGCAAAAAAAATTTCGACAATGGAAATGATTCTCACGGGAGGTTTTCCGGAACTGCACGCAAGAGAAGACCTGCGAAGAGATCTCTTTTATCAATCCTACACTGCAACTTATTTAGAGAGGGATGTGCGCTCTATATTAAACATTGGACAATTGAGGGACTTCGAACGTTTTTTGAGGGCATGCGCATTGAGAAGCGGGCAAATCCTCAACAAATCAGAAGTTGCGCGCGATGTTGGCATCAGCCCAACCACAGTAGGCGAGTGGTTATCCGTTCTGCAGGCATCGAATCAAGTGGTCTTGCTGGAACCGTGGTTCAACAATAAAACAAAGTCGCTCATCAAATCACCTAAAATTTATTTTAATGATACCGGACTACTTTGTTACTTGACCAGCATATCCAATATCGACGAACTCACAAGGAGTCCGTTCATCGGTTCAATTTGGGAGACATTTGTTTTTTCTGAACTGCGAAAACGGCAGGTCTTCGTAAGCGGAAAATGGGACATCTGGTTCTGGAGGGATAATCGTGGCACAGAGGTTGATTTTTTGATTCATAAAGGCGGCAGATTTGAACTCATCGAGGCGAAGTTCTCTGAGGTTCCTGTCAAAAAAGATGCAAAAAATCTGGAGGAGGTCGCAGGCGTCCTGGGGCGAAAAAACATTGAGAAGATGACTATAGTTTCCAGGACCGATACCGCGTTTCCGCTGACGGACGGTATTACGGTTGTCCCGATTGTATCCTGATTTTTTTCACAACCTTCATTCCAATTGTTTTTTAAATGTAATCTGTGATGGTTTTACCCGTCGCGCCGACAGAACTTCGGAGGGGGAAATCCACTCCCCACTGTCTCCAAAAAAAAGAAAGTTACCCACAGTCCGCACACACCAGCTCCTTACGGGCTGATGTGCGGACTGTGGATAACTTTCTTCAACTCCCTCCATTCTCTATCCAACATATATCTTATCCTCTTTATAGGGGGGATACGATGTCTGTTCCGTGTTCCAGTTACGATCGGCCATAATACTTGACAATTTTGCCTTAGAAAAGTAATCACCACGACGAACATGGATGCCGTCATTTTAAAAAACAGGATCGATTACGACGGTTCCCAACTCCGTTCCCACTGGATATTTGACCGAACGGGTGAAACAGGGGATTCTTGCGCCGCCTTTATAGGCGGGTGCGATGTAGCGCCTGATCACATGGTCGACCTTGCGGATAAAAGGGATAACTGCAAGATATTCAGCCACGAAATGCTCCACTTCATCATCGAACATTTTGATTCGAATTTAGAGGCGGCTATTCTTAGGCAAAGGCTATTTGTTTCTATCGTAAGGGACGTCATCCTTCGACAAGCTCAGGATGAGCGAGAATTTAAAATTGAAAGGCGCGGAAACGATCTTTATGACGGCAATGCCAAGATAAACATATCGATAGCTACAGCGTCGCCGGTTTCAACCTTGATACATGTTGGGGTCAATATAAGAAGCGATGGGACGCCAGTCAAGACAAAGGGCCTTAAAGATTATAACATCGAACCTAAGATGTTCGCCGAAGAGGTCTTAAAGAAGTATAAGGAAGAACTAGAAGGTGTTAAAAAAGCGAGAGCAAAGGTAAAATGGGTTGCGTAAAAATGGCGTCTGTTATGGCAAATATAACCGAGATATTCTCATCCCTTCAGGGAGAAGGACCGCACACAGGCGAACCCATGACGTTCGTCCGCTTTGCCGGGTGCGCCCTAAACTGCAGGTGGTGCGATACCGAAGCGGCCATCAAGACAGACCCGACGTGCAGAGTAGAAACGCCGCCAAGGTCCGCAAGGTTCGTGGAGATCCAAAATCCCGTATCAATAAAAGAGCTGAACGGACAACTGGCATTTTTCACCGACCCTGCCATCTCAATTACGGGCGGCGAGCCTTTGGAACAGGTCTCTTTCCTTGAAAAATGGCTTCCGACCGTTCCTGAAGGCAAACGTATCCTTTTAGAAACTAACGGCATACTTCACAGAGAGCTCGACCTTATATCGAAAAGGATCGACATCGTAAGCATGGACATAAAGCTCCCATCCTCCACCGGCAAAAGGCCCTGCTGGGATGAGCACGCGAAATTCATATCCGATTCGCTACGCTCAGGCAAAGAGTTCTACATAAAGATAGTCATCACAAGCGATACCTCTACCAAGGATATTCAGGAGGCGATAAAGCTCATCTCTTCATCCAACAGGTTCATTCCCGTCATCTTGCAACCCGCCAGCTTCACACCAAGATTCACTCAAGGTATTTCCAGTGACGCCGTAGAATCGTTCGCACGACTCTGCAATTCGTGGCTCCCCAACGTCACCATAATGAAGCAGGCCCACAAAGAGCTCGGAATCCTTTAGATCCTATAATAACTTGCCTATATTTTATAATTAACTATAATACCTGCCATGTTTTCAAAGTACTTCATGCTTCCTGCTTCCTGCTTCCTGCTTCCTGTTTCTTGCCTCCTGCTTCTCTCCTCCTGCGAACGCTGTTCGCCGGGTAGCTCTACCGCATCCGTCATTGTCGAACGGGTAAAGATACAGGAGAGCTCCCCCGAAGTGACGGTCCCCGGCATACTTATCCCGCGCGATAATGTGGAAGTAAAGATGTCCCGCACCGCAAGGCTTGCCGATGTCTTCGCAAATAAGGGAGACCTTATAAAAGAAGGCGCGGTGCTTGCCAGACTTTCCGAAGAAGATGTGAACCTTAAGCTTAATCGGCTTCGCGCCGCCAAAAAAGAGGCGGAGACCGCGGTTGAAAAGAACCAGTACCTGATGAAGAACCGCGATCGCATGCTTGAGGAAGGCAAGATAGACAAGACCCAGTACGACGGCATGGCAATAGAGGCCGCAAGCGCGGAATCGACGTTTGGAAGGATAAACGCCGACCTTGACGATGCAGAATATAATGCCGCACATCTTCAGGTGACCAGCCCGATATCTGGCGTTATCACCGAAAAATACGCCAGCCCCATGCAGACGGCCTCGGAGGATCAGGTCCTTTTTGTCGTCGTGAACATCGATCCAATACTGGTCTCTTTCCCGCTAACTGCCGACGAATCGACCGGCATAAGTCTTGGAATGCCCATTAATGTCAAGGTCGAGGATGTTGAAAGGGCTTATAAAGGAAGAATAAGCTACACAGCTCCAATGGTCAATCAGCCCGGCATGACGTTCGACGTCTGGGCATCTATCCCCAACCCCGAAGGCGTCCTCAAAACGGGAATGTCCGCTACAGCTCAATTCACAAGCACCAATATTCATAAAGTGATCGTTGTCCCCAGATCTGCGCTCATCTCAAGGGATCGCGACAGGTTCATATTCACCGTAAGTAACGGGATAGCCCATAAAACAAAGGTGAGCGTAAGGAACATGACCGCAAATATAGCCGAAATATCGAAGGGCCTGGCCGAAAACGACCTCATAGTGGTTAAGGGCGTCCAAAATCTTCAAGACGGCTCCCCGGTAGAAATGTGGAGGAGGTAGAATCGTGTTGTCGCGCAATCGTACAACCACCCGCCCGCCGGTATTTTGGTGGATGCTATCGTTTTTTTTCGCTATTACCCTATACTCCATCCCCATAAATGCCGGTCAGGGCTGGATCGAAGTTGCCGACGGTATCCAATATAAAAAAGAGGTGATCTTTAAGATGGATTTTGAAAAACCGCCTCACGGTATCCTTCATCTCTTTACTATCGATCCGGCAAAGTACAGGCTGGATATTATCACCGCAAAAAAGCTGGGGATGGTGAATACCGATGCCAGGACAATGGCCAAAAGATCGGGGGCCATCCTTGCCATAAACGGAGGCTTCTTCTCACCTGAGTTCGATTCGTTGGGCCTTCTTGTTTCGAACGGCCGCGAATTAAATAAGATGAAAAAAATAAGCTGGTGGCATGTATTTAAGACAGAAAAAGGTGCGCCTTCCGTTATTGCTAGAGATGAATACAAAGCTTCACCTGATGTTGAAATGGCCGTTGAGGCCGGCCCCAGGGTCCTCATAGGCGGGATCCCGGCTCCGAAACTAAAACCGTCCCCTGCCGAAAGAACGGTGATCGGAACAGATAAGAACGGTCGAATAGTGATAGCGGTCACCGAAAGACTTTCACTCACCCTCATGGATCTGGCAAGATATCTGAGAGCCGACGGCTTTACCGATATCTTGAACCTTGACGGCGGCAGTTCAACACAGCTCTATGCAAAATTCAAAGGTCTGGAGATAGACCGTCAGGGCTTAGGCCTTGTAGCTAACGGCGTAGGGGTATTCCCTCGCTGATATCAGCCGGTCATTTATTCATGCTCTCAAGGAAGTCCTTGTTCTTCTTGGAAGGCGCTATCTTGTCCATCAGGAACTCCATGGCGTCGATAACGTTGAGCGGTTGCAGGAGCTTTCTAAGTATCCATACGCGGTTGAGTATCGGCTCCGGCAACAGGAGCTCTTCTTTCCTTGTTCCACTCTTGTTGATATCCATGCAGGGGAATATTCGTTTTTCCATGAGCCTGCGGTCAAGATGAATTTCCATGTTGCCGGTACCTTTGAACTCTTCAAAGATGACCTCGTCCATGCGGCTTCCGGTATCGATAAGCGCTGTTCCCATAATTGTCAAACTTCCGCCCTCCTCGATGTTACGTGCGGCTCCGAAGAAACGTTTAGGCTTGTGAAGGGCGTTGGAATCGACGCCGCCCGAAAGTATCTTTCCTGAAGGCGGCACGACAGAGTTGTAAGCGCGGGCCAGACGTGTGATAGAATCCAAAAGAATAACGACGTCTCTCTTATGTTCAACGAGGCGTTTCGCCTTTTCGATCACCATTTCGGCCACCTGAACGTGACGCGTGGCGGGTTCATCGAAGGTTGATGAAACGACCTCGCCCTTGACCGAGCGCTGCATGTCGGTCACTTCTTCCGGACGTTCGTCTATTAAAAGAACGATCAGTACCACTTCAGGATGGTTCGCGGTTATCGCGTTCGCGATGTTCTGCAATAGGACCGTCTTACCCGCCCTCGGGGGAGAAACAATCAATCCGCGCTGACCCTTACCGATAGGGGTCAAGAGGTCCATCACGCGTGTTGAGTGGTTCTTTGCATCGAATTCAAGGTTGATCTTTGAGTTCGGATAGAGGGGTGTTAAGTTATCGAACAGTGTCTTGCCGCGAACATTCTCGGGCGGTTCAAAATTGATCGACTCGACCTTGAGAAGCGCAAAATATCTCTCCTGATCCTTGGGCGGCCTGATCTGACCTGAAACTGTATCGCCCGTGCGAAGGCCGAAACGTCTTATCTGTGAAGGCGATACATAGATATCGTCCGGTCCCGGAAGATAGCTGTAATCCGGTGAACGCAAGAATCCAAAACCGTCGGGCAGGATCTCCAAAACGCCTTCGCCGTAGATGGCTCCGTTAGCCGCGGCATGCGACTGAAGCAACGCGAATATCAGCTCCTGTTTGCGAAGATTCGCGGCATCTTCGATCTTTGCCTCTTCTGCCATGGCAACAAGTTCGCCTACCTTCTTGGCCTTGAGCTCACTTAAATGCATAGACTGACTCCTTTGTGTGGTTGGACACACGTGTTGGTGGGGTTAAAATTGATGATTAACATTAGGGCACCTCTAAAAACCCCTTGATGTGTCATTGCGAGGAGCCGCAGGCGACGAAGCAATCTCCATAAATCAAGTGTTTGCGGGAGATTGCCGCGCCCCTTCGGGGCTCGCAATGACAGAGTAAGTAGGTTTTTAGAGGTGCCCATTATTCACTGAGATAGATACATTAATGGATTGTATTTCAAACTCCAAAAGGAGTGCCTTATCAACTGGACGGGGGTCAATATGCCCTAATCGGTCCCATAAAGTCAAGCAGATTAACTCACTAAAATATTAGAAAGTATCGCCCTTCTAAATCTCAAACACGACTCGCACTTCATGCAAAGGGACCTCCCCCCCTCATAACAGGGCCAGCAACAATTAAGCGGCAGTTTTTGATCTATTGCGCACCTTACCATATCGACCTTTGACATTTTTTGCGTAAAACTGACCACTTTGGGCCGTTTTAGGGTTGAAAATCGCAAAGTTTCATTCATTTTTGATACAAATTTGGCACTATTGTCCGAGAAAGTGACCGCCTCTTCTTTATTAAACCCCGTGATAATTAGGTCTGCGTGGAGCGACTCGGCAAATGACGCGGCTATATTAATGAACAGGCCGTTGCGGTTGGGGACCCAGACGGCCTTTGCGTTTCTGCCATCCCCGCAAAAGCGGGGATCTCGTTGATGCGTTGGATTCCCGCCTTGGCCTCCGGAAGGCAGGCGGGAATGACAGACCGTAGGGATTCTTTTCTTTCGGTCAACAAGCGCTGTATGCGTTATTTCGCCGAGCCACGGAAGCTTAATGACCTTATACGGGATCTTCCAAGGTTTGCAGATTTTTTTTGCGGCCTCCATCTCGCGCTTAACAGCGCGCTGGCCATAGTCAAAGGTGAGTGCCAAAATTATGTTATGTTCCTTTCTGGCGATGGCTGTCGAGACCATCGAATCAAGGCCGCCGGAGAGAAGGGTTATTGCTCTTTTCATAATCCAAGAAAGGCCGCGCCGCAGTTCTCTGTCTCCCAGACCGTGATCTTCTTGAGAGTTACGCCTTCTTCAGCAAGGATCGATTGAAGCTGATCAAAGAGGCATTTGGCCAAATATTCGGTCGAAGGCGGAATATCGAGGAACATGCCGAGTTCGTTTAGGTTCTTTCCGTCCCATGTACTTGTTATGGAACGAAGGTGCCGCTGGATCAGCGCAAAATCGACCACGCATCCGCTTGCGTCGAGTTCGCGTCCCACGACAACAGCTTCGGCCTGCCAGTCGTGGGCATGAGAAGGTTCAAGCTCGCCGCTCAATGCGCGTATGGCATGGCTTGCCTTAAAATGCTGGGTCACGATTATTTCGAACATAGCTATGGCCAGCAAAGCAAGCAAGGCAAGTAAAGCCGGCAAAGTTAAAACCTTGCTGGCATTGCCGGCCTGAAACCTTGCTGGCAGACTTATGCCATCTTTAAATCTCTTAACTTCAACTGTATGGCCCCTGCCCCCCTCCAAGTGTCGCGTTGAGGTACGAACGCCACATCAAGGACATCATGAGGCGCTACCCCGTGATGTCCCATACCAAAACCTATTGCATCGAGTATCACCATATCGCCTGCAAATTTTAATTTAAGGTGTTTTTCGGCTACGATCTTCGCATCCGAGACCTTCATCTCCCTCAGACAGAATACCGGCTCCGGATTCTTCTCTCCGAACGGTTCCATCCTCTCCAGTTCTTCTATAAGCTCCTCCGAGACCTCGCCGGAAGATATCTCGTTGTCCACAAACATGGTATCTATCCTGTCATCCTCACTGAGCGTAGATGAAACATATTCGTTAAAGCGCCTTGTGAACTCATCTATCTTATCTTTTGCAATGGTAAGGCCGGCCGCATGCTTATGCCCGCCGTAGCTCATAAGAAGATCTCCGCAGGAACGGAGCGCCTCTATTACATTGTAATCGCCTATACTTCTAACGCTACCAAGACCTTTGTCGCCTTCAAGGCTGATGACCACGGCCGGCTTTTTGTGCTCTTCGGCAATACGGGTTGCTACTATCCCGATGACGCCCGGATGCCAATTATCACCCGCAAGGGTGAGTCCCAGCATTTTGACATAGTCTTTATCTTCGGAGATGATCTTTGAGGTCTCTTTTAATATGGCGGCCTCGATCGACTGCCTCTTTGAATTAAGAGAGTGAAGCGTCTGCGCCAGTTCCGTGGCCTCTTCCGGATCCTTGGTGGTAAGGAGCCTGACCCCTATTTCCTGATCTTCAAGACGCCCCGCCGCATTTATGCGAGGCGCAAGTCTGAAAGCTGTTGAAGACGCATTTATCTGATGAGGTTCTAGCCCGCTGATTATTCTGAGCGCGATGAGCCCCTTGTTCGAACTTTTCTTGAGCTCTTCAAGGCCGAATTTAACGAATATCCTGTTCTCGTCCATCAAGGGGACCACGTCCGCAACCGTTCCGATGGCTACGATATCTAAAAGCTCGCGAAGCCTGGGCTCACCTCCTTCTTTAAAAAATTCTCTCTCACGCATCTTCTGACGAAGAGCCATTACAAGGTTGAACGCAACACCCACTCCGGCAAGACCCTTGAAAGGAAAACTACAGTCGCCCCTTTTCGGGTTTATTATAGCCACCGCTTCCGGCAATCTTTGAGAAGGTTCGTGGTGGTCGGTAACTATCACGTCTATTCCAAGACTCTTCGCGTAGGATATCTCTTCTACGGCATTTATCCCGTTATCTACCGTTATGATCAGATCGGTCCTGCGCTCATGGAGGGTCTTTACCGACGCCATATGCATTCCGTAGCCCTCTTTGATGCGGTGAGGGATATAGTGATCGACCTTGACCCCTATCATGTCAAAAAATCTTACCAAGAGGGCCGTGGATGTGGCGCCGTCGGTATCATAATCTCCGTAAATGGTAATATGCTCTTTTCCCGATATCGCGCTTATGATCCTCGAAACGGCATCTTCCATTCCCGCCATGAGGAAGGGGTCGTGAAGCCCCTGCAACGTTGGATTTAAAAATTCGTTGGCGGAATCCGCGTCTTTGATGCCCCTGTTTATAAGGACCTGAGCGGTTATCGTGGAAATGTTAAGCGAGGCGGCAAGCGCCTCCGTCAGTACTTCATCTTGTGGGTAGAGTTGCCAATGCATAAAAGGCGTAACTCGTAATTTGTAACCGGTTACTAGTGCATCGTCAATTTAATTTTTATCGACGAAGTCGGTAGAAATTAAATTGTTACGTGCACTTGCGCTAAAGACAACCAGTAAAAATTTAATAGACAATGTACTGGTCACAAGTTACAAGTCACCATTTTTTAAATTTGGCCGCAATTCGGGGCCAGTGTTTATAGAGCCATATATAGATAGGGCTCGCTATGAATATAGATGAATAGCTACCGGTAACCACGCCGATTATGAAGCAAAACGCGAAATCATGGATAACTCCTCCGCCGCTGAAGAAGAGTATGGCAACGACGATCAAAACGGTGAACGACGTTATTATCGTTCTCGAGAGCGTTTCGTTTATGCTCTGGTTCACGACTTCGTCTATGGTGTTTACGTTGATCTTCTTTGCGTGTTCGCGGATGCGATCGTACACAATGATGGTATCGTTGATGGAATAACCGACTATGGTAAGTAGCGCCGCAAGGATCGAAAGGTTGAACTCCTTGTTAAAGAACGTAAGAAAACCCATAACGACGACGACATCGTGTATAAGGGCAACGATGGCTCCGGGGGCAAAATAGAAATTGAACTTTATTCCTATATAAACGAGCATCGCAATGAGCGTGAAGAAAATTGCAAGCTGGCCCTTTCTTTTTAGCTCCTGCCCCACTTTCGGCCCCACCGTCTCCTGCTGTTCGAGCACCATATTTTCGGCGCCATATTTTAACGTAAGGATATCCGTGATCTTGGCGACCGAGCCTTCAAGTGTCTCTTCTGTCTGTTTGGTCTTTATGGTGAACTGGTTCCTGTTGGTGTTTCCGTAACGCTGAACTACCGAATCGACGCCATTCTTCAAAAGGATGGATTTTATCTCCCCGTCCTGCACAGGAGCATTGAACGCATATAGGAGCTTAACGCCGCCCTTAAAATCGATGCCGTAATTAAGCCCGTTCTTGAACATGATGACAAGGCTTCCTATGGTCACGACAAGAGAGAGCAATATCAGCCACACCTTATACTTCATGAACGGAATATTCTTTGGGATCGGAAGTTCTATCATATGCTTATTCTCTCCACCTTATGTTTCATGACCCTGTAATCATAAATGAGCCTTGTGACCACAATGGATGTAAAGAGCGTGGTCAAGATACCTATCGAAAGCGTCACTGCAAAACCTTTAATAGGACCGGTCCCGAACTGGTATAGAACTATTCCTGCGATCAGCGTCGTGATATTGGAATCGACAACCGCGCGAAGGGCGTTTGAATATCCCGCGTCGATAGCCGACTTAACGGGTTTTCCCAGCCGCAGCTCTTCCCTTATGCGTTCGCAAATAAGAACGTTGGCATCGACCGCCATGCCGACGGTAAGCACAATGCCTGCGATACCGGGAAGAGTAAGCGTTGCACCGAATATGGAGAGAAGCGCCAATATCAAAAGAACGTTGAGCGCGACCGCAATGTCGGCGTAAAGACCGCTCATCCTGTAGTAAAAGATCATGAATATTATGACCAGGATCGCAGCGATAAGGCTCGCTTTAAGACCCGCCATAATGGATTCCTGCCCGAGGGTCGGGCCCACAACGGTCTTTGTCGCCTCTGAAAGACTTGCCGGAAGCGCGCCTTCCTGCAGTACAAGCGCCAGATCTTCGGCCTCTTTCAGGACCGCCTGGTAATCGCCAAAGCCCAAAGATATTTGGGCGTGTCCTGTGAGTATCGGCTCGTTAATTACGGGGGCCTTGTTCACATATCCGTCGAGGACTATGGCGAGACGTTTTTTTACGTTGTTCTTTGTAAGTCCGCCGAAGTTCTCTGTTCCTGTCTTATCGAATGTGAGGTTGACCTTTGGTTCGTTGTTATCGATAGAGACACGGGCGTCCTGAAGCATGTCACCTGTAACTTCCGCTTTTCTGATTATGAGAAAAGGTGCGCCGCGAACTATCTTTTTTGTGATAGGATCGCGAATAACCTCAAAGGTAACCTCGCTCGTCTCCGGTATCTTGCCCTTAAGGTTCTCGTTTATCTGTGAAATGATCTCGGCGGAATATCCTTCCGGAATGCTCTTCTCTTTGCGCGCGTCGGAGATCATCTGTTCAATTTCGGGCTGGCTTTTGCTCTCGTCCACAAGCTTGAACTCCAGCTGGCCGGTCCTCTTGATGATAGAGATCGCGCGGTCCGGATCGGAAAGGCCAGGAAGCTCGATAGCTATGCGGTCGCTACCTTGCCTTGTTATCGTAGGTTCGGAGACCCCGTAACGGTCAATTCTGTTCCGCACCGTCTCTAGCGCCTGCTTCACGGAATTGCCCTCGAGATAGTCCTTATAGGTCTTTTGCATAGCTATTACCACGGTCGGGTAACCTTCTTCGGTAGTTACCGCCTGTTTTGCAAAGACCTGACCGAAATCCTGATCTATTAGGTTAGTAAGTGTGTCCACCTGATCGGCTGTGGAAAGCCTTATATGAAGGACACCGTCGTTGTTCGGCTGTAGAATAGCTGCGGGGGTTACGTTCTTTTCTTCAAGATAACGCTCGATGTCGGTAGAAAAGAGGTCTGTCTTTCTCTTGATGGCGTCGGCAACGTTGACCTGCATCTCGATGTAGATGCCGCCGCGAAGATCAAGCCCCAAGTTAAGCGCCTTTTTGGGAAAGACCTGGATGTACCACGGGACCGGCTGACCGTTCGATTCTAAGATATTTCTTTTGGCGTCGAATCCGAATATTGTCGGGACCAAAAGATATATACCGATCAAAAAAGAGGCCAGCACCGCGTAGCACTTCCATTTCCAGGATTGTGGCATAATAAGGCGTAAATCGTGACTCGTAACTCGTGACCAGTCACAAATTACAAGTTACAAATTACGATTCTGTTGTTTGTTTTACAAAACCTATCTGCGCCTTGTCCATTTTTATGCGGACGTTCTCGGCTATCTCAAGAGTGATGATCCCTTCGGCCATACCGTGGATCCTTCCGTGGATGCCGCTTCTTGTGACCACATCATCGCCCTTTTTAAGGCCTTCTATCATGGCGCGAACCTTTTTCGCCTGCTTTTGCTGCGGGCGGATCATTAAAAAGTAAAAGATCGCGAATACCACTATCATGGGGAGGAAGAGCCCCGCCATTCCGCCGCCACCCTGCGCGCCCGCTCCGCCGCCGGGCTGTCCTGCCATTGCATGCGCTGTGCTGATGAATAGACCTAACATATTTCTCTCCTATTCTGATGGGGGGAACGACCGGCTCGGAAGACCTCGCCACTTCCCCCCAAACCCCTCGAACTCGAACTGGCAAATCCAGATTCGAGTTCGCCCATTAATCACTCATGTTTCTTTTGGAAATAAAATCCCTCTTAAATTCTATAAACCTATCCTCCGCTATCGCGGAGCGGATGTTTCTTATCAAATCGAGGTAAAAATGCAAGTTATGAATTGTTGCGAGTCGCGAACCCAGAATCTCGTTACATTTGAACATGTGGCGCAGATAGGCCATCGAATAATTTTGGCAGCAATAGCATGGACATTCGGGGTCCGGAGGGTTCGGGTCTTCGGTGAATTTGGCGTTTAAAATGTTCCAATTACCCTTATATGTCATGGCCATACCGGTTCGCCCGTTGCGTGAAGGCATGACACAATCGAACATGTCGATGCCAAGATCTATACATTCAAGAAGATCCTCGGGCGTTCCCACACCCATTAAATAGCGGGGCTTATCCTTTGGAAGAAATTCGGTGCAATGGCCGGTAATATCATACATCAGCTCATTAGGTTCGCCGACCGACAGGCCGCCGATTGCGTAGCCATTAAAGCCGCGCTTTGTCATTCCCGCAGAAGCCTGCCTTCCGGAGGCCAAGGCAGGAATTTCCCCTTCGAGATCCCCGTTTTCACGGGGATGACATGAAGATATCTCCAGCATCCGCTCGATATATTCTTTGCGCAGGTTCTTATACATGCCCCCTTGGACGATCGCAAAGAGCGCATTTTCCTGCTTGCGGGTAGCAAGACACCTCTCCGCCCATCTTAAAGAGAGCTCCATCGAATCGCGCGTGGCCTTTTCGTTCTCGCCGTGGGGGAGGCATTCATCCAGGACCATCATAATGTCGCTGTCAAGCGCTTCTTGTATCTCAACGGCGATCTCTGGGGTCAAAAAGTGTTCCCGCCCACCGTCTATCGGGGTTCGGAACTTAACACCCTCTTCGGATATCTTGGACGAGATAAGCGTTTCATTTTCTTCCTTCAGCCGCTCTTTGATCGGCAATTCATTTCCATCTTCTTGCCCCTTGACCCCTTGTTTGCTCCCCCCTCCGCCCCTTCCAAGGCTGAAGACCTGAAATCCTCCGCTGTCCGTAAGTATCGGCTTATCCCAGTGCATGAACTTATGGAGCCCGCCTAATTTTTTAATGACCTCGTGTCCCGGCCTAAGCGATAAATGGTAGGTGTTTCCAAGGACTATCTCGGCGCCAAGGCCTACTAATTCCTCCGGCGTCATCGCCTTCACGGTCCCTTGAGTGCCTACGGGCATAAATACAGGCGTATCTACCTCGCCGTGAGAGGTCTTAAATCTTCCCAGCCTTGCCCGCGAATCTTTGGCCGTCTTGTTTACCTTGAACTCGAACATGGCGAGGGGGCTATTAGCAGGTTAATTAAAGATGTAAACTGTTATTACATTGGACCGGCAAATTCTTGTGGAAATGTCGCCTTAACAGCCGCGAAAAATCTATCGACGACCACTCGTTGTCCGGAAGTAAGATCTTTATTAAGGTCCTTTGAATCTAAATAACAGCTGTCTGTAGTCTAGCCCACGATTGAGATGCTCCGCATCGTGGGCATTGAACACCCTCTGGCCATCGCACCTTTTCTAGATAATCTCGACAGGCCTTCTCATCAGGAAACCACCTAAGCAACTCTCCAAAAGTCTTGGGGTACTTCGGCATGCCAAAACCTACTACCCATTGTAGTTACCGTAGTCAAGTGCATATGCAGGTTATTCACGTTTAACTAGTTGAATTTTTTAGTGAAAACGGGATTCTCTGTGGGTTTATGGGTCTAAAGCTCAATTCTATATTTTTTCCAGATTTTTTGGCACTGAATCGGATCCAAAATAAACAATGCACGATGATATGCCTTTGGCGCCAGTTTTATCTTAAAAACCGCGCACCAAAATGTCAGCGTTTCCGGTAACCAGTTGCCACGCGATGGGTTGGCAACAACACTTTTTATCTCTTTTTTGCCATACCTATCAAAAAGCCACTTAATAGCGGGCATATGCCCATAATTCAAGACCCTTTCAATGATAGTCTGCCTGTCACGCAGTTCATCCAAACCTGCAAGATCGTACGACCACAACGTGATTTTGATATAGGATGGAATCCTTTTCATAATAACTTTTTCGTCAATCGAAACGTTTCATTTGAAATATATTTTTTTACTTTTTCCCATTCGACCATTTTGAACAACTCAAATCCACGTGCGGTGGCGTCATTATCTGCGTCCTCAAAATATGTCAACCCTTTGAGAAGGATATAACTATCGATGTTACGATATTTTTTTATCGCCCATCTCATAAGCTCGTCAAGACCATACATCTTCGAAAGAGTATAGACATCAAGAAAATCCCGGCGTTTGCCTCTTTGCGAAATCGCGATCAGCTTCATAGCCCCGATATCTTCGACAGATGCCAGATCGACGTGCCTGTCTCTCACAAGCGGTTTAATTAAAGGATAATCATAGTAAAAACAGCTGATGTGTACTTTTTTACAATCTCCTGAAACAGTCCCGTAAGCAACCTGGCTTCTCACAAAACCATGCAAAAGGCGCCTCATTGATGATGAAAGCATTTCAGAATTGAATTCTTTAGACATGTAGAAATCAAAATCCTCTGACGTCCTATGTCCAAGATGGATGGCAAGAGCGGTACCTCCAGCAAGATAGGCATTGAATTTTCTAAGGAACGCCAGTTTTCCGAATAAAATCCGCTGATCCTTACTCAATATTTCCCAGTGCATGTTCATTATATATTATATAGCATGCCCGGTAAAACGATTCAACTTTAAAGAAACTTTGGTAAAATCAAAGAAATAAACGCGAATTTTATTATTTCGTAACTACTCACCCAAATTCTAGTTTTTAGCGAGGTGGCTGACTGCGAAATCAAGGAATCCGATATTTTGCTTGTCGCAGGTGCGAACGGAAAAGTGCGTATCCCCGGATATCGGATATTCGCTGGAGGGATTGAAAAGTGTGTGTCCCCAGATTTAATGACGGCGCTTGTAAATAGAATAATCTTAAGGCATGGTAACGCTCTGAAACGCCTTCCATACCCGTTCAGGTGGGTCTGAATACTTGTGCCATGGCATAATAAAATTTGACCATGCCGGTATTCCCAGAGCAATATTTGACACGCCTTCAAGCTCAATGCTAGAAGCAACCCCAACAAGTTCTCCATCATTATTGAAAAGAGCTCCACCGCTATTTCCATGCGCCACAAGCGCGGTTGTCTTCATTACTCCGGAACCGTCTCCGGGAAACTAATCTACCTGTCTAATCTTTCCGGGGGTAAATGTTTTTTTATTCTCATCCTCCATTGAGGGAAAGCCAACAGCCCACACGACTTCTCCTCCAATTGGTGGACGTCCGGCAATTTTAACCGTGCGATATTCTTTCAACTCCTCTATTTTAAAAGAAGCTGAATCCAGCTTTCTGTTGGCTTCGGTTATATTTTCCTGTTTAACTTGCACTATTTTTCCATATACCTCAAATGAAACGTCTTCCCTAAAATTGCCGTTACCGTCGTAAAGCACGTGATAAGCCGTCATAACATCGCCGTCCTGCGAGATAAGAACGGCGGAACCTGTACCTTTTTGTTTTCCATCTTTGAATGTTATTATGCCGACCGCTTCGCCTGCGCTTTTTAAACTTTTCGGAACGGTGTTTTCAATAAAGTGTATCCCTTTTTGGAGATCCGGCCCCAAATTATCATCATAGGAACATATTCTTTCGGGCACGATCTTCCCAAAAATACGCTGGATTTCCAAACCTAACATATTTTGTAGCACAGAGGTCCCGGGACAACTGTTTGACTTGAATGTAGCTTTTGCTTTTTCTCCATATTTTTCAAAAATGTTCAAAGCCTTATTTGCCTCGTCAGCTGAAATAAACTCTGAAGAACCTCCACCGTCTAATGACGCGATAGTTTCAAAAGACAGGTCGTCGAGCTGATATTCTAAGGCGTTCGAAATGGTAATGCTTCCACTTTCGATAATGTCTTCGGGAACATCTATTTCTTTGAGAAAGGATCTCGTGCTTGGATCTTTTGGGTCAAATGTAATGGTACTCATATATATATTATGTTATCGGCCGGGTTATGAGTGAAAGTTGCTAACCCTTAGTTTTTTGTTAATAAAAAGGTAACTACTCAAGCAAATTCTAGAAGTGGGTTCGAGAAAGGCTTGGCAAGTGGCTGAAAATGTGGTATTTTTCTGGGTGAGATGGAAGGCGAGAAAAATCCAAATTTTTTCAATAGAGCTTTGAACA
>Ga0210019_1002534_pt1 | contig 17662 bp, 18 predicted proteins | sample CryGeyCG2114_020_2_FD_183969 | JGI IMG/M metagenome (GOLD analysis project Ga0210019, IMG submission 183969) | Groundwater microbial communities from aquifer - Crystal Geyser CG11_big_fil_rev_8/21/14_0.20 (SPAdes) (version 2) | ecosystem: Environmental > Aquatic > Deep subsurface > Groundwater ...
CTTATGTATTGAGCACAATTTTAAATTCTTAAGAGAAATACAGCATGATTTTTCTTTAAAGACATACAAAGCTTTGATTATTATCAGTTCTTGATTTATCAAATAATATTTTTCTTGTAAAACAAATGCAAGAACAAACACTAAAACATACACTAAACAAAAATATTAATTATTCGCCACTGGATCTAAAGCTTGATTTTGAAACTTATTTAAGAAAAAGAAAAATCAACACAAACAAGAAACTTCTTGTAGAATACGAAGGCGTAAAAATTGCATTAACACAAAAACAAATTGAAGTTCTTACTTATGTTGCCAAAGGATACTCAAACATAAAAATTGCAAAAGAACTCACAGCAAAAGAATCTACAATTAAACTATTAATTTATAGATTAATTAAATATTTAGAAAGCGTTTTGTATGAACGCATAGACAGATTTTACTTAATAATTATTGCTCAAAAATTTAATTTGGATGATTATACTAAACCGGCAAATTAAATTCGCATTTAAGTTGCCTTTGTACCAGTCACTAGGCTTTATATGGAAACTAATTTGAAACCGTTTTTTGTAACTCTTCTTTAAGAAAAGGAACCACTTTAAATAAATCATCAACTATACCATAATCACACTTTTTAAAAATAGGAGCGTTAGGATCTTTATTGATAGCAACAATAACTTTTGAGCTTCCCATACCAGCAAAATGCTGTATAGCTCCTGAGATCCCACAAGCAATGTATAACTGCGGTGATACGGTTTTACCTGTTTGTCCTACCTGCATACTATGAGGTGCCATGCCAGAATCGACAGCAGCACGCGATGCACCCACAGCAGCATCTACAATCTTAGCCGTTTCAAACAAGAGTTTATAATTATCCCAATTCCCCATAGCCCGTCCGCCAGAAATTATTACATTAGCTTCTGTAAGAGATATTTCTTTAGATTTAGATTCAACTACTTCCTTAATTTGTTGCCTAATGGAACTTAGATCAATTTCAAAAGGAAAATTTACTATTTCTGTACTTTTTGATGTAACTTCCTCAGGCATTAAATTATTTGGTCTAAAGGTAATAAGGATAGGCTTTTTATCATAAAATTTAAGCTGAGCAATAATCTTATTAGAATACATAGACTTTGTAACTTTTATTTCATTATCAGATAGATCCAGATCAACACAATCCATCACCAGTCCACTTGATGTATGAAAAGAAAGAGCAGGAAACAAATCTTGACCAATAAGAGAATTAATTCCAAAAATAAAATCTGGTTTTTGCTCTTTTACAAATTCTGTTAGCACTTGTACATAGACTTCAGAATTATACTCATTTAGCTTGGAAGAATTTGCTAAAAAAGCTTTATCTACTCCACATAATTCCAAGTCACTCTTTAGTAAATCTTCCTGAATATCAGCTCCAATGACAAATGCAATTAATTTAGAGTTAAATTTATTTGCTGCAAGCCTTGCTGTTTTTAGCACTGGGATAATTGATTTGGTTAATTTTTTGTCTTTATTCAGCTCAGCATAGACCAAAACATCGCCCATAAATTAATACCTTTCTATACCGCTCGCTTCGCACGAATGCTCAGCTCGCTTTCTTAATCTTGACGCATTTTGCTGAATAAATCAGACAAAATGCTTATCTTCCTCAAAATCCAAAATCTGCACTCCAAAATTTAAAATTCTTTTTGACTTATTGCTTTATAAGTCTTATTTCATTATTATATAATCATGGTATTGGAATTTTATTTGTAATATTATGTCAAGCTTATTACTTGGAATAATTGTGACACTTGCTGTAATAGCAATAAATTTTGCTATTTTCTTCTCTTTACCATTGTTAATAAAAAAGATAACAACCGCTAAAAAAGGAAAAGCATCATGAAGATAGTTGTACTCGTTAGACAAACACCAGACACAGAAGCAAAAGTAAAAGTTAATTCTGATGGGAAAACAATTGATCCAAATGGAATTACCTGGATCATCAATCCATACGATGAATTTGCAATAGAAAAGGCTTTAAAAATAAAAGAACAAGTTGGAAGTGGGGAAGTAGTTTTACTTGCCTGCGGACCTACAAGAAGTGAAGAAGCCATTAGGCAAGGACTTGCAATGGGCGCTGACCGTGCAGTATTCATTAAAGATGACAAATTAGAACATATAGATCCTTTTGTTACATCCAAGTTTTTAGCAAATGAGTTGAAAAACATAGAACATGATTTAATACTTTCCGGCAAAAAAGTCATTGATATAGAATCCAGCCAAATACCAATATTTGTAGCAGAAACATTGAAGTTACCTTTTGTAACTTTTGTCATGAAAATCAATGAAGTAGATTTTGGGAATAAAAAAATAACAGTGGATAGAGAATCTGAAGGTAAACATGAAATAGTAGAAGCAAAGCTCCCTGCCCTCATAACATGCGATAGGGGAGATGATCATCCAAGATATGCTTCAATAACAGGAATCATGAAAGCAAAGAAAAAAGAAATAAAAGAAATATCATTAGACTCAATTGATTTAAATTCATTAGGTTTATCTAAAGAGGATTTAGACAAAGGGGCAAGAACAGCTATTACCAACATGGAACTTCCACCGGCAAGAAAAGAAGCAAAAATATTTGAAGGGGAAATCCCTGCAAAAGTAGCAGCACTAGTAAAAGCCCTTAGGGAAGAAGCTAAGGTAATTTAAAACCTAACCAAACTTAACCCTGCAATTGTTTTTGCATCTCTTATTTCGCCATCTTTTACCATCTGCCATGCTTGCTTCAAGTCCATTATTTTAACTTCTAAATTTTCATCATCATCAGGCGTTGCTTCATCTTCAATCAAATCGGTAGCTCTAAAAAAGTATAAAACCTCACTAGAATACCCTGGAGCTGGATAGACTACCCCAAGTGACTCTAAACTATTTGCAATAAAACCACACTCTTCTTTAAGTTCTCTTTTTGCACCAAAAACAGGATCCTCGTTTACATTCAATCTTCCTGCTGGCAATTCTAAAATGGCACGTCTAATGGAATATCTAAATTGTTTTACCAGCACAACTTTATCAGGAGTTGGTTGTGCAATAATAGTTACCCCGCCATTATGTTGAACCATTTCCCTGACAGCTTCTTTGCCAGAAGGCAAACGAACAGTATCAACCAAAAGATTTAAAATCTTTCCTTTATGAATAATATTGGAATTAATTTGCTCTTCTCTAAAATCTTTGATAACCATAGGTTTTAATATAACACTCCAAACATTTTGAGTATATAAGATAAACTTTAGGATTTCATTATCAAGTGTTTTTACAACATTAATGCCAAAATTTGAGCATTTCTAAAGTTATAGACAAGTTATGATCTCCCACTCTATAACCCAAAACTCTTTATTGCTTGTGGTAAGTACGTAATTAAATCTTGAGGAAGAAGTGAAAAGACTGTTTTATCTTTAGTCACACACTCAGCTGATTTACCGTGAATATAAACGCCTGTACAAGCAGCAAGATGAGGTTGCAACCCTTGAGCAACTAATCCACCAATAAATCCTGCTAAAACATCTCCTGTCCCACCCTTAGCTAGAGCCGAATTAGCAAATGGAGACACAAATAACTTACCATCAGGAGATGCCGTTAAAGTTGCCGGGCCTTTTAAGACTACTATTACTTTTAACTCTTTAGCTATGCTAGTAACCAATTCAATCTTATCCTTCAAAACTTCTTCAACCCTGATATCTAACAGTCTAGCCAGCTCTTTAGGATGTGGAGTAATAATTACTTCATTTTTTGCTTTTACAAGAATTTCTTTATTACCAGATAAAACATTAATCCCATCAGCATCAAGAATTATAGGAATATTAGATTTAGTTATTAAAAGCTCAATCATATGTTTAATATGCTCTTCACTTGTCAACCCCGGGCCAATGACTAGTGCGGAAGATTTCAAGCTTTCTTCCAAGATCCTACTTACATTAAATTCAACATGAGTAATTTCAGGAATATCAGATGTAATTTGATCAAACGCTTCTTTTGGGCTTGATAGAGAAGTAATTCCTGATCCTATTGATGCAGCAGCTTTGCTTGCAAGAAGCGCTGCACCAGGATACTTAGCACTACCGCAGACAAGTAATGTTCTGCCAAAATTTCCTTTATTTGCATCTATATTTCTTTTAGGAAAATTACTTTTCAAAAAGCTATCATCTAATAAAAAGTAATTAGTTTCCGCTTCCGGCAAACCAATATTTATAGTTTTAATCTTGCCTACATACTTTTTTGCCGGATAAACTACCAAACCAATTTTTGCATAGCCAAAAGTCACTGTGATATTTGCTTTAAACGCTACTGTTTCAACAGAACCATTTGCTGAGTTAACTCCTGTTGGTACATCACAAGCAATAGTAGATTTATTAACAGAATTAACCCGGTTTATTATTTCTTCATATAAAGGAGATAGTTTTTTAACAGAACCAGTTCCTAACAGACAGTCAATAATTGTATTTGAGTTGTTTAGAGTACTAAGAAAATCTTTTTCCTGGCCCGTTTGTATTCTAATAATCGATACCTTATCTTTAATTAGATCATAATTTATTTTAGTATCACTGGAGAGTACAGTATCATTTGACGTTAGTAATAAGATTACCTTTTTCCCCTCTTCATGAAGAAGCCTGGCAGCTACCATTCCATCACCAGCATTATTTCCTTTCCCGCAAAGGATTAAATATGGGTCCGAAAAATCTTTAGCAACATTTGCCAGTGCAGAACCCGCGCGATCCATAAGAACTAATGAGAGATTTGAATCATGGCTTTTAATCCATGTAGATTCAAGACTTCGAATTTCATCGGGAGTAACTAATATTTGCATTTATCTAATCTTTTATTATTTTAAGCACAGGTTTCTGGGAATAATCTATTTCAGCAATGTTCTCGAATATCACTCTATCTCCTATCATGATATTTTGTTTATTAGAAAATCCACCATTAACTTCAACAACTTCTGTAACTTCTTCTCCTGATGGATAAACTACATCAGTTTGGTTAGGAATTGTATTTTCAGCAATATTTACAATTTCACCTTCCTTAATAAAAATCATATCCAAAGAAATAAATGTATCCTTCATCCAAAACGTTACTTTTTGTGCAGGTCTAAATACAAAAACCATTCCTCTATCTCCATCTAAACTATTTCTATTCATCAGCCCCATGGTTCTTTCTTCAGGTGTATCAGCCACTTCCAAAAAAACTGCAATATTACCGGGAAATTTAATTGCCCCTTCCAGTGATAAAGATGGCACAACTGAAAATATCAAGAAAAAAGATAGTACTACAAATATTTTTAAATGCTTCATATGTACTTTATACCACCTTTAGAAATATTTTTTACCATCCAAATTTAGCATAAAACGTTTTTGTATCATTTAGAGTAACCCAATCCAGTAAAGTCATCTGCAAATCCGCATTAGATATTCTTCTTATTTTCCCCGTAGGTTCGACAAAAGCAGAGAGTCCATTGTTTGTCGCTATAATAAAAGGTTTTCTGTTTTCAATTGCTCTAAATACTGCAAAAGCTAAGAATTGTTTCTTTACAAGATTGCTTCTAAACCAGCTAAGATCAGACAAATTAAGAAGCAAATTTGCTCCTTCCATTGTAAGTTCTCTAATTTGTTCTGGGAAAATTAATTCAAAGCAAATATTTATACCAATTTTGCCAATACTTAAGTCTACAGGTAGTTTATTTTTTCCTTGTATAAATCCATCTCCAAGAGCAAAATCAGCAAATCTTTTTAAAGTTTTTGGTAATAACCAATATAATGGGACAAATTCACCGAATGGTACTAATCTTTGCTTATCATAAAACAAAAATTCATTGCCTGAATACGAAACTGCGCAATTAGTAAATTTACTTTTATTTTTATTGCAGTATGATCCAAAAATAATGTCTGCCTTATTTTGAATAGATTTAATTTTAAGCCAATACTTTGTATCAGCATCATTAGTCACTTCAACAGGTAATGCTCCTTCTGGAGCAACAATTAAATCTGCTTTGTTTTCTTCAAGTAGGTTTGAATATATTTTCTTTGCCAGGCTGATATCCAGGTATTTCCCCCTTGTAGCCCTTATCGGCAAATTGCCCTGCATCACAAGGATAGTCTTTGAATCCAGAGTAAAGCTTTGTTCATTATTATTTATAGCCATCTTACCATTTATAACAATACCTATAACCAAAACTAAAATAAACAACAATCCAAAATAAGTTTCTTCAATTTTTCCGGGATGTTTGGGCAAATACCTGCCACCGATTCTTTCTCTATTTAAAATATTCAAAAAAATATCTGCAATAACTTGAGCAAACATAACAAGGATAAATCCAATAAACAAACTTCCAAAATACTCAGCTATCTGGATAAAAGGTAAAATTTTATATTGGCTATATTCAATTAAAGTCCAAGGAAACCCTAATAAAAACTTGCTGGATGAAATCTTATTAAAAATAATTATCCAGAAAATAGAAAGTAAGAGATACTTTAAAAATCCATTGTTATATGGACTAGGAGCACGGCTGTTCATTACAAAAACCAGTATTCCAAAAAGTATAAAATACAAAGAATTGCAGAAAGCAGGAATTAACAAAGCTAAAACTGAAACAAATAAGCTTTCCTCATAACTTAGCCCGAGCCAGGTTAATGGATGTAAAGAAAGCAACCAGTTTAACGAAATAGCATTATAGAAAAACCCAAATAATCCAGCAAATAAAATAGCTTCTAGCATTTTTTTAGAAGTATTAATCAAAATAAATAAGGGAGCTAAAAAGATCCAAGCTAAAAACCACAAATCAAAGCCTGGTTGACTTAATGAGAGAATAGAACCACAAATTATACTTGCAATAAGTTTAAGTATCATGTCTGTTATTACCTAGCCAGTGTAATACTTCAAAACAAACTATTCAAGAGGTAAGATTTTATCCGATTTATTCGGTAAAATCTGGATAACAACTTTACATTCTAAGTAACATAATGACAAATAAAATTAAAAAAAGAAACAAAAAGGTAATTTTAGGAATTGATCCTGGCAGCACTACAATAGGATATGGAATACTTAAGTGTAATGGTAATATTAATCAGCCAGAAGTAATAAACTATGGTTACATTGATCTAAAAGGTCATTCACAACAGGAAATAAAGCTATTACATCTATATTTAGATCTGCAAGAAATTTATAATATCTACAAACCGGATACTATTGCAATTGAGAACATTTATTTTTTTAAAAATGTAAAAACAGCAAATTCTGTTATTCAATCTAAAGGGGTTATACTGTTTTCAGCAGCAAAAGCTAAAATTAAAATTTTCGAATATACACCACTGCAAGTTAAACAAACAATATCAGGATATGGCAAAGCCACAAAAAAATTTGTTGAGCAAGCAGTGAGATTCTCACTTAAAATCAACAAAGACATAAAACCAGATGACGCTTCAGATGCCCTTGCAATAGCACTGTGTCACTACCGTCATTTAACTAATATTTAATCTTACGCTACTACCTAGCTAGTGTGATATTTCAAGATTAACTACTCAAGAGGTAAGATTTTATCCGATTTATTCGGTAAAATCTTGACTACAATGCAAGAGGCCTATAATAAATGCTCTTTGCAAAGCCGGTGCAGCTCATTCGTGAGCAAGCCGGCGGTAAGCCAGTAACAATCTTACAAATAACTTTAAAATATGTTACAAAAATAATTAAAGAAGTATGTAAGATTTTTTATCTATGAAATAGTGGGAAATTTCATAGATATAAGAGGATTTGAACTTTGTAACTTAAACTAAAAGACCTATGGTGTACTTAACCTATAACTCCTCTTAACCTAAATGTGTAGATTTTAATATAGGGGCAATGACATTTATTGAACCAGATTAGGGGTATCCATAAATGATAAATAAAGAAATAGAGCATTCACGTGATAAAAATCACACGGAAAAAGGGATAAATAAAATAAGGTGGTTATGTCAGGAAAGAAAGAAAAAGATAGAAACAATGACAGATGATAAGAACAAAAAGGCCTGTGAAAAGTCAAGCACTTCAAATAAAAGTTTTGAATTAGATCCGCCTCTTAAAGACTTAGCTTCGTCAATTCATGAACAGATAAGTAATTTAAGAAATCAAGAAGATGGGTCAAGTATTTTATCCTTTGAAAAATCTTACCCAACCCAAAGCGAGATACTATTTTTTGCAAAAGATATAGAACAGATTCATGAATTAAAAGGAGATTTCAGAACATCTATTAATAAAATTGCAACTGTTTTTAGCAAAGCTTTTTCAAACACTACTGAAGGAAAAGAGCTAGATTTAGAAATTCAAAAAATGCTGATTGAGAACTTTTTCCAAACAGCAAGAGCTCTTGCAATTACTGTAGAAGCCAGAGACCCTTATACCGGTGGGCACTCTGACAGGGTATTTCAAATATCCAAAGAACTTGGGAAAAAATGTGACTTATCACCTACTGAGCAGCTTTACTTGGAAGGTGGAGCATTATTACATGATGTAGGAAAAGTAGGCATACGTGATGCAGTACTACTCAAGCCAGGTCCACTTAGCGATGATGAGTATAAAGAAATGCAATTACATCCTATTATAGGTGCACAGATAGTTAAAAAACTTGGGTGTTTGCATGGTTGTTTGGATGCAGTCCTATACCATCATGAAAGAATAGATGGATATGGATATCCATATGGGCTTAAAGGAGATGAAATTCCACTCCCTGCAAGAATTGCATCAATAGCTGATGCATATGATGCAATGACAACCAATAGAATATACAGAAAAGCAATGTCACATGAACAAGCTTTAGAAGAAATCCTGAGAAACAGCGGGACTCAATTTGATTCAGCTGTAGTAAAAGAATTTGTCAAATGGTGGGAGGAAACATTTCAAAAAAGCCCTACTAGAGGACAAGAGCTTTATAAAAATATTTAACTTAGAATTTATAAATCATAAGCTATCATATAGTTGTGCATAAAACAACAACAAACAATGATTTAATCGAATCTAAAAAGCCGCTACTTATGGGGATTCTCAATATTACCCCTGATTCGTTTACAGACGGTGGACAATATTTTAAACTAGAAGATGCAATAAATCATGCTCAAAAACTAATTGATGCAGGTGTTGACATCCTAGATATTGGAGGAGAATCAACAAGACCGGGTGCAACATTTGTCTCAGAAGAAGAAGAAATTAAGCGTGTAATTCCGGTAATTAAGAAAATCAATAAGCTTAAACAACAATCGGTATACCGTATACCGTATACCGTATCTCGTACATCATTTCAAGCATTTTTAATTTCAATAGACACTTACAAATTTAGGGTAGCTAAAAAAGCACTTGAAGCTGGTGCAGATATTATCAATGATGTTTCAGGTTTAACAAAAGACCCAGACATGATAAAAATCGCATCAGAAGCCAATTGCAAGGTCATAATTATGCATAATAAGGGAATTCCTGCCACCAAACCAGAAGTACGAAGCAAAGAAGCTCATACCTCTGTAATAGAAGAAGTTTACAACTGGCTAGAAAAGCAAACTAACTTTGCAATAGAGAACGGAATTAAAAGAGAAAACATAATCATCGATCCTGGCATTGGATTTGGCAAAACTCCTGAAGAAGATTTATTTTTAATTGAAAATCTTCAAGAATTGAAGTCTCTTGGTTTTTCAATTCTTATTGGATCATCTAAGAAATCATTTATTAAAAAACTTTTTGGAGACTGTGATATAGAAAAAAAGAATCAAGAGTTAACTCAACTAGCCATAAATAATGGAGCTGACATACTTAGGATTCATCAAATAGCTTAAATCTTTTAAGCCCATCTTTTAAACTTTTCTGAAAATTATCATTATTTATCATTCGTATAATGCTTTGAAAAACCTCATCCATTTGCTCTTTTGTTAAATCATTTAACTTCACATTGTAATTTACTTCAAAGTAAGTAATAGTCGTAAAATATATATCAATAAACTTACCCTTTAACCAGCTATCATCAATTTTCAGTTTAGGATCTTTTAATTTTTCAGAAACTATATCATCAACAAGCTGACTAAGAATTTCATCCTTCATTCTTCGTTCGAATTGTTTTTCATTTTCAGTAGGCTCTTCACTACTTTTCATTGCCTCGATTTCTTTGCCAATATCTTTAACAACGATAGATTTTATTCCTCCTAGATCAGACATTAAGTGAACAAGCTCATTTGCTATTGTGCCTGCAAGTTTATTTTCTATACTTACTTCATCACTTGGATTTTCTTTTTTTAACTCTTCAACATAAGTTACCAAATTATATAAATTAAAATGGATTTCTATAGGATCTGTGGCATAAGTTATAGCTCCAGCACTTATCATTGTTTTATGTGTAGCAATATCAATATTACTTAAATAAGGATCATAAAATAAAAGCTTTGCTTTTTTCTCTTCAATCGCCTTTAAAGCATCTTTAAATAAATTATCCTCACCAAACATTTCAGTCATCTGAGACAATTCCTTAATTTTCTGTACCATATTTGCCTGGAAGTTTCCTTGTGTAAGTTTTAAAAGTTCTGGAGGAAGCCTATCTTCTAATTTAGTGTTTATAACAATTACCGGATTTCCATCATTATCTTTTTCCACCTTTAAAAATTTCTTATCAATATCAAGAAAACTTAAAAGACTTTCAACTTGTTCATCTGAAACGGGACTACTAGAAAAAGGAACTGAATTTTTTATCGTAAACTTGGTATGATTTTCTGATGAAGATGCATAAATTAATTCACCAGGATATTTATCCCTAAGTTTATTTGTTGCTTCAAAAAACTTAATCTGTATACCTACAAATTTAAAATCTCTAAGTTTTAATTCTTCCCTAAAAGCTAATGAGGTTACATCAAGTGCAGTAATAGGACCTAAACTATGATTATAGTCATCTAAATCTACCCTATAAGTTATCTCATCTTTTTTATTTGTTGCATTTTCCTGACTATGACCAGAAGCCGCAATAAGCGACCCCAGTAAAACCATGGTTGTACCTAAAATACGCATGTTTTTCTATTTCAAACTTATTAGAGAGCTTAACACAAACAAATTAGAAATACGGGATTTGATATCAACTGTTAATTACTTATTTCGTAGTTGCCGGTTCCTTAGGCTCTTCCTTCTTGTTGTTCTTGGAACTACTTTTTTTGCTCTTAAACTCAACAGTACCAGCTTTTTCAAAAACAACCACCATGCCATCATCTTCCTTTGAACCAGAAGGATGGGCAGACTCTACTTTTGCAACTGCAACTCCTGGAGGAACCTCATCATGTTTCTTAAGCACTGCTTGAATCTTGTCACCTTCTTTAAACTTACCAGCAAGGATTTCTTCTGCCAGAGCATCTTCAATTAATCTTTGCAGTGTCCTTCTCATAGGACGTGCTCCATATGCTTGGTTGTAACCATCCTTAACAAGCTTATCTTTTACATCACTAGTGAGTTCAAGAGCCATATTTTTCTCATGTACACGTTTTCCTAAATCCTTGAGCATAAGATCCAATATTTTATGTAACTCATTTCTGGTTAAATGTTTGAATATAATAATGTCATCTAACCTGTTTAAAAATTCAGGCTTAAATGCTTTTTTCATTTCATCCATTACAGTGGTTTTCATTCGCTTATAAATTGATTCATCATCAACATTAAACTCAGTAACAAATCCCATTGGTTTTAATGACTCAATATTTCTTGCACCAACGTTACTGGTCATTATTACAATAGTATTTTTAAAATCAACTGTTCTTCCTTTTGAATCTGTTAAGCGTCCATCATCAAGTATTTGAAGAAGAATATTAAATACATCTTGATGTGCTTTTTCAATTTCATCAAACAGAACCACTGTATATGGTCTCTTTCGTACAGACTCAGTAAGCTGTCCACCCTCTGAATAACCCACGTAGCCAGGAGGTGAACCTATAAGCTTGCTTACTGTGTGTTTCTCCATATATTCAGACATGTCAACTCTTACTATATTGTCTTCAGTACCAAAGAAATACTCTGCAAGAGCCTTTGCAAGCTCTGTTTTACCTACCCCTGTTGGACCAGAAAACATAAAAGTACCGATTGGTTTATTAGGATTCTTTAAGCCAACACGAGCTCGCCTGATAGATTTTGAAACTGCAGTAACTGCAGAATCCTGACCAATAACTCTTTCATGCAATATAGATTCAAGTTTTTGCAGTCTTTCACTCTCACCCTGCGTAAGATCGCCAACTGGTATGCCAGTCCAGGAGCTTACTATATGTGCGATTTCTTCATCAGTTACGATAGGTTTATTTTTGTTTTGTTCTTCTTTCCATTTTTGTTGTGCTTCTTTAATTTTTTCTTTTAAGTCTGCTTCTTTATCTCTAAGCTGACTTGCTTTTTCAAATTCCTGAGAACGAATTGCTTGTTCTTTATCCCTACTGACATTGCGCAGTTCTTTCTCAAGTTCCTTGCCTTCAGGGGGAAGAGAACTAGCCTTGAGTCTTACTCTGGAACTTGCTTCATCTACTAAATCAATTGCTTTGTCAGGTAAAAACCTGTCACTAATATACCTGTCAGATAAAAACGCTGCAGATTCCAATGCATCATCTGAGATAATTAACTTATGATGTTCTTCATATTTAGGTCTAAGTCCTCTTAAAATTTCAATAGAGTCTTTAACTGAAGGAGCTTCTATCATAACCGGCTGAAATCTTCTTTCTAAAGCTGCATCTCTTTCAATATGTTTTCTATATTCATCAAGAGTGGTAGCACCTATACATTGCATCTCACCTCGAGATAGTGCTGGTTTTAAAATATTTGCAGCATCAATTGCTCCTTCTGCTGCTCCAGCACCAATTAAAGTATGCAATTCATCAATAACAATAATTACATTCCCTGCAGCACGAATCTCATCCATTATTTTTTTAAGTCTTTCTTCAAATTCACCGCGGTATTTTGTGCCAGCAACTAAGAGTCCCATATCTAATTGAACTATTCTCTTGTCATGAAGAATTTCAGGCACATCATTACTTGAAATTTGTTGAGCCAAGCCCTCTGCAACAGCAGTTTTTCCAACACCAGGCTCTCCAATTAAAACAGGGTTGTTTTTTGTTCTCCTGCCAAGTATTTGAATGACCCGCTCAATTTCCTTTTCTCTTCCTACAACAGGATCTAATCTGCCTTCAGTAGCAGCTTGTGTTAAATTAATTCCAAATTCATCTAAAGTAGGTGTTTTTGATCTTCCTGTACCAATTCCTGTTTGTGTACCAGAAGCACCCGTTTCCCCAAGCAACCTAACTATATGTTGTCTGACTTTTGTTAAATCTACTCCTAGATTTTCAAGCACTCTTGCTGCAACACCTTCTCCTTCTCGAATTAGTCCAAGTAAAAGATGCTCTGTTCCAATGTAATTGTGTCCCAGTTGTCTTGCTTCATCCCACGACAATTCTAATACCCTTTTAGCCCTTGGGGTAAAAGGAATTTCTACAGCAACAAACCCGCTGCCTCTGCCAATTATTTTTTCAACTTCAATCCTGGCATCTTTAAGGTTTACCCCCATTGATTTCAATGTTTTTGCAGCTATGCCAGTACCTTCCCCGATGAGCCCAAGTAAAATTTGTTCAGTTCCAACAAAATTGTGTCCCAGTCTTCTTGCTTCCTCTTGGGCCAGCATGATGACTTTAATTGCTTTCTCTGTGAATCTTTCAAACATTTTATATAGTTATACCCACTTTAATTTTAATAGTAAAAGGCTAATTCATACTTTTACTTAAGGCCTATACACCCTAAAAATACACTATTTAACCGTTAGTAAAGACACTCCATGTAAATTGTTTACCTATATTTCAACCCAAATTGAACCTATCACTAACTCCTTGTACAACTTTAAGGTTATTAACAAGTTAAATAAAATTGAGATCTTACAATTAGCGCATTGCTAAATTGTGAGTAGCTTTCTTAAGCATCTTTACGATTGCCTTATCATTTATTTCAATAACTAATTCTTCTTTACTGCCAAACCCAGCACATGCTGCAACCCAACCATTAATATCTACATCTCCAACTAATCTAAGCTTATTATCAACTAGTGAGCCTATTATTGGTCCTTGAAAACTTACCTTGCCAGGAACTCCTACAGGATCTCCAATACCATTAATTACTAATTTTATCTCACCACTTAGTCTATCTACATTTCCATCCAATTTCGAATGCAAATCAATTTTACCCCTATAAGTTGAACCAACACCGCTTGCTATTCCAGTTAATTTGTCATTATCAACAACAAGTCTTACTTGTCCAGCTCCTTCTAGTTTGTCAGCTATATTAAACGAGTATGAAACATCCTTTTGAATAAGAAATCTTTGATTAAAGCTATTATCAGGCTCATTGACTATCATTGCATGGTTGCTCATAGAACCACTAATTAAAAATAAATAAACCACCAGAAAAATAATTACAAGAACAAATATATTATTCAAAGGTTTAATTTTCTCTAGAATGTTTTTCATTAATTATTTCTTTCGTATTGATATTTTAAGCTTGTTATTATCTTTTATTAAAACCATATCACAATAAGTTAGTATAACAACACTCTGATTGACGTAAAAATTCATTTTGCAGTTTCAATATAAAACGAATTAGGCTAAAATTACTTTAACAAAACAAGAAAATTAAATAAATTTCATTTAAATTGAACAAAAATAGCAAATTTTGTTTAAAATTGACAATGCTTGTTATTTGAAATTAGTCAGTTTAAAATGAGGCATAGGGGTAGCCACATGAACTCTTGTGAAGATTCAATTAAAGCAATGTACAAATCATTTGATCCTGATGCTGCAGGAAATTTATGTGCAACATATCTATTCGATATAACTGGTTCAGCTGGTGGCAAGTGGTCACTAAATGTTAAAGACAGAAAATGCGAATTAATAAATGGAGAGGTTAACAATCCATCAGTTACAATATCAATTTCTGATCAGGATTGGGCAGCCATTCAAAATGGTTCGCTAAATAGCCAAATGGCTTTTATGATGGGCAAGCTTAGAGTATCGGGAGATATGAGTCTAGCCATGAAGCTACAATCTATGTTTCCTGGTCCAAATTAGAGAACCTATCGTAAAACCTTAAAGATCATATAAAGTGAGGCTAGTGCAAAGACAAATTAAATGTAAGTTTAATTTGTCGGTTTATAAAGAAATAATTAATCTATAAGGTTAAGGTCAAATTTTAATAAGCACTTAACTGACAAAATTTAAAACTTTACTGTGGAGATATTTAAGACTTTTAACAAAAAAAATTAAACTTAAATGAGTTCATTAAAAGTAGCACTATCTGACATTGGAACCGGTGGCTTAATGCGATCAGGATTAGCTGCTGTTATTGACATGATAGGAGGTAATGAAAAAGCAATAGTTGGCATAATTGAAAGAAAAGACAAAAACCCTGTTGAAACTTACAGACAGGTTTTACAAGATGAGGGACTTGAACCATTCTGGCAAACATTTTCTTCATCCCTACTTTCAAAAATTGCAAAAGTAGTTACACCATCTGTTCCTGAGCAACTTGTAATTATTCCCGGGAAAATTATCGGATCTATATGGCACTGGTTAATTACAAGTCATCAAAGTATGAACAGTGAAGCTTTAAATGGAAATTACAATGGCAACAAAGAACAAAGAAAAGACGCAGATACATATGAAGGATTTTATTCTGCCTTTGTAGAAGGCCCTTCAAATTATATTTTTAAAATATTAGGTTTAGGCGATAAAGAAGATCCTAATGCTAAACCAAGTTTTTTAAGATATGCGATTAGTCAGTTTGGTGTTTTTGGGCTTGCAAGCTATGCATTAAGAGACTCAGAAGAGAATTTGCCCGGAGTCAATATTAGTTCTGAAGAGGGTTTTGGGAAAAGCTTATTAAAAGGAGTTGGATATACACTTGTTGATCAAATAACTTATACAGCTTCACAAACAATGAGATTTTATATTGATTTTAAAAAAGAGTTTGAAAAAGAAGGTAATGCTCTTGCCAAAGCATTTGCTAATGTATTAAACGAAAGATTTTTCCCAGGAAGAATCCTATCCGGTCTATCATCATCACTTGCGACATACCTGCTTGGGGATTACATTCCTAAAGTAACTGCAGCAGAACTTGGTGAACTACCACTTAAACTTTTAAACAGGCTTGCAAATGTTCATAAAAGACGCGCTACTAAATATCTAATTAATAAAGAAACTCATGAGTATGTGTTAAAGGATGAGAATCCAGTAAAGAACTATAGGTTTAGCGATTCATCTTCATTTAATAGTTTCCTCAATGCTTGTGATTCAATTATCCAGCCATGTAGAGATTATTCAATAAAACTCATTTCTAAGTTATTCAATGTGCCACTTAAAGAATTACAAGACTCCCTGACAATAGATCTCTCTAAAAAAGTCCCTGCAGCTAACCAACCACAAAAAACTGTACCTATTGTAAGTGTTGGTGTGGCTTAACTTTACCACTTCAAAGCCGCATAATCTTCCATATCTACAGAAGATAAATTTCTATAAATAGCAATAATAAGCGCAAGAGCAATAGCTGCTTCTGCCGCTGCCACTGCCATAACAAAAATTGCAAAGATCTGCCCTTTTACTTCGAGTGGATCAATAAAACTAGAAAATGCAATTAAATTTATATTCACTGCATTTAAAAGTATTTCAATAGACATAAGAACTCTAATTACATTTCTAGATGCTGTAAGTCCATAAATTCCAATGCTAAATAAAGCAATAGAAAGAAGCATATATCTTTCCAGATTAGATTGAAGGCTTACAGCCATGAGTAAAAAACAAACTACAATCGCTAGTGATAAAAATAATTTGGAAATTACATTCTTATTCACTTACATTATCCTTTCTGAGAAAACTTATCCTTTTTAGCTATAACAATTGCCCCTATAAGAGCCACAAGCAAAAGTACTGAGATAAGCTCAAACGGTAAAACATATGAGCTAAGCATACTAATACCTATTATTTCTGTGTTCTTTGGACAAATGACAGGAGCATCAAACACCCCCCACTTACCGCCAAGAAGTGCAAAAGAAAGTACATAAAAAGTTCCTAATGAGATCACTGTACTTAAAATACTTTTTCCTAGTTCACCTTTCATCTTAGGCATCTCTTGTTTAAAACTTGTAAGCATTAATCCAAACACAATGATAAGTGTTATGCCAACTGCATAAATTAATATTTGTGAAGCAGCTACAAAAGGTGCTTTCAAAAGAAAATAAATTCCAGCAACTCCCCCAAAACACATAACAAGCAAAAAACCAGCTCTGACTACATTTGTTTCCAAGACAACTCCAAGTGCTGCAATAACTGCAACTGCACTGATAAGAAAAAACAAAGGATCGCTAATTATTGAGCTTAATGCACTGTTCATTATGATTTTTTCTCACCTCCGCGTGCTGAAGCAGCTGGTTGTGGTTTCGGTGCTTCATTTTGTGTTTGAACAGGAGCTGGTTTCTTTTCTGGTTTTGGTCTTGGCTTTGGCATTTCCTTAAAGTCAAAATAAAATCTTGATTGCTCTTGTGTTAGTGTAAGTCTGTCAATGTCATAAATTAAATCTTCTCTGGTATACTCACTCATCTCAAAGTCAACCGTATTAATAATACAATTTGTCGGGC
>Ga0210019_1002537_pt1 | contig 17658 bp, 14 predicted proteins | sample CryGeyCG2114_020_2_FD_183969 | JGI IMG/M metagenome (GOLD analysis project Ga0210019, IMG submission 183969) | Groundwater microbial communities from aquifer - Crystal Geyser CG11_big_fil_rev_8/21/14_0.20 (SPAdes) (version 2) | ecosystem: Environmental > Aquatic > Deep subsurface > Groundwater ...
GCCACAAGGCCACACCGACGCAATACCTATAGGCGTCGGGTGATTCCTCTAAGCGTTGGGTGTAGGGCATAACCCCGTCAATACAAAACCGCGTCTAAGTAGATAACCAATATAGTCTAGTAAGTAAACTAGGCTATATTTTACATCAAATTTTCCAAAAAGTCTTAATTTTTATAACTCGGGCAAGATTGACTGCCCCATAAGATATTTATCTATTTCGTGGGCAGCGCGCCGGCCCTCGGCAATCGCCCAGACAATCAGGGATTGTCCGCGGCGCATGTCTCCGCAGGCAAATACTTTTTCTTTAGAAGTCATAAATTTTTCATCGGTTTTCAGATTACCCCGCTGATCCAAATCCAGACCCAACTCCTGAATTAATCCTTCTTTCTCAGGATGCAGGAAACCCAGAGCCAAAATCACCAAATCCGCTTCAATTTCAAAATCCGAACCGGCGATCTCCTGCATCAAAGCACAACCCTGAGGATCTTTTTTAAATTCTACCCTCACGCAAGCCAGTTTAGTCAACCGGGAACCTGAACCAACAAACCTTTTGGTTAATATCGACCAATCCCTCTGGCCGCCTTCTTCATGGCTGGTTGAAGATTTAAGCAATAGCGGATATTTCGGCCAAGGGAAATCCCGGGTCCGGCAGCTTTGAGGCTTAGGCATAATTTCAATCTGCATAACGCAAGCAGCCCCCTGCCGATGCGCCACCCCCACGCAGTCTGCGCCGGTATCTCCTCCGCCGACAACCACCACCTGCTTACCCTTAGCATCAATCAAATCTTGAGCAGGAATCTTTTCGCCCTGCACCCGACGATTAGACTGGATAAGATAATCCATGGCCAAGCTTATACCGAAAAGTTCCCGGCCGGGAATGTTTAAATCCCGGGGAGTCCGCGCTCCGCAGGCAATACAGACCGCATCAAATTCCTCTGTTAATTGCTTAGCCTTATAATCAATCCCGACATTAATCCCGGTCTTGAATTTTATCCCTTCTTTCTCCAGAATTCTAACCCGGCGCTGGATAATTTTCTTTTCCAATTTAAACTCCGGTATCCCGTAACGCAAGATTCCGCCGATAGCATCATCCCTTTCAAAAACCACTACCCGGTGGCCGGCGGAATTAAGCTGATCTGCGCAGGCTAAGCCGGCCGGACCTGAACCCACTACCGCGATTTTCCTGCCTGTTCTGCGCTTAGGAATTTGCGGCTTAATTAATCCCTTAGTAAAGGCGTGCTCAATAATCGCCAGTTCGTTTTCCCGGATGGTTACCGGGTCATCGTTAATACCTAAAACACAGGCATATTCGCAAGGGGCAGGGCAGATGCGTCCCGTAATTTCAGGAAGATTATTGGTAGCACTAAGTAAACTAAAAGCCTTCTCCCAGTGACCATGGAAAACCAGGTCATTCCATTCCGGGATATAATTACCGATCGGACAGCCAAAGTGGCAAAAAGGCGTGCCGCAATCCATACAGCGCGAAGTCTGTTCTTTAACACACCGATCACTGCGCAGAATACCAACTTCTCTGAAATCCTTTACTCTTTCGCAAACCGGCCTCAATGCTTGCGGCTGCCTTTCAACTTTCAAGAATCCTTTTAGATCACCCATCGGTATATTCCCCCAGATCAGCCTGCTTGACGGATTTTTTCTCTTCTAAAATACGTTTGTATTCCAAAGGCATGACTTTGACAAAAAGATCGGAATACTTATGAAAATCATTAAGGATCTCTTTTGCTTTGCGGCTCTGCGTATATTTGTGGTGGTTAAACAGCAGGTTTTCGATTGTTTCGGCATCCTGAGCATTTATCCTCTCTAAAGCCACCATCTCCAAATTGCATCTTTTCTTAAAATCGCCGCTTTCATCCAAACAATAAGCGATCCCTCCGGACATCCCTGCCGCAAAATTTCTGCCGGTTTTACCAAGAATAACAACCCTGCCCCCGGTCATATATTCACAACCATGATCTCCTACTCCTTCAACAACCGCATTTAACCCGGAATTCCTGATACAGAATCTTTCTCCGGCAACCCCTCTAATATATGACTCCCCGTTGATTGCTCCGTAAAAAGAAGTGTTCCCGATAATAATATTTCCACCCGGGCTGTAATCTACCTGCTTATCCGGATAAATTATGATTTTGCCTCCGGATATACCTTTACCGACGTAATCATTGGCCAGGCCTTCTAAAACAAATGTAATCCCTTTAGCTAAAAAGGCGCCAAAACTCTGGCCGGCTACTCCTTGGAAATTGCATTTGATTGTATCTTCCGCCAGGCCGCTTTCTCCGAATCTTTTACAAACCTCTCCGCTTAACATTGCCCCGGTGGAGCGGTTTACATTTTCTATCCTCTGATTTATTTCAACATTCTGATTTTTATCTAACGCCGCTTTAGCCAATCCGATAAGTTTTAAATCCAGGATTTTATCTATGCCATGGTCCTGCTTTTGAGCATAATGCGTGATTACCGAATCCGCAACGTCCGGCTTATATAAAATTCTCGAAAAATCAATCTCCTTTGCCTTCCAGGGCAGGATTTCTTTATTTAATTCAAGCAGCTCCACCCTACCCACCATCTCTTCTAACTTACGTATACCCAAAGAGCTCATAATTTGACGCAATTCATTGGCAATAAAGTTAAAGTAATTTATGATGTATTCTGGACGGCCGCTGAACCTTTTTTCCAGGATTTCATCCTGCGTGGCAATCCCTACTGAACAATTATTTAAATTACAGTGGCGCAGCATGACACAGCCTAAAACGATTAATACTGCGGTACAGAATCCGAACTCTTCGGCCCCTAACAAAGCGGCAATCGCCACATCGCGGCCGGTACGCAACTGACCGTCGGTCTGCAGGCGTACCCTGCTTCTTAAATCATTTAATACTAAAGTCTGATGCGTTTCTGATAGGCCCAGCTCCCAGGGAACTCCGGCATGTTTAATCGAACTTAAAGGCGAAGCACCGGTACCCCCGTCTTGGCCTGAAATCAGGATCATATCCGCATGGCCCTTTGCCACGCCGGCAGCAACCGTACCCACGCCAATTTCGGAAACTAACTTTACGCTGATACGCGCTGCAGGATTTGCATTTTTTAAATCAAAGATAAGCTGAGCCAGGTCCTCAATGGAATAAATATCATGGTGTGGAGGGGGAGAAATCAGGGTAACTCCGGGAGTAGTGTAACGGGTCTTGGCAATTATCGCGCTAACCTTATGGCCCGGAAGCTGGCCGCCCTCTCCGGGCTTTGCCCCTTGAGCCATCTTAATTTGTAATTCATCGGCATTCACCAGATAATTTGTGGTTACTCCGAAACGTCCGGAGGCAACCTGCTTAATTGCGCTTCTGGCAGAATCACCGTTTGGTCGAGGAGTAAAACGCGCGGGGTCCTCGCCTCCTTCTCCGGTATTAGACTTACCCTTTAACCTATTCATGGCAATAGCGATTGCCTCATGCGTCGAGCGGCTAATCGAACCAAAGCTCATTGCCCCGGTGGCAAAACGTTTTACGATCTCCTCAACCGGCTCGACTTCATCTAATGGAATAACTTTCTGCGTTTTAAACTTCAGCAGGCTTCTTAAAGTAGCCGGATTTTTCGACTGATCATTAATCAAGTTGACAAAATCCAGGTATCTCTCAGGGTCATTATTACGTACAGCATCTTGCAAAGCAGCAATACTCTCCGGATTCCAAAGATGAAACTCTCCGTCACGCTTCCATTGATAAACCCCTCCGCTGGCTAAAGGATTTTCTTTAACCGGCCGCAAAGGAAAAGCCCCCTGATGGCGGATCAAAGTTTCACGAAAGATAACCTCTAAGGAGGCGCCATTGATCCTGGAAACTGTGCCGCTAAAATAATTATCGATTACGTTTTGGTTTAATCCCACTGCCTCAAATATCTGGGCGCCACGATAGCTTTGCAGAGTGGATATCCCCATCTTGGAAAGAACCTTTAATATCCCCTTATCAATAGCTTTTACATAATTATTCTTGGCCGCTTCTGCGCTAAGGTTAAGCTCTTTATCCTTAGCTAAACTTTCCAATGTCTTGAAAACCAGGTACGGATTAACACAATCAACCCCATAACCAAAAAGCAATGCGAAATGGTTTACTTCTCGAGGTTCTGCGCTCTCCAAAATAATACCGATCTGAGTGCGCAGAGCACGGCGCAGTAAATAATGATGCAGGGCGGAAACCGCCAAAAGGCTTGGAATACTTGCATAATCCGTATTTACTCCACGGTCACTTAAGATAATAAAGGTATATCCTTTTTTTATCGCGGATTCAGTGGACTTGAATATTTTATTAAGCTCTTTGGTAAAATCTACTCTGCTATTTACGTTAAAAAGCAAAGAGATAGTTTTCGTTTTAAAACCATTATTTTTTATTTTACGTATCTTTTCAATTTCAGGATTAGTCAAAATCGGACGGCTCACTAACAATTTATGGCAGTGGCTTGGGCCATCACTTAAGATATTTTTTTCCGGCCCCAAGTAGCTGGCCAAACTCATCACCAGTTCTTCCCGGATTGGGTCAATCGGCGGATTGGTTACCTGGGCGAATAATTGTTTAAAATATGAGAACAAAAGCTGGGGGTGAGCCGAAAGCACCGCATGCGGAGTATCATTTCCCATTGAACCAACCGGTTCCTGTCCATTTTCAGCCATCGGCTTAATAATTGTTTTTAAGTCCTCACGCGTATAGCCGAAAGATTTCTGCATGGTCAACAATTTACTCTGATCTTTTTTGACAGGCCGAACAGGTAGCTTATCCAATTCCACAATATTTTTTTTAACCCATTTTTCGTAAGGCTTAGCCTGGCTAAGTTCATTTTTAATTTGACTGTCTTCGATAATCCGCCCTGCCCGGATATCGATAAAAAATGTTTTTCCCGGCTCAAGGCGGCCGGAATAAAGGATATCAGAAGGCGGAATATCCAAAACCCCTACTTCGGAGGCCATCACTACAAAATCACCTTTAGTGACAATATACCGGCAAGGCCTCAGGCCATTGCGGTCAAGCACGGCTCCGATACTTCTACCATCCGTAAAAACAATGGCGGCCGGCCCGTCCCAGGGCTCGATAAGGCAGGTGTGATATTTGTGGAAAGCCCTTACCTTTTGGCTAAGCAGATTATTCTGCTCCCAGGCTGCGGGAATAAGCATCGAAATCGCATGCTCCAGGCTCCTTCCGGATAAAGTTAAAAGTTCGAAGACATTATCAATGGTCGCAGAATCGCTGCCCCCGGGGACAATTACCGGCAGTATTTTCTTTAAATCTGAGCCGAATAATTGGCTCTCTAAAAAGCTTTGCCTGGCGGACATCCAGTTAATATTGCCTCTTAAAGTATTTATTTCCCCGTTATGCGCAATGAATCTGAACGGCTGGGACAGATCCCAAGTGGGAAATGTATTTGTGGAATAACGCGAATGGACCAGGGCTAAAGCGCTTTTAATCTCTTTAGAATTTAAATCGGGAAAGAAACTTTCCACCTGGTGCGGCATTAAAAGCCCTTTATAAATAAAGGTCCGGCTGGATAAACTGGGTATATAGAAGAATGTTGTCTGTTTTATCTTTGAGGCGCGGATTATGTTCTCAACCTGTTTGCGAATAATATAAAGCTTTCTTTCAAAAGATAAAATATCGTTTACTTTTTTATTACGCCCGATAAAAATCTGTTCAATTTGCGGTTGAGTTTCCCTGGCGGTTTTACCGATATCCTGGCTATTTACGGGCACACTGCGCCAACCTAAACAGGTCTGTTTTTCAGAAACGATGGTTTTTTCAAAAATCTCTTTACAAAATTTACGCTCCAGGACATCTTGTGGTAATAACACCAAGCCCGATGCATATTCTCCTTCTTCAGGCAAGCTGATCTTTTCATTTGCGCAAATTGAGGCAAAAAATTCATGGGGGAATTGAATCAACAGGCCGGCTCCGTCTCCTGTTTTAGGATCTGCTCCGGTTGCTCCGCGGTGGCTCAAGCGCCTTAAAACTTCCAAACCCTGCTTAACAATATCATGGCTCTTCTTGCCCTTAATATTACAGACAAATCCTACCCCGCATGAGTCGTGCTCAAACTGCGGATCGTATAAACCCTGCTTTTTAGGTAAATATGTTGACTTCATAAATTTGTTTTCCATTTTGTTACATCAATTCCTAATTTATTTATTTTTGCGCGCATGGTATTACGGTTAATTCCCAGGATGCGGGCGGCTTTAAGCTGATTTCCCTCACAACGCTCCAAAGTCTGCTCAAGCAAAGGCTTTTCTATTGCCTCTAAAACGGATTTATATAATATACCTTTTTTCTCAATAAACAAGGAGTTCTCAAGTTCGACAACTTTATCCTTGATAAAGGCCAAATCTCTTATACAATCCTTTTTCACCACGCGGATCACATCTTCCTGGTTGGTGTTTGAGGATAAGGCATAGCCCTCCTGCTCCAGCATTTTAACCAGAGCTTCTTTTGCCTTCGATTCATTATCGGTAATAAGTATTGTAATCATTTTCTGCTTAAAACTTAAGCATGCTTAGTGAGAAAAAAAGACGTTCACTCCGGCAAATGATATTTCAGCCATCATGAACGTCAATGTTCTATTCGTTAAATCTTAAGCACTACAGCGTGCCTAGATATACAAGTAAAAAACCAAGCTAATTGGTAACCTATTTAATAAACAGCATTTCTCTATACTTGGGCAGATCCCAGGCATCATCAGAGACTACGCATTCAAGTTGATCTACATGCTTGCGGATATGATCCATTAAAGGTTTAAGCTCATTGAAAAAAAGCTTTGCCTTTTCTTCATTACTTAGCTTATGAGCTTTATGGAGCAATTTGACCATTTCATCGACATTTCTGCGCACGTAATATATCTTGGCAACTATTTCAGCCAAATGCTCCTTTTTGTCTTTTAATGCCGCTTCATCTATCTTTAATCCTGCGTCATTCTGCAGTTTTACCAAAGCATCAAGATTGCCCGCCAGCAATTGTTCATATTGGTAACCTGCCGGAACTACCGAAGCATTAACCATCTCATTTAAAGTATTGGCCTCAATTTCCAGGGTGAGGTTATACATATGGATCCAAATGTGATAACGCGCAATTAGTTCTTCTTTCGAGAAAACCTTATATTTCTCAAATAAAGAAATATTTTCTTTTTTAGTTAAAGCCTCCAGAGACTCGTGAGTAGAGGCGATATTCGGCAACCCTCGCTTCTTAGCCTCCTTGAGCCATTCTTCTGCGTAGTTGTTGCCTTCGAAACGTATGTCCTTGGTCTCTTTAACAATCTTTGAAATAACCATTAACACTGCAGAATTAAAATCCTTGCCTGTAGATGTAGCTAGCTTAATCTGCTGGGCAACATAATCAAGGCTTTCCGCAATAATCGTATTAATTACCGCAATAGGCGTTGAGATGTTCTGCGAAGAACCTACGGCGCGGAATTCAAACTTAGCGCCGGTAAAAGCAAAAGGCGATGTACGATTGCGATCAGTAGTATCTTTATTGAATTTAGGCAGGCGGCTTACACCCAAATCAATAATATCGGCCTTGGAAACTTTAGATTTGACCCCTTTCTCGATCATATCCAGAATTGAGGTCAACTGTTCACCTAAGAATACGCTGATAATCGCAGGAGGAGCTTCATTAGCACCTAAGCGATGTTCATTGCCGGCTAAAGCAACGGAGGCACGCAGAAGATCAGCATGCAGGTAAACTGCTCTTAATACCGCGGCCAATACTGCTAGGAATTGCAGGTTATCTTCCGGGGTCTGGCCGGGATTAAGCAAGTTATTTCCCTTATCGTCTGCCAGCGACCAATTCAGATGTTTTCCGCTGCCGTTTATTCCGGCAAAAGGTTTCTCATGTAAAAGACAAACCATGCCATGGCGTAAAGCAACTTTTTTCATTAATTCCATAAGCAGTTGGTTATGATCGGCGGCAATATTTGACTCTTCAAAAACCGGAGCAAATTCATACTGATGAGGCGCCACTTCATTATGTCGCGTCATCACAGGAATTCCTAATTTATAGGCCTCTTCGGCGACCTCAAACATGAAATTAATCACCCGCTCTTTAATCGTACCAAAATACTGATCTTCCAGCTGTTGGCCTTTAGGGCTGGGGGCACCGACTAATGTGCGGCCGGTCATAATTAAATCCTGGCGCAGATTATAATAATTTTTATCAATCAAAAAATATTCCTGCTCCGGGCCGCAGGTGGAGAACACTTTCTTTACATTTTTATGGCCAAATAGTTTAACCAAACCTATGGCAGCTTTATTCAAGGCTTCATCCGAACGTAAAAGAGGAAGTTTCTTATCTAATGCCTCCCCATTATAAGATATAAAAATGGTGGGGATACATAAAGTTTTACCGAGTTTACTTTCAATAATAAATGCGGGGCTGGAAGGGTCCCAGGCAGTATAACCCCTGGCTTCAAATGTGCTGCGAATACCTCCGGAAGGAAAGCTTGAGGCATCCGGCTCCCCTTGGATTAATTTATTACCGGAAAATTTCTCGATTACTTTGCCTGGGCCGGTTATCGAAATAAAACTATCATGCTTTTCAGCAGTAAGCCCGGTCATCGGCTGAAACCAGTGCGTATAATAAGTTGCGCCTTTGGCAATCGCCCAATTTTTCATAGCATCGGCAATTTCGTTTGCCTGCGCCAAAGTGATAGTCTTGCCTTCAGACATCCAGGTCTTAAACGCTTCTAAAGTATTTTTAGAGATATGCTTTTGCATGGTCTCCATGCTAAAAGTATTTTCCCCGAAATACGTAGAGACCTTCTTTGATTTCTCCGCTTTATCAAATTCTACGCTTTTAATTTTGAATAGAACTTTTTGCCTTATGCCCATTTATTCCTCCCTTGGATATTATAGAAAATATTTAATTTATTCTACCATAAGCCACGAAAATTAAAAGAGGCATTCTTGAATTTACCAGAACGCCTCTGTTCATTAAATACAAGTAAAAACCCGGGCTTCTGGTAACCTATTTTATTAGCCTATGGCAACTGATCCGCGCTCTTCGGTCCTTATGCGTATACACTCCTTTAAATCTAATACAAATATCTTCCCGTCGCCGGTCTCTCCGGTTTTTGCGCCTTTGGTAATTGCTTTAATTGTCGGCTCTAAGAAACTATCATTTACGGCAATTTCAAGGCGGATTTTACGCAAGAGATTGCCGGTTTCCTTGGCTCCACGGTAAACTTCGGTTATTCCTTTTTGCCGGCCATGCCCTAAAATTTCACTTACGGTAATCAGATTAACATCTGCCTTATAAAGCTCTTCCTTTACTTCCTCAAGCTTATACGGCTGAATAATCGCAATCACTAATTTCATTTTATCCTCCTTGTGTACGTACACAACACCGGCGCAATTCCGCTTAGCGCCGGGTGTAAACCCATCACACAACACCGGCGCATGGCCACGAGGCCACGCCAACGCAACTCCTTTAAGCGTTGGGCGATTCTCCACCACGAAGCGAACACTGGCGCATCCGCTACCTAGCGGACACCAACGCAATTCTCCGACACGAGTCGGATACCGACGCAATTCCAATTAGCGTCGGTACAAATCTGGGCCAGGTGCATATAAGCGTTGGGCGATACCAATTAGCGCCAGGTGCAATTAGCGTTGGGTGTAATCCCTGATTTACAGACACAACACCCACGCAATTCAGTTTAGCGTGGGGGCCTATCTGGGCCAGATGCAGCGAGGGGGTTATTCTAAAATGGTATAGGCGCGTTCACGATGTTGAGTAAGATCCAAACCAACCAACTCATCTTTTTCGCTTACACGCATCCTAAAAAAGATATCCACTAGTTTGTAAATGACAAAAGTGGCAATAAAAGTGTAACTAACTGCAACTACCACCGCAACTAATTGTATCAGCAGTTGTTTAGGGTTGCCATAGAATAATCCATTTGCGCCGGCCGGATTAATTATCTTAGAAGCTAATACCCCGGTTAAAAGCGTGCCCAGTATTCCTCCGACGCCATGCACCCCGAAAGCATCCAAAGAATCATCATAGCCAAATCGCGGCTTAGTTACTGCCACCGCGATAAAACAAACTATGCTGGCCGCAATACCGATAACCATAGCTGAAACCAGGCTTACAAATCCGGCAGAAGGAGTCACAGTAGCTAATCCGGCAATCGAACCGGTTACTATCCCAAATACCGTGGGCTTGCCATTACGTATCCACTCCAAGAATGCCCAGCTTAAACCAGCAGCTGCTGCAGCCGTATTAGTAACAATAAAAGCGCTTACCGCTACTCCATTTACCGCCAAAGCGCTACCGGCATTAAAACCATACCAGCCAAACCACAAAAGTGCGGTCCCTAAAACTACAAAAGGAAGATTATGCGGAGATGGAGTATGCTCCAGGTTTTTTCTCTTACCGATAACAATCGTCGTAACTAAAGCAGCGATTCCGGCACTGGTATGTACGACAATACCTCCGGCAAAATCAAGCACCCCAAGATTCTTGAGCCACCCTCCTTCTCCCCAAACCCAATGACACAAAGGGTCATAAACAAATGTTGCCCAAAGTAGGGTAAAAACTAAAAAAGCCGAAAACTTCATCCGCTCAGCAAAAGCCCCGATAATTAAAGCCGGGGTTATCACCGCAAACATCATCTGGAAGACCATAAATGCCTGATGCGGGATAGTCGCAGAATAACCCGCATAAGGAGCCGCCCCTACCCCGTTTAGGCCAAACCAGCTAAGTCCTCCCCAAAACCCATTGCCCGGGGCAAAGGAAAGACTGTAACCAAAAAGTATCCACTGTAAAGATAATAAACATAGGGCAACAAAACATTGCATTAAAACGCTTAAAATATTTTTACGTCGGACCATGCCGCCATAGAAAAAAGCAAGGCCCGGGGTCATCAACATTACAAAAGCCGCTGACAACAAGACAAACAACGTATCCACCTGATTTATCATATCCTCTCCTGGTATAATCTTTTATTTAATTGCTCAACTGAATAATCAGCTGTGTAAAAATTAGTCAACAAAAAGGCGCCTTTACGGTTATTTTTATAAACCGTATCGGCGCCGACATTGCGCTCTATCTAATACAAACACTACCGCGTGCTTATATAACTTACATATACAAGTAAACAACTGCCTATGTTGGTAACTTAATTTTTTCAGATCCCCAATTTCTCTTTAACTAATTGGGCATAGATCTTGTTAATACGCGAAGTCTTAAGCCATCTCTCAACCGTAGATATCTGAACATCAACAATCCTGGAAATGTCAAATAAAGTATAACCTTTCTGTTGTTTTATGATTTTAATCTTATCTATCAGTTCTCTGTCCAGCATTAAACAGCGCCCTCTCCTTGTTCTCCGGTACGTATTCTTATGACATCCTCAACCGGATAAATAAATATTTTACCATCTCCTATTTCGCCGGTCTTAGCATTATCAATAATAACCTTACTTATACGCCCGATATCCTGATCTTTCACGATAATCTCAATTTTAGCTTTAGGCAAAAGCTCAACTTTATATTTCTCTCCTCTCCATTGCTGGATAACCCCCTTTTGCTTACCGTGGCCTTCAATCTCAGAGATCATAAGTCCAGTTACACCTGCATCGCTAAGCGCATTACGTACTGCATCAACACTTTCCGGCCTGATAATCGCTTCTATTTTTTTCATTTTATCCTCCTATCAAAAAATAATTCTTATTCGTTTTTAACATCCAGAAATGTATAAGCCGGTTTTTTGCCATAAAATTCCGGATAAGCGGAATTACCGTGCTCACCGATATCCAGCCCTTCGATTTCCTCCTTAAGGGAAACTCTTATCCCCATTGTATATTTCAGTAACACCCAGAAAATAAGGGAAATTGAGAAGGTAAATGCCGCTACGCCCAAAACTCCGGATAGCTGGACCATTAAAAGTTTGGTCCCGCCTCCGTAAAACAAACCGTTTCCGGTAGCTACGCCGACAATCTTGTCTTGCGAAAATAAGCCTACGCAAATTGTACCAAAAATGCCATTTACTAAATGCACTGAAAGCGCTCCCACCGGATCATCAATCCTGAGCCTGTCAAACATAATTACCGCCAAAACCACAAGCATACCCGCAATTAAACCGATGATCAGGGAACTGGGCACGCTTACAAAAGCACAGGGCGCAGTAATAGCAACTAATCCGGCCAAACATCCATTTAAAGTCATGCCTAAATCCGGTTTACCTAACAACATCCAGGATAATAAAGTAGCGCTAATGGTAGCCATGGCCGCGGCCATATTCGTTGTAATGGCAACATGGCTAATCGCCATCGGATCAGCCGACATCGTTGAGCCGGGGTTAAAACCAAACCAACCAAACCAAAGCACAAAAGTCCCTAATGTCGCCATTGATAAATTGTGCCCCGGTATGGGGTTAATCCTTCCATTAGCATATTTGCCGAAACGCGGACCCAATACTAAAATTCCGGCTAAAGCTGCCCAACCTCCGACTGAATGCACAACTGATGAACCGGCAAAATCAAACATCCCCTTTAGCTGTAACCACCCTCCTCCCCAAATCCAGTGGCCGACGATAGGATAAATAAACATAGCCATCAGGAAAGAAAAGACAATAAAGGATTTATACTTAATGCGCTCAGCGACTGCGCCCGAAACAATCGTCGCGGCAGTCCCGCAGAAAACCAGTTGAAAGAAAAATTTGGCCCACATGGGAACTCCTGTCCAAGAGAGCGCTGAATAAACCCCTTTATAAGCTTCACCGATTGCCGGAGAATTATCTAAACCACTGGCCATGAAAAGACCTTTTAGCCCAATCAGTAAATTTCCATCGCCAAACATAAAGCCCCAGCCAAAAAGCAGGAAACCTAATGAAGATACCGCAAAAACCACGAAATTCTTAGAGAGAATATTTACACAATTTTTAGAACGGGCAAACCCTGATTCAACCATAGCAAACCCTAAATTCATGAAAAATACCAACTTTGCGGTAACCAAAACCCATATTGTATCAATCATCACTTTCATGTCCATAACTACCTCCTTAGAAATTAATATCTAATTGAAATGTAACTGTATCGGTTAAATTACGATTATTATAAATATCATACGCAATGATCGCCGAGATATCTTTGGTAAAACTCCAGGCGAAACCGGCATTTAATGCCCCGTAAGAAGATTGAGTTCCCTGATAATCAACGCACAACCATAATTTATCGCTAATCTCAGTCATTGTACGTTCCCAGGCAATCATTGGACCGGCATTATCCCTTAACCCGTCCTTATCCCTAAGCAATTTGCCGTTACCTACGAAATATCCTCCCGATAACCTTCCTAAATTAACCTTACTGATATTAACTGTCTTAGCCACCCTTCCATACCAAACATTATAACTAGTCCTGTTTGCTCTGGTTCCCAGATCATAACTACCTACTGCAACAGCAGGCATGTACTTAAAATATGCGTCTTCGGGAAGCCCAAGTTTAAAATGAAAATACCAGGGAGTTGAATCATAGAAAGGACCAAACCCTTTCTTATAGTCAAAACCGGTCTCCGCCATAATCTTGCCCAGAGGCTTCCAGGCTTTACCTAAAAGATTTTCTTCCGGCTTATCCGACAACAAACTAAAAGTAAGGCCGTATACCTGCTGAACATAGAGATGTTCATCGCTGGCCCCCTTAGAAGTAGTCGGAGTATAATTATCTGCGGTAATGTGTATCTTCTTATATGGTTGAATGTCGGTTGATGGTGCCCAAATAAGCGTTGAAGGTGTAGCATATGCATTTGATAAAACAAAGCCGCAGAAAACCGCTAAAATCAATCCGATTCGTTTCACTATTCTTCTCCTTTGCCCACAAGGGCACACCCGCGCAAAACCTTATAAGCGCGGAGTGTCTTAATAAAAAAGCGTCTTTTAGAATCCACTTGGATTAAAAAAGACGCCTGCGTCTAAAATCTTCACTTAAAAACAACAAGGGCATTCTATCTCTAGAACGCCCTTGTTTAAATCTTACACTTCAATGTGCCTTACATTACTACAAGTAAAGAATACTTAAACCTGGTAACTAAATTTTATCCAGGTGTTTATGGGCCTTAACCCTGATCTTCTGCATTAACTTAACTACACTCACATGGGATATCCCCAAGCGCTTACCTATATCTCTAGTAGTTAAACCCCGGCTAAAATAATCGAGCAGCCTTTTCTCCTTAGGATTAAAACCGTTATTTTGAAGGCTTTGTACTAAAAATTTATTATGCAACTCATCCCGGCAGTCATCGCAAGCCCAATATTTTCCCAGAACATCCTGCATGGTTGCCTCTTCATTTACGCTTAAAGCTGCATCGATACTGACAATATTGGAACGCTCATTTACCTTGCGGATATAATTCTTCAGATGGAAATAACAACCCTGCAAAATATAACTGTCCGTTTTATCGCTAAGCTTGCCCTTTAGGAAATTACTCCAAAGATGGATGGTTGCCTCCTGATAAAGATCATCATGGTTAAATGACCGGTAATTCCCGTTTAGACGCCAGGCAATCCTTTTGATGGTTGGCGATAATTTTCGGTGTAATTCTTGGAAACTCATAACCTACTCCCCTATAAAATAAAAACGTCCTTTGAGCCCATCTCGGTAACACCCCGCGCTTATAAGGTTTTGCGCGGGTGTGCCCTTGTGGGCAAAGGACGCCTTAGTCCTGCCAAATAAAAAAGCCTTCTGGGTGCGCGTAACTTGCCAGAAGACTTCTTTGTCTTTGCTACAACGTTATACAATAAAAATATACCACTATTGCCTGCTATTGTCAAGCAGGAAATTTTATTTTCTACTCCTGATATCCTTAGCCAGAATAATCGCTTCGGCTACCTCACGCATTGATTTACGCATATTCATGCTTTGTTTCTGGATTAAGCGATAAGCCTCTGAAGAAGAAATATTGGCATCCTGCGAAAGTATATCTTTAGCCCGTTCAACCAGTTTACGCGTAGTTAAGGCCTCTTCAGCAGAACGGGCGCGCAGGTCCAGTTCGGCATTCTCAATGGCCAAAGCCGCCTGATTGGCTAAAGCCGTCAAAAGATCTAATTCATGTTTAGAAAACTTATGTTTTTTAGAAGTGTAACAGTTAAGCACGCCAATCACCCTGCCCTTTACCGCCAGGGGTACACAGGCCAGAGAACATAATCCTTCCTTCCTGGCAATATCCTGATTTAAATAACGGAGATCGGCTTTTACATCTAAAACACAGATGGCCTTGTTGGTTTGTGCCACGACCCCGGCAATACCTACCCCCAGCGAAATATTAGGTTTTTTGTTGTATTCCTCAGATATCGATTGCGTCGCCTTAACCACTAATTCTTTTTTATTCGGATCCAGCAGCATTAAAGAAGAAATTTTAGAGTTCATAATTTCGGCGGTAACCTGGACCACCAGGCGCAATAACTCTTCCAGGTACATTCCGGAAGTAATCAAATTGGCCACCTTGGAAATTGCCTCAATCTGTTTTACATAAATTCCAAAATTATCTTTTTTCTTAACTGGCATCATCTACTCTTTTCTAGAAATCTTTTCATCCTAACCAAAGCTTCTTTTAAATTTTCAAAACTCGAAGCATAGGAAATCCTGATATATCCTTCGCCACAAGCACCAAAAGCCGTCCCCGGGACAACCGCTACCTTCTCTTCTTCCAGCAATTTACGCGAAAATTCCATAGAAGATAACCCTGTGCTTTTGATGGAAGGGAACATATAAAAAGCCCCCGCCGGCCGAGAACATTTCAATCCCAGGGAATTTAATTCGACTGTCATCAGTTGGCGCCTGCAATTATATTCGCGTTTCATCTGTTCGATCGATCTTTTTCCGCTGATCAAAGCCTCGGCAGCTGCCATTTGGCTGGTAATCGATACGCACATAATAGTATATTGATGGATTTTAGTCATCGCGGCGATAATCTCTTTTGGCCCGCAAGCAAAACCCACCCGCCAGCCGGTCATGGCATAAGCTTTAGAAAATCCGTTAAAATATACCGTATTATTCTTAGCTTTAGGCAGGGTCGGGAAAGCCGTGTGCTGGAAATCATAGGTTAAATCACCATAGACTTCATCACTGATACAAAGCACCTTATGTTTTAACAAGATTTTATTGATCTCTTCTAATTCCTTGCGCCGGTAAGAAACTCCGGTCGGATTAGTCGGATAATTCAACACTATTGCTTTGGTTTTTTTATCAATATGCTTTTCCAAAAGTTTAGGGGTAATTTTAAAGCCGTCTTTGGAAGTATCAATATAAACTGGTGTCCCCCCGGCTAATTCGGTAATCGGCCCGTATGAAACATAGCTGGGTTGGGGGACTAATATTTTATCACCGGGATTAATGATCGCCCGCAACACTAAATCCAGGCCTTCACTAACTCCTACGGTAATTAAGATCTCTTCATCCGGACAATAATCCAGATGAAATTTATTTTTTAGATAACGGTGGATCCCTAAACGCAGTTTATAAAGCCCTTTATTGGAAGTATAGCAGGTAAACCCCTGCTCTAAAGAATAGATCCCTGCCTCACGGATCTGCCAGGGGGTGACAAAATCCGGTTCTCCCACCCCTAATGAGATAACCTCCTTCATCCCCAGCACTAAATCAAAAAATGCCCGGATTCCGGATGGTTGCATTTTTTCTACCACTCTTGATATTTCCATCTTCATCTGCATTCCCTGCTGCTTTTTACCTGTTAATATGATATAGCGATCCTCTCGTTTTTATTTAATTTATGTTTTAGAATCACGCCGTCCTCTTTATATTTTTTCAATAAGAAATGCGTGGTTGTTCCGCGCACATTCTCCAGGCAAGACAATTTCTCGGCCACAAAACTTGAAACCGTATTCAGGTTCTTCCCTTCTACCACGACCAATAGATCAAATGTCCCGCTGATTAAATAACAGCTGCTAACTTCGGGGAATGAATAGATACGTTCAGCAATTTTATCAAAGCCTAAATCCTTCTGCGGCACGATGTTCACTTCGATTAATGCCCGCACTTCAGATTCATTATCTTTAATCAGATCTTTATTAATTACCGCTTTATACTTTAAGATTGCCCCCTCTTTCTCGTATTTCTTAATCGCCTTTTTCACTTCATCCGGTTTCTTACGGGTCATCTTAGCGATATCTTCGACACTGGCCCGGCCATCCTTCTCTAAAATCTCCAATATTTCGTCCATTTTACGCTCCTTAATGAGCCCCCACTGTTTCGTTTTGCATTCGCAAAAGCGAAACAGTGGGGGCGAATTAATGCTTGGCCGCGCAGCGGTCAAGCATCATTCCTTATTATATATGGCAAATTTCTGCGCCTTTTCTTTTATGTTCTGATCTTTTATACATCCTAATTACTTTGTCGACTTTCTTTCTGTCGACGACCTGTTTTTTATGATTACAAAATCTGTCTAAAATATCGTCTAACTCATTATAAGTAATCCCCATCTCTCCTTCATCAGTTTGGCCATACCAGAGCCCGGCCGTCGGAGGCTTGATAATAACCTCTTCCGGTATTTTTAGCTCTTTAGCCAACTGGCGGATCTGGCGCTTAAATAAATCCGCAATCGGCAGGATATCTACTCCCCCATCGCCATATTTGGTATTCCCGCAAAAAATAAAACGCCCATTTCGCTCA
>Ga0210019_1002541_pt1 | contig 17650 bp, 12 predicted proteins | sample CryGeyCG2114_020_2_FD_183969 | JGI IMG/M metagenome (GOLD analysis project Ga0210019, IMG submission 183969) | Groundwater microbial communities from aquifer - Crystal Geyser CG11_big_fil_rev_8/21/14_0.20 (SPAdes) (version 2) | ecosystem: Environmental > Aquatic > Deep subsurface > Groundwater ...
CAACCGGTCAAGTTATCGAAATGTCCCAGGCAGATTGTCAGTTCAGCTATCGTGAAAGCATTTTTAAGCACGAGCAGTATGCCATTTTAGAAGCCACCTTTCAGTTGGCTTCAGGTGATGTCGTGACGATGCAGAATAAAATCAAGGAGCTGGCCGCCATCCGCAAAGACACCCAAGACGTCAGTCAGCAGTGTGCGGGCTGCGTCTTTCGCAATCCAGCTGAGCAAACAGACATAGCGGCTGCCAAATTAATTGATGATCTTGGCCTGAAGGGCATGCGTATTGGGGGTGCTCAAGTCAGTGATCGCCATGCCAATTTTATTATAAACACCGGAGGCGCTACCGCCGACGAAGTAGTTCAATTAATCTCTTATGTTAAACAGCAGGTTCGCGATAAAGCCGGAGTCCAACTAATGGAGGAGATAGAATACCTTGGTTTTTAAAAAAAGAATCCCACGCACCGTCTGAGGGCGGGGTGGGAGATCAGCTTGTTCAGTAGGCGGATCGGAAGATCCGACCACAGCTCTGACAGCCGTAGATCGTCTTTCTCAACCCGCCAGCCAGCCAGCTGTCGTAGCTGCGCACCGTGGAGCCCTGGCAGGCCCCGCAGGTGGACACGAAGCTTTGGCTGGGAAGTGCCTCGTAGTGCTGCCAGTTCGTGATCTCCTGAGTCCGACTCCCCAGGGTCAGGACCCGCTGCCTGCGCGACTCCTCTCGCGCCTCAGCCTGAGTCGGCGGCCGCGTCAGGCCTGCTCGCCTGAGCTGGTGTTCACCGGCGACGGCTCGCCAGTCGACGCCAGGCAACCGACCACCTCCCAAGGGCAGGTGAATCCCGAGCAAGCCCGGTCCCTGGTGCAGGAAGTACCCAGCGTGCACGCCGGGGCGGTCTTCCAATCGATGCAGTGCCATTCGACCTCCGCTGTAAGCACGTGCACGGAAGTGCACAGTGTCAGCTTGGGCGTTTTAGCAACATTTATAAGTTAGGTCAAGCGATTCTCAGTAACTACAATTTGTGATACACTTTAGTAAATTTGACATTCACATTATAAAACATGTCTCTCAACATTACCGGAAAAAATCTAGACCTAACTCCAGCGATGAAACAATACGTTGAGGAAAAGATAAATCCATTTTTTCGTCATTACGATAAAATTACACAGATAGATGTAGAATTAGACAAAGTCAGTCAGCACCATAACAAGGGTGAGGTTTTTCATGCCCGCATAAACATCCAGGTTCCCAAGCATCTTATACACGCGGAGGAAACTAAGTCCGATATGTATGCCGCCATTGATACGGTGGCAGCGGAGGCTGATCGCCAACTTCGAGACCAAAAAGAAAAATACGGAAGCAGAATTCGTAAGGCTAGGAAAACGGCGCGGAGCTTTAAGTCTATATTAACTCCTTGGCGGAGAGACTAGCTTAGTTTTTTAATTGCATTTTGTGATGGCTGATCAAGGAGATCCATCTGAACAAGACAGGGCCGATCTTATCAGTCTCTTGTTTGATTTGCCTGCCAGCACTCCACTTGGCGCTGTGCAAGAAATTGCTCGCACCCGCGTTCACCCAGCTCATTATCGTGCGGTATCATACATTAACGATATTCTCAAGCAGCGCGGCCCTTGTTTTGTACGATCTGTCTCTGAATGGGTAGAACAAGATAGCCTCCGGGACTTATATCCAATCGAGGCAAGTAATTTACATCCACTCGACAGGTATCGCGCAGCCGTCGGGGTACCAGAAGATTTAGCTGATCTTTACCGCGAACTGTCAGTTTTTGCCGCTCTGGCCAACGTTGATTTTTTGTATAAGCTTTTTGCGGCCGTTGTGTCTGTGAGTACTTCTGAAACCTTGCAACGGAGGTTTCACGACAGCGACACGCTCACCTCGAATACCTTTTGGAATGAAGTGGCTGATATGCGACGGACCGCCGGAAGTGGAGAGGTTCTTGGACAGCGAGCGCAGTGGATCAGTGATGTCCAGCCTCTGCATGCCGCCGTTCAGGAAACCGATAGCGATGGGAGTGAGCACCTAGCCTATTATCGTTTACCTGCTACTGTTCATGTCTACGATCCGATGAGTCACATTTACGACATTCAGTTTAACGAACCTCGTCAGGTGGAGCGCTACCCAATTGATCACGAACTATCCATTCCTTGGGTTAGGGCTCAAACTGGATTTCAGCTGGAGCTAGCTATCGCAGCTTCATCAGGCCACCATCTACCGGAGCGTTATTTTCTAACTGCCGCTCAGCTCTCGGCTTTACGTGACCGTGGCAGTGCTATTCACACTAGGGTTGGGCGTTGGGATGAAATTCGGCTCTATCCAGAGTTTATCCAGCCAATTCCAGGTGAAAAAACCAATATTCCTGACCATTCATTGGTTTCTTTACGGGTCATGCCACAGTCAGTTCATATCCAGAAACTAGACCCAAATCTTCGGTTGACGGTGTATGTTTGAGGTTGTAGAGTAGGTGAGCTATGGCTACAGTTAAATTTGTCGAAAAACTTTTTGGGGACCAAAATAAGAAGAAGCTGAAGACGCTGGAAAGTGACATTGCCGCTATCAACGCGCTAGAGCCAGTCGTTCAGCAATTATCAGACGATGAACTCCGTCAAAAGACAGAGGAATTCACCGGACGCCTCGAATCAGGAGAATCACTCGATGATATCAAGCACGAGGCTTTTGCGGTTGTACGTGAAGCTGCCAGAAGAACTCTAGGCCAGCGTCATTATGATGTGCAGCTGATTGGCGGATTAACTTTGCATGAAGGTAAAATAGCTGAGATGAGAACTGGTGAGGGTAAAACCTTATCAGCTACCACCGCGGTGTACCTAAATGCCTTGTCTCATAAGGGAGTTCACATTATTACAGTAAATGATTATTTAGCTCGTCGAGATGCTGACTGGATGGGACAGATCTACCATTTTCTTGGACTGACAATTGGCTGTATTCAAGGTCAAAACATTTCATATCAATATGAGGCCGATATGGCTGCCATCAGGCGACAAGCTGATGAGGTCGCTACGTCTGAAACCGGCGCACCATCAACTGAGGGTAATGGCTATGAGGCTTTAATCGCGGCTGACATGCAACACATGCTGACAGTCACGCGCCAGGAGGCTTACGCTTGCGATATTACTTTTGGCACCAATAACGAATTTGGTTTTGACTATCTGCGCGACAACATGGTTCAAAAGCCAGAAGACAAAGTTCAGCGCGGATTGAATTTTGCCATCATTGACGAAGTTGATTCTATTTTGATTGATGAGGCCAGGACTCCTTTGATTATTTCAGCGCCAGCCGCCAAAGCCACTGATCAGTATTTCCGGTTTGCTCAGTTGGTTGAGGCCCTTACTCCTGAGGAACACTTTGTGGTCGACGAAAAAATGCGCTCAGCCACTTTAACTGATGCTGGTATTGCCTCGCTGGAAAAATCACTCGGGGTTGATAATATTTATGTCGCTGGGGGACTGAGAACCGTTCATCATATTGAACAGGCTCTGAAAGCTCGTACTTTGTTCTCGCTTGATAAAGATTATGTCGTGCGTGATGGCGAGGTTGTTATTGTTGATGAGTTTACCGGGCGGCTGATGCAAGGACGGCGATACTCTGAGGGTCTGCATCAGGCTATCGAAGCCAAGGAGCGACTTGAGATAAAACAGGAGTCACGCACCCTAGCAACGATTACCTTACAGAATCTTTTTCGCTTATACGACAAGCTGGCTGGCATGACCGGTACAGCGGAGACTGAGTCTGAAGAGTTTTACAAGATTTATGGACTAGACGTTATTGTTATTCCAACGCATCGAGAAATTACTCGCGTTGATCGTTCCGATAGAGTTTATAAAAATAGATCAGGAAAATTTGAAGCGGTCATTCAGGAAATTAAATCATTGTACGAAGAGGGTAGGCCAGTTTTAGTTGGAACAATTTCAATTGAACAGAATGAGATGTTCAGCCAACTTCTGACCAAGGCCAATGTGCCGCACAACGTGTTAAATGCCAAGCAGCACGAAATGGAAGCTGAAATTATTGCCCAAGCTGGTCGCCGTGGCGCTGTTACGGTGGCTACCAACATGGCTGGTCGTGGAGTTGATATTATTCTTGGTGGCAATCCTGTTGACATTGATGAAGCCCGAGCCATCAAAGAGATTGGTGGACTAGCCGTGATTGGTACTGAGCGGCACGAATCTCGCCGCATCGACAACCAACTGCGTGGTCGAGCCGGCCGTCAGGGCGACCCAGGATCTTCTCAATTCTTTGTTTCAATGGACGATGAGTTGATGCGCATTTTTGGATCAGACCGCATGAAGGGATTTATGAATCGAATGGGAGTTCCTGATGACATGCCGATCGAAAACAAAATGGTTAGTCGTTCCATTGAGTCTGCTCAAAGCAAGGTTGAAGCCCGTAATTTTGATATCAGAAAACATCTCGTTGAGTACGACGACGTCATGAACAAACATCGCGATACAGTTTACCGTCGTCGAAATGCAATTCTTGAATCAGATCCTGCTACTATGCACTTGTTAATCCTTGAGGTTATTGAATCTGAAGTAGAGTTGATCGTTACCTTTCATACTAGCGGCGAGCCAGCCGACGGTAGTCGAGATTGGAGCATTAAGGAAATTTGTTCAGCTATGCAAGCTGTTTTTCCAATTCCGCAAACAGATTGTGAACAAGCTATTGCCGAGTTGAAAAACGGTGGAGAGGGTAAGCTCGAAGAGGCTGAGTCACGTACGAAAATTATTGAGTATTTTACTCAGCGAGCGAGCGAAGCTTATGAGCAGATGACAAAGTCTGTAGCTGATCAGTCAACACTAGATCAAATCGAGCGAGGTTTGTACTTGCGAGCTATCGATATACTCTGGATTGAGCACCTCGATCAAATGTCATTTTTGAGGGACTCCATTGGTTTACGTGGTTACGGGCAGCGCGATCCGCTAGTTGAGTACAAACGAGAGTCATATCAAATGTTTCAGTCACTCCTGGCCAGCATGCAAAAGGAGGTTGTTTCCAATGTGTTCCGGGTGGGTGAGGCACAAGTGATGATGAATGCAGCTAACGCAGCCATGGACCAACAGAAGAACGTTCTTTATACCGCTCCAGAAAAGGAAATGTCCAAACAAAGTCCAATGTCTGGACAAGGCAGTGCTGACAAAGAAAGGCAAGCTACCCCGTATGTATCAGAAAAGAAGGATGGCGCTGGTCACAAGGTTGGGCGTAATGACGCTTGTCCGTGTGGTTCAGGAAAAAAGTATAAAAAATGTCACGGAACCTCTGGAGTCTAAATAGATTTTATGAGAACACCGCGACGTGAATCTGCGATCAGGCGTAGCCGAGTCATTGAGCTGACACCTAATCCTGAGCCGTCCCGTGATAACAAGTCAACTCAAGAGCTGGTTATTTTTTCGATCAAGGATGCTTTATTAGACTGCGTTACTAGCGCAGAGTCCGAGGGCGATGCTGGGTCCGCCATTGCGGCCAGATCCATCGCTTTACGCTGGCAACTTGGCAACGGCCTCCCGCCGGTGCCTAATATCGTTAGAGCTAGATTAAAAGATGACATGCGGCGTCATCGCCGTAGCGAATTATGGATTCCAGCTAGTCGTAGCACCGCTGACTGGTTACGGTTTGGTTTGAGTCCACAAAGTTCAGTAGTAAAGCTTGACCCTAGAATGAAAAAGGGGCTAGTTGAGGCACAGCGACAGGGATTGCCAAATGACATTGGGATTCAACACGCCGCTAATTTAATGCTACTTTTTCCAGACGTCTGGCAACAGGAAGAACGCCGTTTAGCCGAAAAATCTGACACACTTTTGAGTCACTTAGATTGGCAGTGGACAAATCATTTTGCTGATATTAAACAGCAGATTTACCCAGATGTCATGCGCTTACTACAAAGCGGCTCTATCTACCGTTTAGTTGGAGGAAGGCCAGAGCGGCATCCGGATTGGTCAAAAATTAAAGATGTAGCTATCGCTGCTTTGCAAAAAAATATGGCAGAATTGAATTCTGTTTCCGGTCCATCGCTAAATACAACGGAAGAGCGTAATAGATTTAATCAAAGAATGTGGGAAGGTTTAGCCTTTGATGTCATGTTTGCTGAAAAGGTTTCACTGACTGATGTGGGCTCATTTCAAATCACGTCAGAAAAGTTCTCCGTTGCAGACACCTCAGAGCTTCCGCCCAGAAATAAAATCTAGAACACAGACTTGGCAAGGTGTCGAGTTTGTGTTATAATACAGCTAGTCTTGATAGGTTATATATTTTGCTTGTGAAAAACACCCTGCCGACAACCCTATCCATAACCGCAGGACTGGTCATTGCCAGCGCCTTTTTTGTAATAGCCTTACCGGCTCAGGCTGAGAATTTTCGCTCACCCGAGGTCCGGGTTTTTCAAATGACTAAAAAAGGCACCACTGAAACTCAGCAAGATTCTTTTAACGCCTTTGACGCTGATAGTGAAAACGGAGCCACCGTGGCAGTAGGTGACGTCAATGCGGATGGTATTGATGAAATTGTAGTGGGAGCCGGTCATGGGTCAGAGCCATACGTTCGCGTTTACAATGCAGCCGGCATTCGCTTGGCTGAATTTTTGGCCTACGATGTTAATATGACGGCTGGTGTAAATGTTGCAGTTGGTAATTTAGGTGGCGGCAAGGCAGAAGAAATAGTTACCGGTACCGGCAAAGGCGGTGGCCCGCAAGTGCGTGTTTTTGATATGAACGGTAACATAAAGTTTACTCCAGGATTTTTTGCCTACGATGAAGGCTTTCGTGGCGGTGTTCAAGTCACTACGGCAAATATCAACGGCAAGGGGCGAGACGAAATTGTTACAGCAGCTGGTCCCGGCGGCGGTCCACACGTTAGAGCCTTTAACAAACGCGGTGTCTACACCGGCTTTGATTTATTTCCGTACTCTAGTGATTTTCGTGGGGGAGTGTCTATTGCTAGCGCTAATGTTGATGGTGGGGCTGAAGATGAAATAATTGTTGGTCAGTATAATTTTGGTCAGCAAGTAAAGGTTTATAAAACCTCAGCTGATCGTCGAATTCTAGGTGAGTTCAATCCTTACGCCGATGGCTTCGCCGGAGGTGTGGTCGTGGCCGGCGTCGATGTAGATAGAGATGGATTTGATGAGGTTGTCACTATTCCACGACAAGGTGGCAGTAGTCATCTACGATCATTCGAGGGCCACGGCGCTATTGTTGATAGTGGTTTTCTAGCCTACGAAGATAGTTTTCGTGGTGGCTCGTCTGTGGCCGGTGGTAACGTAGATTCTGATAAGCGTCCAGAAATTGTGGTTGTACCACAAAAACCGTCTGCAGAAGGCCGTCTTGATAAGTATAAATATATTGAAGTAGATTTATCCGAGCAACGCTTGAGGGCCTATCGCAATGGAGTAAAGGAAATTGAATTTCTAGTTTCAACGGGTACTTCTGGCCACACAACCCCAGCAGGAGAATATTCCATTAGACGAAAAATTCCACTCATGGACTTTGTCTCGCTAGATCAGGACAACGCCAGCGCTGACTACTATGAGACTCTTGAAAACGTCCATTACAATATGGAGTTCTTACCTCACTTCTATTTGCACGAAGCTTATTGGCACAATAACTTTGGCCACCCCATGAGTCACGGCTGCGTTAATATCAGCCTGAGCAACGCGGCGCTGATATACAATTGGTCCAATACTGGCGACACCGTCATCATCCAGCCCTAGGAGATAGTAGTGCAGTAAAAATCAAAACAAAAAAACAAAACTCTATATGCCCCACCGCCCTACGCAATATTTGTGGATCAGTGCCTGTATCGGTGCCTATTTTTGGCTACCTAATCTAGCCTACGCCGCTCCAGCGTTCGAGCCAATCGTACAGGTAATTGACCTAGAGACTAAAACGGTTCAGGCTCAGTGGAGCCCTTTTTCGCCAGACCAAAAACTTGGAGTGGAAGTTAGTGTCGGAGATTTTAATGGTGATGGTAAATTTGAGTATGTCACAGTAGACAGCGGCGGTCCGGATGCCCTTGGCCGCATCTCAACCCATAAACTCGACGGAACTTTAATTGCCAGTGACAGTCTAGTTGGAGTCGATCCTGGAACTCGCCTGAGCTTGGCCACTGGCGATATCGATGGTGATGGCCAAGACGAAATATTAGTTAGTCAGCCACAAGGGGTAAATAGTGAAATTCTCATTTTAAACAACAAGCTGAAACTTGATCAGGAATCAATTTCGCATCTAACCGGGTTCCCTGAATTTGTTGGAGGCGTAACCGTTGCCACTGGAAATGTTTTAGGAGATGCCCGTGAAGAAATCTTAGTGGGTACTGGCCCAGGTTTATTTCCGCTAGTCCGCATCCTTGATAGTCGTGGTGTTATGCAAGCACCAGACATATCACCCTTTGCCGAAGTTGATACAGAGGGGGTAGTAGCTGCGGCCGTAAATACAACAGGAGGAAACTACTCTGATGTAGTTGTCGGTCGAATGAATGGTGCTGAAACTTGGATAAAAAATTATCAAATAGATCCGTTGCGAGAATATCCTGTGCTTGGAACCAGTCGCGCCTGGTCTTACGAATACAAAAGCGGTGTGCGCCTGACTGGTGTGGATATTGATAATAATGGAACTGAGGAAATAGCTGTCACTCCAGCGGGAGATCAACGTAGTAGCATAAAGTTTTTTCGTGGTGATGCCACAGAGGTTTCCACTGACCAATCCTTGGAGTTATTCTCAGATGAATTTAGAGGTGGCGCCAGTCTGGCGGTGGCTCAGGTTGACCAAGATCCAGCCATGGAACTTATCGTGACTCCACAGCACCAGCAAGTTCATGCTGACTCAGAGAGGGGAGATCGTTGGATAGAGGTAAATCTTTCAGAGCAAATAGAATATATTTGGGAGGACGGATATTTAAGAAACGTCTACTTGGTATCTACTGGTTTACCTAGCACGCCAACTCCAGCCGGCGAGTTTTCGATAACAAAAAAATTTCCCTTTCATGATTACGTTGGTGACAATTATAGCTTTCTTAACACCCCTTGGAACTTACGATTCCTAGAGGGAGGAGCTGGCAAAAACATGTATTTACACACTGCCTACTGGCATAACAACTTTGGTCATCCTATGAGTCACGGTTGTATCAATATGAGGCAAGAGGATGTCGCCTGGGTCTTTAACTGGGCAGATATTGGCACTGCCGTCTGGACTCACTTCTAGGGGTTGAAAAAATCAGACACTTCTGATAAGGTGCGGCCACCACCGGAAGTTACTATATTCCGTTGGCCATTCAACCCAAGCTGGAGGACGCCATGTCCAACCCCAGGCCGACCCCCGAGTTCCCCTACAACGATCTCAACCTCCACGAGGCCGCGCGTCTGGCTCTGATGAAGCGCTGCCAGCTGCTGGCGGACCACGTCACGGAGGGGCAGCTCGCCATCCTGGCCCGTCGCTCCCGCGCCATCTTCTACAGCAAGAGCGAAGTGATCTGCACGGCCGGACAACAGCACTCCCAGTACTGCTTTCTGCTGTCGTTCGGCAGGATCGGAGTCACCTCGGTGCCCGGCGTCGAGCCCATCACTGAGTGCGGCCGCCTCATCGGCGAGCTGGCGGTGCTCGACGAAGACCGGCGACGCACCGCCACGCTGGTGGCCCAGGAGCTCTCCGTGGCCCTGCTGATCGACTACAGTGACCTGGTTGAGATCATGACCCCTGAGCTGTTCGGGGCCCTCGTCAGCTCCGGGCTGGAAGTCCTCTCGGCCATGGCCGGTCGCATCAAGGACTGGGCCATTCAGGCCCAGCCGCAGCTGCAGATCGACAAGTCCATCGAGGGAGGCCTCAACCCCCAGAAGGCCGTGCGCCAGTCGGCCGTCGACGCCGCCCAGTCCATCGCGCTCAGCCTGATGTGGCTGAACTCGGTCTACCCGCAGCTGACGAAGATCGAGGACGATCTCAGTCCGCAGCGAGCCTCCGGCAGCTGAATCCAACTGGCAACAGCTGACCGACCCACCCCTGCATGGAGGACTGCAGGGCTCTTTTTTTATATTTTTCCCCATTTGCCTAGCGTTGCTCCTAATTAACATTTCCGGTATAATTTTCCGGTATGACTACACGGATGAAAATGTGGCTAGCCACCGCTGGCATACTGGTGCTTACTGTTCTAGCAGGACTCAGCAGTTACCCAAAGGGTCCAGATATAAATATCGGCAACTGGCAGCGAGAAATCAAAGTCCATCTAGGTCTCGACCTCCAAGGTGGAACCTCGTTGTTGTATGACGCAGATGTCACAGCCATTGAAGATGCCAATCGGGCTGACGCGCTTGATGGAGTTCGCGATGTCATCGAAAAGCGCATTAACGCTTTTGGTGTAGCTGAGCCAAATATCCAAACCGTCCACTCTGGGGATGATTGGCGCATTTTAGTTGAATTGCCTGGTGTTAGCGATATCACTGAGGCAGTCAATCGTATTGGAGAAACGCCACTGCTCGAGTTCAAAGTTGAGGGTGAGCCTCCTGTACTATCTGAAGAAGAAAAACAGCAAATCCGCGATCGAAACGAAGAGGTTCGTCTACAAGCCCAAGACATACTGGACCGCTCCATAAAAGGAGAGGATTTTGCAGCTTTGGCTACAGAATTTTCTGAGGACCCAGGCTCGGCCGCAGAGGGGGGAGTTTTAGGTGAATTAAGTCAGGGCGCCACCGTGCCTGAGTTCGACCAGGTATTATTTGAAACCGGCACGCCAGGACAAATTTATCCAGAGTTGGTTAAAACCGCCTTCGGCTATCATATTATAAAGCTTGACGAGAGAAACCTAGCCGAGGCCCCAACTGAAGATTCTGCCGAGGGAGCAGCTGATACAGCCTCCGCAGCTACAGCTACAGCTAAGGCATCCCATATTTTGTTAAGAACAGAGCCAGAGGAAATTCCTAATCTGGGGATTACCTATGTTGATACCGGGTTAACTGGAGAACAGCTTGACCGAGCTGATGTCGTGCTTGATCCTACTACCGGGCTCCCGACAGTTTCTCTGGCGTTTGACAGTGAGGGTAGAGAGCTATTTGGTCAGTTAACCGGGGGCCATGTTGGTGAAACTATCGCTATATATCTTGATGGTGAGGTGATTAGCTCGCCCGTTGTGCAAACTAAGATAGAAAACGGCGAGGCCATTATTAGTGGTGACTTTGGTTTCGAAGAGGCTAAGCAATTAGCACAGCGCTTGAATGCTGGAGCGCTGCCTGTGCCAATTAGTCTAGTCAGCCAACAAAACGTTGGCCCTACGCTTGGGCAGGAATCAATCGAACGGTCACTCTTTGCTGGAATTATTGGACTATTCCTCCTGTCCATATTCATGATCGTTTACTACCGTTTTCCAGGCCTTATGGCCGTGATTGCTTTGGGTATTTACTCTCTTATAGTACTGTCTATTTTCAAACTAATGCCAATAACGCTAACTCTAGCTGGTGTGGCAGGATTTATACTGTCTATTGGCATGGCAGTTGATGCCAATGTTCTCATTTTTGAGCGTATGAGGGAGGAGCTTCGCAATGGCAAGCCAGTTCGCCGCGCGGTTAGTGATGGATTTAGTCGAGCTTGGCCATCAATTAGAGACTCAAACATTTCTTCACTTATCACTTGCCTTATCCTGTATTGGTTTGGGTCAAGCTTAATTAGAGGTTTTGCCATTACCTTGGCAGTTGGTATTGCAGTATCGATGTTCTCGGCTATCAGCATTAGTCGTACTTTGCTGTCGCTTTGGAATGCTAATAACCCGGCTTGGTATGGAGTAAAGAAACACAAGGAATAACGCCTATGTACCGAATAATGGACACAGCAAAATATTGGGTAGGCATTTCAGTAGCAGTCGTCAGCGCTAGCTTAATTTTTTGGCTAATGTGGGGATTGAATCTTGGCATTGATTTTACCGGCGGATCTTCCATGGAATTGAGTTTTCCAGACACAGACACTAGGCCTAGCATTGAGCAAGTTCAAAAGGACATTACCAATCTTGGCATTAGTGCTCCGTTGGTTAGAACGACAGGGGAGAGTGGAGTGGCTTTGAGTATGCAGGAGATCTCCAATGACCAGCGCCAGCAAATTATCGATAAATATGCTGACAAGCAGGTTGTTGAGGAGAGCTTTTCCAGTGTTGGGCCAACTCTCGGTAATGAACTTAAACAGAAAGCTATCGTCGCCCTATCTTTAGTTCTTATAGCGATTATTCTATATATTTCCTATGCCTTCCGTAAGGTTACAAATGGACCAGTGCCGTCTTGGGTGTTTGGAATCGGTGCGATTGTGGCCTTGATCCATGATATCCTTGTTGTAGTTGGTGTCTTTGTAATATTGGGCAAGTTCGCTGGCGTGCAAATTGACAGTCTATTCGTGACCGCTTTGTTAACCATTTTGGGCTTTTCAGTTCATGATACCATCGTGGTTTATGATCGCGTCCGCGAAGGCTTAAAAGATAGGGCTAAGAAAACTTTCAAGGAAATCGTTAATGAAAGCATTAACACTACATTAGCTAGGTCGTTGAACACTTCTATTTCTACACTGCTCGTTCTTCTGGCCCTGTATCTGTTTGGTGGTGCTTCAATCCAGTATTTCGTGCTCGCCCTGATTATCGGTATTATCTCAGGAACCTATTCATCTATTTTTATTGCCAGCCCACTACTCTTGCTCGGTCAGCGACTCTTGAAACGATAAATAAAAAACACCTCGGTTACAGGGGTGTTTTTTAATAGATTAAATAAATCTAGTTAGCTTCGCTGATAGCTAGATGATAGGCGACGTATTCATTAAATTTACGGACAGACTCGCCGTACTTAGGTACAAATTTGTCGAAGGCCCGTTTATCATACTCTCGCAAAAATATTTTAACATCTTCTTGGAGAGCATTTTTTACGGTACCACAACTTTCATAGTATTTTGCCTGGATATCTCTAAGCATTTTTCTAGTTTCTGTGAGTAATACCTGCACCTCGAGCGCAAACTGCTCTTTTTCAGTTCCAGTAAAATCAGCTATCGACTCTTCGATGTACTGAATTGATGTGCTTAAGATGGAGTCAAGGTCTTCAAAGAAAAAAGCTTGACCTTTCTCAATATCCTGAGTTTCCGGATTTCCGCTGGTAGCCTGCCTCGAGGAAATAGGGGACTCTGCCTCAAAAATATCTTGCGGATCACTTGATGATGAGGGTGTTGTTTGCATTTCAGTCGACACAAGGATTATTACCATATTTTACAGCATTTTTCGCGTCAAGCCTAATGCCTCGAATATGACCAGCCAACATTATTGACACGTATGCAAGGAAATGGTATACTAGCAAAGCAAGCTTAACCTAATTCTATGCCAGATTCAATTCTAGACAAGGTACTTTCCAGCAAGGAGGATCAAGAAAAACAAGAGTTTAGCCCTCTTGATGTTGTAAATCAGCTACTCAAAGCCGTTAGCAGCAAAGAGGCCGACGTCGTTCGGCGTCGTTTTGGTCTAACGGACCGAGGCAAGGAAACCTTAGAGACAATTGGTTCATTCTACAACGTTACTCGAGAAAGAATTCGTCAAATTGAAAACCAATCCATCGCCAAGGTAAAAGCACATCCTGGGTTTACTCAGACTATTAAACCAGTAGAGCACCTAGTGAGCACGTTGCTTGATCATCATGGCGGGGTCATGTCTGAGGAGATGGCCTACGAAAATCTATTGGGTGTACATAGCGATGACGATCACCACAGGCAGGCGGTTAACTTTATATTATCCCAATTACTTGATGAGAAGATTGAATCTTTACCAAAGGCCAAGAAATATAACTTCGGTTGGAAATTGAAGTTAGCTTCGTTAGATTTTGCTGATTCTGCTATTGAAGCTCTCCTGAATGTTATCCAAGAGGTAAAACAGCCTCAATCTTTTGAGCAATTGTTTGAACGGTTTCGTGAAACTGAATTTTACACAAAAAATAATCACAAGCTAACAGAGGATGCGGTGATTTCATATCTTGATGTTTCCGCTAAGGTGGGTCGCAATCCGTTTGGAGAATACGGAAAGTCGAGCTGGGGCCTGATTCAGCCACGTCGAATGAATGACCGAGTCTTTCTGGTTTTACAAAAAGAGGGCGAGCCTATGCATTTTGAAGAAATTGCTAAACGCATCACTAAGATTTTCAAAAAGAAGGCCTATCCACCAACGGTTCACAACGAACTAATCTTGAATAAAGAATATGTTCTAGTCGGTCGTGGAATCTACGCCCTGAAAGATTGGGGATACAAAGAGGGGGTTGTTTCAGACGTGATCGTAGATATTCTCAAGGCGGCTAGTGAGCCACTGACCCGACCAGAGATTGTTAAGCGCGTACTGGAGCAGCGCATTGTCAAAAAAAATACCATCCATTTAGCACTGACTGATAAAACTTTATTTCGTAAGAATGGTAATGGAAGGTATGAATGCGTTGTTCAGACAGGGCCAAACGAATCATCAGAGGAGACCGCGCCGGCATCAGCCGTCGTTTAACACAAATACCAATCTATGGAGTGGACAGACATATTGAGCCTGGGCTCCAATCCGTTTCAAGTTTTTGCATTAATCCTTCGTAATGGAGGCTTGATTATTTTTTATCCAGTTCTATTGTGGATGTGCTATCGAGGTTGGATGACCTGGATTCAGAATACCTACCAAGCCAAGATTGGTTGGGTGTTGTTGGCTATTGATGTTCCTAAGCTCAATGAGCAAAGCATGGCGGCCATTGATCGCATTATGGAAACGCTCCACGGCGTTCAGTTTGGTCCTAACAAAAAAGAAAAATACTGGATTGGAGTAGTCGCGGAAATGCATTCACTTGAAATTGTTAGTATCGATGGGTACATTCAATATTTTGTCCGTTGCACGACCTACAACGTAGAATTGATTAAGGGTGCTTTTTTTGCCCAATACCCAGATGCTGAAATTGTTGAGGTCGAGGATTATGTAAATAATGTTCCGCATGAATTTCCCAATGAACAAGGGATCGATATGTGGGGAACTGAGTTTGTTTTAGCCAAGCCAGATGTCTATCCAATTAAGACCTACGAATTTTTTGAACATTCTTTATCAGGTTTATTTGCTGATCCCGTGGCCGCTCTTTTGGAATTATTAAGTCGGTTAAAGCCAGGTGAGCAGGTTTGGTTACAACTCATCATCACTCCAGAAAATCATACTTGGCGAGAGCGTGGTCTTAGTGAGGTCGCCAATTTGATTGGTAAAAAAATTCCATCAAAAAGTGATATAACTGATCGCATAATGGCTCTAACTAGAGGTACTCTAGAAACAGTTCACGACGCGATTTGGACAGTGGAGAGCGCCGGCAACAACTCAAACAAGGATGATAACGAAGATGGAAAATGGATGTCCATGACGACGGGAGAAAAGATCGTCGTAGAGGAAATTCAAAAAAAGATCACTCGCATGGGCTTCAAAACCAAGTTCCGTTTTGTTTATGTTGCCCCGAAGGAAATTATGGGAACGTATAGAGTGGTGGGCAGTGTGCTAGGTGCTCTTAAACAGTTTGGTACCTTAGATTTAAACGCTTTGGTACCAGGTCGTCATCTCGTAACCAGTAAGCCAACTTATGGCTTTGTGGAACGTCGTCGAAACTGGCGTAAGCGAAAACTAATGCTCGGTTATAAGTACCGGTCAAATAATACGGGAGAAACTGGTTACACCCTATCTACGACAGAGTTGGCTACTTTGTATCACTTCCCAACCGAACTCGTTAAGGCACCTTTGGTTGCCACTGCTGTGGCCAAAAAAGGTGAACCACCACCACATCTACCAGTTGAACAAACTCCCTTTGAGGCTATGCGTGCGGGGCATCAACGAATTATTGTACCTGCTGAGGGAACTGTCACTGAGGTGCCTGAAGAGGTTTCTCCAGATGATCTTTCAGTTAGTAATGAAAAAATTTCAGGCGCAACCGTTCCGCTGCCACCTCCTCCGCTACCACCAGAGGATCGGCGTCAGGCAGCTCCACCGCCAACCATGTCGGCTGTGCCAATTCCTCCAGCCCCTGTTCCTCTTCGTGAGGCTGAGCCACCACTTCACTCCATGCCAGGGCTTCCACCGGGTATAAATCCAATTGGAAAATCAACTACTCCACAACCAGTTCCAAGTAAACCATCACCTCCAGTCCAGGGTCAGCCAAGTCCAGGGTCAGGAAACGTCCCACCTAATCTTCCCGTTTAAAACAAACATGTCAGATCAGACCCCACAACTTGATGAAAATGGAAATCCGCTGGAACCTTCAGAGGAGACCGTAAAGGTATTTGATCCAGAGCAAGTAAACTTTTTTGCTGCTACTAATTACCGAAACGAAAATAGACGTTTTGGTATTAAGACCGATGACCGCCGCCGGCACATGTACTTGATTGGTAAGACTGGTATGGGAAAGTCTACTGTTCAAGAGAACATGATTATTCAAGATATCAGAAACGGTAACGGTTTGGCAGTAGTTGATCCGCATGGAGATCTAGTAGAAAAAATTATCCGCTTTATACCAGCGGATCGCATTAATGATGTTATTTACTTTAACCCAGCAGATTTAGAGCACCCCATTGCCTTTAATATTTTGGAGAGTGTCAATCCTGAGCATAAAAACTTAGTTTCGAATGGATTGGTAGGTGTATTTAAAAAGATCTGGGCAGATTCTTGGGGTCCTCGCTTGGAATATATTTTAATCAATGCCATTCTCGCTCTTATTGAATATCCCGGATCAACCTTGTTGGGAGTCACTAGGATGTTGGTTGATACAAATTATCGAAAAAAAGTTGTTAGAAATATTTCTGACCCGGTAGTTAAATCCTTTTGGGTTAATGAGTATAATAACTACACGGAAAAATTTAGAAACGAGGCTATTGCGCCTATTCAAAATAAAGTCGGTCAGTTTTTATCTAGCTCTTTGATTAGAAATATTGTTGGTCAATCCAATAGTTCTATGGATATGCGTGAGGTGATGGATTCCGGTAAGATCCTACTGATGAATCTGTCAAAAGGTCGTGTCGGTGAAGAAAATGCCGCTTTATTAGGAGCTATGATGATTACCAAGATTCAGCTAGCGGCCATGAGCCGTGTAGATATTCCTGAGGAAACCAGACGTGATTTTTTCCTTTATGTGGATGAGTTTCAAAATTTCTCCACTGAATCATTTGCCGGAATTCTGTCTGAGGCTCGTAAATACCGTCTTGATTTAATTCTGGCTCACCAATATATTGAGCAGCTCAGTGATGAGGTTAAGGCGGCTGTCTTTGGTAACGTGGGCACTATGGTTACCTTTCGAGTTGGTGCGACTGACGCTGAGGAATTAGAAAAGGAATTCCAGCCGACCTTTATGATTGATGATCTGGTAAATCTTCCAGCCTTTCACACCTACATGCGCTTAATGATCGACGGTGTAGCCTCTGAACCATTTTCCGCCACCACCCTGCCTCCACTAAGTGGAGAAACAAACAATGCAGAAAAAGTTATTCGCGTATCCCGTGAACGCTATGCTCGTAATCGAGCAGAAGTTGAACAGTCTATTGCGCGTTGGTCCGGAATGGATGAGTCAGGAGATGGTGACGACGACGGTGATCAAAAAGCCAAGTCAAAACCAGCGGAACAGCCTAAGTCTGTTATAGCAGATGAGTTAGTA
>Ga0210019_1002544_pt1 | contig 17621 bp, 14 predicted proteins | sample CryGeyCG2114_020_2_FD_183969 | JGI IMG/M metagenome (GOLD analysis project Ga0210019, IMG submission 183969) | Groundwater microbial communities from aquifer - Crystal Geyser CG11_big_fil_rev_8/21/14_0.20 (SPAdes) (version 2) | ecosystem: Environmental > Aquatic > Deep subsurface > Groundwater ...
TTTCTACCATTTCTTCGTTTCCTTTGCGGAAACAGGAGCCAAAACGCCTTTTAAGTGGCCCTACGCCACCCCAAATACATAACTTATTTCACCCCTCAAAGTAGGTCGAACGAGCGCGGACAGGACACGGGATCTTCAAGATCATCGTAGAAAGTGTCGCTAAAATCACCAGGAAGAAGATCTAAAAGCGAACTGTTCGGGGCCGCATTGTAATAGTAAACGTCATCTTCAGCTGGCGAAGAGTACTCAATGGCCGCGTTCAATCCCCCAAAATCGGCGGTAACTAACTCGTTGTCGACTTCGTTAAAATTGAGATCTTTATAAGCACCTTCAAGAAATTTAAGGCTCGCGAAAGAGTCGCCAGAAATTGAGGATACTGAATACGCCTGTCGATAGTTGATCTGAGAATTATTTTCATTGTCTGTAAAGGTGTTTTTATCGAATGTCTTGGCTGTAATAACATTATCGGCGCTAATGCTAATATCACCTTTGAATTTACCGAAATTCCCTTTGGCTGTAACGGTCGCACTTCGAGCTTTGGTCAAATCAAAGACAATGTTTCCATCCGAATCTTCTTTGATAAAGGCGCTAGAATTTAGCACATGAGAGTCGGCATCACCTCTTTGATCGGCGCTCTGTGTTGTAAAGCTTCCGGTGGTTTTATTTACTTCAAAGATCTCGAAGCCAGTGGCTGCTGAGCTCGTGTCATTACAGAAGTAAAGAATGGCTTTGTAAACGTTTGAACCAACTGTGTCGGAACCTAGTACTTGAATATTAACGTATTGCTCGCTTGGCTCTTCCTCTTCCTCGTTCATGGATGGCATATTGCTTACATGAACTTGAATCAACTGATCCGAGCTTTGCTGCGAAAAGAGATCGGCGATATCACCGTCAAAGCCCGTCACGGTCACCCCAGAGGTAGCTTGGGTCATATTCTTCATATAGCAAAGCGAAGTGCCACCTTCGAGAATTGGCCGGAAGGATTGACCCACTTGCTGCGCCATCATACAGCCGGCTTGCCCAGCTACGGCGGTGTCTGAAGTCAAATCTCCCCAGAATGGATTTTGTCCTAGGCAAGCTTCATCTTCCGGACCTGTTGGAGGGTTATTGGTAAGTTCCGCTACTAGGCCGTTAAAAAACGCTTCGTCGACACTAACATCGCCACTTGCAAGATCGCCCATTGTCGGGGGAGTCGTCGTGCTTAGGGCGCGAATCAGTGAATTTGTAGAACCAGAAGTTGCGACCATCCCCTGGGTATCAGGTAATTGAAGCTTGATAAATCAGAAACCCCACTGCTACTTCCCTAGATGTGACGAAGAAATCCTTCTTCTTTAGAAAGTATCCTCGATTTGGGGCAGTCCGTTAAGCCTGTAAAAAAAATGACAGTCCCGATAGGTTGTTCTTCGATCCAACTTTGGGATGCTCCGGTTTTACTTCTTATGTTTTTCGATAGTTAAGGCTTAATCATATCGAACTCTATGTGGAGAATCTGACGCTTTGGTGTGAATTTGCCCCTTAAGGGTCCCATTTCAGCTTTTGGCACTTGTGGCAAATTTGCTCATTGGAATTTTTGATGGATTGTTGCAAATACAGCCGGCATGAAACATATTTTTTTCTTATATATAGTTGCTTTGATGTTGAGCGCCTGTGGTGATGATAAGTCTGATTTGGGTCAGAATCGAACTCAACTGGAATCGGCGATTTTGGCCGGGCGGAGCTATGACTTTAACCGGCTTATTTGCGCTAGGTCAGAGAACTTTGCAGACAAGCGAGAGGAAAAAAAAGCTGAAGATATTTCCCGCCTTATTGGGTTAAACGCTATATCTTATGTCTTTGATACGGATGCTTTGGGATTGAAGATGGAACTTGGTTATGATCGCTGGGGGACTTACTGCCGTGAAACCAATCGCTTTCGTATCGAAGAGCGGCGTGAATGGGGCTATGTTTTTGCTCACGAAGCTCGAATGTGCTCCAAAAGCTGCGAAGCACAGGATGGCTGTCAAGAGGGCGGACCTTCGGGGGCGAGGCTTGCCGCACGTCCGTTCGCTGATCGATTGGAAGTTGATTCAAGTTTTTCGAGTAATTTTCAAGTGAATCTCTATGGCCTAAAGTGTGAGGGAAAAAATACAAAGGTCTTGTTGGAAGCCAGCCCCGCTCAATGAGCCTTCTGAAAGTCTCTGATTTCTTCTCGAAGCATGATGAATAGTCCAGCCATTAATTTTCCTCCCAAGCCACTTTTCTGAAGATCATTATTCTCATCTAGACCCCAAAAATGATCCATACCTTCGATTAATACATAATGACTTCCAGGAAAAATCTGCGACTTCCAGGGTACCAAGCCATCATTTTGAAGACCGCCTTCCTCAAGCCAATCACGAAAGTAAGGCTCGAAGTAGGTATCCCATTTGCCGGGCACATCTGGTTTGTAGCTTGCAAAGGATACGAGTGGGATTTTGTTCGGTAGATTCTTTAACATTTCTTCATTTCGAAGATTAAATTCAATGGCATCGTAAACACTTAGACTCTCAACAGACTCGATTCCTCCTCCGAGCCAGCGAAGGGCATGGTTAGATGGCCATTTGAGCCATCTGTTTTGCAAAAATATTTCGGCGGCGGGTGTTCCCCAAAAAGCTCCATGGGAGCTGATCCAGCCTCTGACTTTTGGCAGTAAATCAGGTCTTGAAACAAAGCAGGTTAGAGTATCGGTTGATCCTTTGCTGTGACTGAAAATGATAATTTGTTTTTTAGATTCTTCGATGGATTTACAAATAATAGCCCCATTCACTTTTGGGGCTGCTTCGGATTCGATGTTTACAAGATCGTAAGTGATCTGGTTTTTCGTCAAAAACTCAATCTGGTCTTGAAATTTATTTTTGAGGCCAATCCATTTAGCTAAAGGATTGTTCTTAACTAAAATCGAGAGGTCAGACAGCAATCCCGCAATAAGAAGGACGTGCGTGTCTTTAAAATCCTCAAATTTTTCATCTTCCGAAAGCCGCACAAAGGAGTCTTTAAACTCAGTCGTCCGATCTTTTCCCGATACCTGCATCTTTTGAAAAAATTCGTAAGGGTAGGGATCTTCCTGAAGGGCTTGCATAGAAAGGGAGTGATTCAAAGTTGATTGGCCAAAGGTGAGAGAAGTGATGAGAGAAGTGGCGACGAGGCTTTCAATGATCATCTATAGATAGGATTGATTTTAGAAGGAAAAATGTCATCGAAAACATTGTTAAGATACAACAAGGGGCTAAATAACGCAGAGCATTATTTAGAATTGCTCGGGTCACTCAATCTATTTAGAAGGGACGGGACGCTTTCAAAGTATGGATCGGAATTCAATAAAGCATTTATTCCCGGGCCGGGTGTGTCTAATCGAGATGTATATTTGGTTTCAAGCTCACCATCAATTGTTTGCAAAATTCGCACAGAAGAATCCAAAAGCAATTGCAGCTTATCTTCTAAGTTAGAATCAAGAATTTGACCCGACACACTACGATTGAGTGCCCTCATCCGGAGAAGCTGCGAGTAGAGAGCGACACTAGCTTCTATTAAAGAGTGGACTTCTGCCATGGCGAATCCTCCCGGACTGGCAATTCCGTAGACCTTGTGATGGATCAATCGCTTTAAATTTTTAGCTTGTTTGTCTGCGGGCATTAAAAAAATTGCCGGTCTATCTTTAAGAAGTTCAGGACCTAGAAGCCTTGCTCGGGCCCTTTGATTAGAGAGTGCGAATCTGTCAGCAGCGCTCTCTATCTCGGGCTTGGGGGCGCAGCCTTTCACAAATTGTTTGAGAGGGTCGCTCGGTGGAACCCCGAAAGCCTCAAAGGAACACAAGAGGATTCCGATCAAAAGATTGACCTTTAATGGGGTGCTTCGGAATTTTAAGACACAAGAAATCATAGCCAACCTTAATTATACAAAACCACGTCCTGAACTTCACAAACTGCAATTTGGATGCCTGAAAAGCCTGCGTATCTTCTAGCAATTCATTAGTAAATTTCAAGGCTTAGAACTCAGATTTGTAAGGGCCATGGGACGGGCGGGGGGCAAATGACTGAGTTTTGGTCCCACTCTAGCTTCCAGGCGTGCAAGCCAAAGAAGGGGGCCGATTTCGCTCCGTAAAGCAAATCTCCCGCGATGGGCATTTTGAGATACGATAAACCAGCACGAATCTGGTGTCTTCGCCCCGGCCCTAAAAGTTCAACTTCAAGTAAAGCGAGTCCGTCGCGAAGTTGCCTTCGGCTCCAACGGCAGCGGCCACGTTCAACTTCTTTTCCAGAATCGTAAACGGAAATCTTCTTAGAAGATTTATAGCGTCCCCGAAAATAAAAATCGAATTCACCCGATTCTTCAGTTGAGGAGGTTTCTACAAGAGCCAGATAGGATTTTTTGAATCCTCCATCGTCTTTTGAAAATCTAGAACGGAATACTTCAAAATCCGTTAAGCTTTTGGCCACAAACAGAGCGCCACTAGTAAGCTGATCGAGTCGATGACAGATTCCAGAGTCAGGAAGTTCTCCTTGAGCGGGAATTTGAGAGATTAACAGACTTTGCATCGACTCATTAGGGCCCAAGGTATGCAGGCCGGAGAATTTTTCGACTACGAGACAATGGCTGTCTTCAAAGAGAATGTTTAGAGACTTCATTTTACAGGTTTAAGCCCTGTTAGCAAATCATCTTGCAAGGCCTGCGATTCGTTTTGTGAGCTAAGTGAATGCATTTCTTCATCCGAAAGATAAGAAGCCGCACTTACTACGATAGATTGCTCGCGTTGAGAATGTAAATCTTTGGCAGAGACTTCCAGTATTCCATTTGAATCAATTGAAAATGTAACCTCAATCTGAGGAACACCCGCTGCGGCTTCCGGAATATCTGTTAATGTAAATTCTCCTAAAGGTTGATTTTCAGAAGCCAACTTGGCTTCACCTTGGACAACTTGAATTTTCACCGACTGCTGATTGTCGGTAACCGTTGTAAAAACATGATTGGCGGAAGTCGGGATCGTTGAATTCTTTGGAACAATAATAGAGGTATAACCTCCAGCAGTCCGAACGCCAAGGCTCAAGGGTGTTACATCCAAAAGCAGAATAGCAGCTTCTTCTTCGACGAGACTCGCTCCCATCAAGGCAGCACCGACCGCCACCGCTTCATCGGGGTGAACATTCTTGGCGGGGATGCGACCAAAAAATTCTTGAACCCGCTGTTGAACCAAGGGCATTCGGGTCATTCCACCTACCAACAGGACATCATCGATATCAGATATTTTAAGAGCCGCCATGTCTAAAGCCGACTGACATATCTTTATAGATTGATCGACCAAATCTTCCGTAAGTTTTTCGAGCTCGGCCCGATGCAGGCTGTACTTAAGATGTTTGGACTCTCCAGCAATCGTTGTGATGAAGGGTAAGTTAATCTCTGTTTCGAGACTTCCTGATAGCTGGCATTTGGCAGCTTCGGAAGCATCTTTAAGTCTTTGAAGAGCCATTTTATCTTCTTTTAAATCAAATCCGTGTTCGGTCTGAAAACTTTTAATAATGAATTCTAGTATTCGGATATCAAAATCTTCACCTCCCAAAAACGTATTTCCGGCTGTCGACAAAACTTCAAAAGTATCCGTGCTGATATCCAAAACTGAAATATCAAAAGTTCCGCCGCCTAAATCATAAACAGCGATCTTTTTGTTCAATCGCTTGTTGTAACCAAAAGCCAACGAGGCAGCGGTTGGTTCATTGATAATTCTCAAGACATCAAGCCCGGCAATTTCGCCAGCATCTCGAGTCGCTTGTCGTTGCCCATCCGAAAAATAAGCTGGAACCGTAATGACAGCCTTGTCCAAGCGACAATGTAGAGCCTCTTCGGCTATGGCTTTGATTTGTCGAAGAATAAGAGCGCTAATTTCTTGTATGGGATGATTTTTTCCAAAGACTCGGACTCGAGGATCACGGTTGGGGCCTTGAACGATTTTATAAGGCACCAATTGAGAGGCTCGAGCAACTTCAGGCGCCTCAAAGACTCGTCCAATCAGTCTCTTCGCCGCATAGATTGTGTTTTCGGCATTGGTCACCGCTTGACGCTTGGCGATATGCCCGATCATGCTGCTTCCGTCAGGATTGAAGGCTACTACTGAAGGAAGCGTGCGATAACCGCCCTTTTGCTCCAGGACGCGCGCATTTCCCGCTTCAACAACCGCAACACAGCTGTAGGTGGTTCCAAGATCGATGCCTAATACATATTCCGACGCCATTGTTTCCTAACTAAGATAAATCCTATCATTCTCCGCGGAGTTTTATCAGGTAATTTTTAGCGAGGCTCATTTGGGGGTCTCGTCGTAAGGCTTCCTCGTATTCTAGAATTGCCTTATCTTCTTCTCGTTTTACTTGATAAACTTGACCCAATAAAAAACAAGCTTCAGCATTTTTAGGGAGATTCACTTTTGCTCGCCTCAGCATTTCAAAGGCATCCTGGATTCTTTCCTTCATGCCACATTTCAGGATGCTTTTAGCTGCCAAAACAGCGGCCTCAAAATTCTGTGGGTCCATTTTCATAGCTTGCTCCGAAGCTAAGAGAGCGTCGTCCGCAAGGCCAAGTTCCAGCGCCTTTTTTGCGCTTTTGATGAATTCAGATGCTTTATATCTTTCCAGCTCCGGCCGAATTTTTTGAAGAGCCTTTTCGTAAAGATTTTTTTCGGGGTTAAGTTGTGAGGCCATTTGAAAATGATTAGCAGCCTCCACAAATCTACTTTGAGCCTCAGCCTCCAGACCTTGCTTGTAGATCATTTCCGCCTTACCTATTCGCTCAATCTCAGGGTCCATGCGACGAGGTTTTGATTTTGCCGCTTTTGGCGTCGTAGCCTCAACTCGATCTTTCAGCCGCAATTTGCGGGCCTCGGCTTCACGGTCATGAGGATTTTTAATTCTTTCGTAGGATTTTTGGACAATCGTGAATAACTGATTCACGCGTTTTCGATAGGGCCCAAGATTCTTCCGAAAAAACCTGTCGGGATGAAACCTCTTTGAAAGTTCCAAATAGCTTCGGCGCACCGCTTCGTCAGAGGCCGAAACACTTAAATCCAGATTTTCAAAGGGATTGTCATTTCCAGACTTCTCCAGTCGAATCAAACATTCCCGTCTAAACTTTTCATCAATTTCTTTGGCGACGGGATCGAATTTATCGCCTTGAAGGAGTTCGCGAACTTCAGCCGAAACAGAGATCGATTTTGAAGGCGCCGTGGCAGTCGGTTTTTCGAGTTGGCCGAGGCCAGACTTGTTATGCAAAGATTTTAATATTTCTAAGAATTTTTCTTCGGGCCATGGGCATAAACTCTGTAAGTCTTTGAACTGAATCGGTGAGCCTAAGCGAGACCAGAGGTAAGCTTCTTCCTGATTGAGGGCAGCAGGAATCTGCACACTCGCACGTAAAACCGAATCAGGTTTAAACTTAATACCCATCCCCTTAAATTTCGTCCTTCTAAGACTATTTTAGTTCAAAACAGCCGAAAGGCCATCAGCGAAGAACCGAAGCTCCCGCTCTGCAGCAATCAAGGGGGGCAAAATTCTTAGGCTGCGGGGCGCAATTCGAGTTACCAGAATTCCATGCTTTCGAAGCTTATCAAATACTGGCGTGATATCTTCAACATCCAGGTCAATGCCCAGCATCAAACCCTTTAGTCTTAAAGATTTTACTTTTGGAAGCTTGGAAATTTTTTCGTAAACCATTTTTCCAAAGTCATGAACCAATCTCCGCCGCTCGTCATCAAAGCGATTGTCGGTAAGCACATCTAAGATCGCATTGGCCGCGGCCGCCGAAACAGGGTTGCCTCCAAAAGTAGTGCCATGCGCGCCAATATTGAAGCTCTTACCAATTTCTTCCTTTGTTAGCATGGCTCCCAAGGGCAGACCACCGCCTAGAGCTTTGGAAAGAGTAACGATATCTGGTTCGATCCCGAAGCTTTCGTAACCAAAAAGGCAATCGGTTCGATACATTCCGGTTTGAATACAATCCATAATTAATAGAGTCGAAGTTTCATCACATCGCTTGCGCAATTCGCGGACAAAACCTTCTTCTGCCGGGTAAACGCCGGCTTCACCTTGAACGGGCTCAAGGATCACGGCTGCAAAAGTTTTATCAATTTTAGAAATAGAAGATTCATCATTGAATGTGGCAAACTCAAATCCAGGCACCAAGGGTTCAAAAGGCTCACGAAAAGCTTTCTTTGCTGTTGCGGAAAGGCTTCCCATCGTTCGACCATGAAAGCCGCCTTCGAAAGCTAGGATTTTGGATCTTGGCATTCCTTGATCAAAAAAATATTTTCTAGCTAATTTAAGGGCTGCTTCATTGGCTTCCGAACCTGAGTTCAAAAACAAAACCTGATCGGCAAAACTCAATTCACATAAGCGCTTGGCCAGTTTCATAGCCGGGTAATTCCAAAATAAATTAGAGCAGTGCAAAAGTTTGCTGGCCTGGTTCTTGACGGCTTCAGTTATACGCGGATGGCAATGACCAAGATTGTTCACCGCAATTCCCGACGAGAAGTCCAAATATTCTTTGCCTTCCATGTCGTAGAGATACGAGCCCAATCCATGACTCAGAACAAAATCAGCAGGTCGATAGTTGGGAGTAAAAAAATGTGAACAGGATTCAATTAATTCGGAACTTTTGATCTGCATGCTTCAAAAATTACTTTATTTTAACTTACGAGTCAGCAGACTTTAGATGTCTTAAATAATTTACGATTGAGGCCAGGTCATGTTGACGTTTAGCCCGTGCTCTTTGCCATCGTTCAGACGGATCTTTGCTGGTCTCAGCCCAATTCATCCATTCAAAAGCTCGAAGGTTTTGATAGTAATAAACGCTGGCATCTGTTTCACCAAGATAAGCCGAGTCCAGGCCATCCACATAGTATTGTAAGAGTCGAACAATGTATTGCTGTGTTGTTTCTTCGGTTTCTAGCTTTTGAGGATTCCGACCTGTGGCCCAGCGTCCAAGTCTCTGTCCAACGGCAATGGCGGGGATTAACTTTATGGGGTCAGCCACAAACTCTTGATTGGGAAGGGGGGTCTGTAGAATCTCCAAATGCAAGCGAATCTCCAGATTAAGTTCCTGGATGCTCATTTGGCCCGGATCACCGGCTTCTCGTTGAATCCGAATCAAATGGGTTCGAGCGTCTGACGCCGGAATATCTAAGCTTTGATCTGCTTCAGCAAGCTCGGACAGCAGCTGGCACGCATGGGCTAAAGTGGGGCGAGTCGACCCCAAGCCTAAAGACAATAGTCCTCCTAGAAGCGCCCAAATAAGGCGTTTCCTCAAATTTATTCGAAAACCTGCCATCCAAATCTTAAAAGGGAGCAAGTTCTGTGCCGAACTTGGCACTTGAGGATGTTGGCTTCACTTCCCGGAATTGTTGTGGGTTTCGTTATCTGGGTTTTGAGACTGCCTGTGACCTAGCCGGTAGCCGCCCTGATCAGTGAGGTTTACAAGTGAAGTTGTGGCTGGCTCGCTAAAGTGGCTGCATTCTTCCCAAAACTTTCTTCCGAAATTTTATTCCCGGGAAGAGTAAATGCGATTTTTAGACCCAGGCCAAGCGCGCTCGAGCCTGCGAAAGCTACGAGCGCGCGACTTGAGAGTTACGCGTTCACGACAGGCTCGAATGTGCGCGGGAGAGGTCTGAGTTAACGAATCTAGTTTTTATAAACTTTTATTTTCCGAAGCCTTGTCTTTTTGATGTTATTTTTCTGAGGTTATTTTTTTATTTCTTTTGATTTTTTATTTGACGGAGTTTTAGGCGAGCTTTTTATTTTGTGCCAAGAGTTCTTTAAGAAGCTTATCTAAAGTCCGCAGTGCTAGTCTGCTCAATTGTTAAAGCGATAAATTCAAAAAACTTAGAATCTCTTTGAGCGGTTGTCCTTCGGCTCATCTTGTTCGTCCAAAAACTCATGTTAGCGTTTCCATCAAGCGATGAAAGATAAGTAAAAAAAGGAGAATGACATGACAATCAGAAAATTCCCTCTTCACGAAAAGGCTTTGACTCTTTCCAAAGACTTTCGAAGATTAGAAAACGAATTGATCGCGGTGCTTCAAGAAATTGAAGCTCAGAGAATATTTTTGGAACTAGGTTTTAGTTCGATGTTTAAATATGCCACAGAAGCCTTGGGATTGTCCGAGGCCAATGCTTATGCTTTTATTGCGGTAGCTCGCAAGGCAAAGAGAATTCCTCTTTTACAAAAAAGCTTAGATGAAGCTTCGGTTAGCGTCTCTAAGGTTAAGCATATCTTAGCGGTCTTAGAACCTGAGAATTCAGGAGACTGGATTCATAAAGCCAAAACGCTTTCCAAAGCGGAGATCGAAAAGCAGGTGGCGAGTCTTTCGCCAAAGATGAAGAAAAGAGAAAAAGTTCAGTACGTCCGAGAAACAGCTTTGAGAATGCATCTGGAAGTTAACGAAGTGGTGTATCAAAAGCTAAAACGAGTTCAGGAAATTAGTGCCTCAAAAAATTTAGAAGAAACCTTAGAGGCTTTGGTGGATGTCTATTTAAAAACAAAAGATCCGATCGAGAAAGCCAAGCGAATCCAAAAAAAGTCAGCCGCCGCCCCCGGCTCCTACGGGCCGGGCGGCTCGGATCAAAATAAAGGCCATCGACAGCCACCAGCTCGTGTCCTAACAAAAGTCCAAGTCATAAAGTTAAAAATGACTCTTCCTAGGAATAAAGTTTTTGGAAGAAAGGCGATCCCCGCAAAAGCCAAACACGAAGTCTTCCGACGAGATGGAGGGAGCTGCCAGTACAAGGGCCCCAGCGGCAGAATTTGTGGCGAGAGAAAGCTTGTGCAGATTCATCATCTTGAACCCCTCTGGCAAGGAGGGGACCATGCAATAGATAATTTATTGAGCCTCTGCCATCCCCATCATGACTACTTTCATCGGGAGGATAGAAAATACCGACCGAGCAAGCTACTATCGACCTAGCAACGGATCACAATTGAAGTCTTGAGCGGCGGCCTGCTTAGTAAAAAGCCATTCATTGAGCTTGTTTCGCCTTCTAGGCTCGAGGATGGCAGCGATCGAAAACTTCCATAAGTTTTTGTTTTGATACACGTAGATATTTTTGTGTTGTCGATAAGCTCTCATGCCCAAGGAGTTCTTGAATAAATCTCAAATCAGCTCCTTCATCCAATAAGTGGGTGGCGACACTATGGCGCATCAGATGAGGATGAATGCGACGATCGATATTATTTTCTAAACAAAACTTTCGTATCATGCGGCGGGCTTGCCTAGGCCCCAAGGATTTGCCGGGATCTCGTGGCGAGCAGAAAACATAATCACCAAGTTTGTTTGTTTTTTTAAATTTTGCTTCAACAACTTTAGAAAGAGGAATTTCCCGACCTTTTCGGCCCTTACCGAAAAGTCGAATGGTCTTTCGTTGGGTGTCGATGTCTTTCCATTTGAGAGCGCAGGCCTCCGAGATTCTCGCGCCTGTAGCGTAAAGAAATTCTAAAAGAATACTTGTGGGATCATCTTTATCGACAAGTCCAAGGACTTCATCAAAGCTTAAAACCTTAGGCAGGCGATCGGGCTTTTTGATTCTTGGCCAATCAAACCGCTTAAACTCTTGCCACTCATGCTCGCTTTCCAAAAAATCAAAAAACGCGCGATAGCTACAGAGAGCTCGTTCCATGCTTGTGGCTTTCAGTTCGGATTTAAGAAGGGAGCAAAACTTTTGCCATTCGTTTTTGTCTCGAAGCTTGGAGCTTGATTCTAGATAGAAGCTTGCCAGTCGCTTGAGATCGCTTCGTCGGGCTCGGTAAGAGTTTTGAGAAAATTGCGCCTCCAAGGATGATCGCTTGAGGAAGGCCTCGATAAGTTTTCCCAATTGTCTTTCAGCCACTGATCCAACTCCCGAAGGGATCTCTCGGCTTTGAGCGCTTTGCGCTCCGCCTTGCCTAGACGAGCCCTTCCCTTTATTTTAGCGGCTTCGGGAAGTTCCGGCAGGAGGCCGAAATTAAAATTCATGGGCTGAAAATTCTCTTCATCAGAGTGGATAATGAATCTCACAAGGCTTCTCATGGCTGTATTTTCAGGTAGGAGAGGCAGTTCCATCATACACAGTGCAGCATAATGCCCTGTTGCAATGGCTTCGGAGTAACCCTCTGAGCCGGTAATTTGTCCGGCCATAAAAGTCTTGGCGTTGGATTTCCAGTTAAGTTGATCACTCAGGAAGCGAGGGGCATTGATAAACGAATTTCGATGCATTGCCCCGAGGCGTAAAAACTCAGCATTTCTCATTCCAGGAAGTTTTCGGAACACTCTTGCTTGATCGCCCCATTTCATTCGCGTTTGAAAACCAACCATATTTAAAATTTCTCCGGCGGCTTTCTCTCGACGAAACTGAATGACCGCATACGCGCGGTTCTGACCTTCGCGTTTAAGGCCAATGGGTTTCATGCAACTAAAAGCTAAAGTATCTTGACCGCGTTCCGCCAGTACTTCGATGGGAAGGCAGCCTTCAAAATATTTGAGATCTTCGTCAGGTAAATGCCCGGGAGTTTTTTCTGCCGCCAGCAAATCTTCTCGAAACTGTAAATACTCATCTTTTGAAAGCGGGAGATTGAGATAATCCGAAGAATTTGGATTATGTCGAGCTCCCCAAAAAAAATAATCCAAATCCAAGGACTCAAGACTTACAACTGGTGAAGTTGCGTCGTAAAAATATAGGGACTCGCTCCCCAATCGATTAAGAATATCTTCCATCAGGCTTTGTCCCGATAACGGGCCTGTGGCGATCAAGGTCGGGATCCCATCTTCGGGAAGATTTAAAACTTCTTCAGATTTTAGGTCTAAACTGGGCTGTTCCAAGATTTCTTTACTAACTAGCGCGCTAAATTTTTCGCGATCGACGCTCAAAGCTTCGCCTCCCGGAACCCGCGAAGAAAGACCGCAGTCGATCAGGGGCGAGCCGAGAGCCTGCAATTCGGCTTTCAAAAGTCCGTGCGCCGAATGTGGATCTAGAGATTTCAAGCTATTACTGCAAACCAGTTCGGCCGCTCCCGGAAGTCGATGGGCGGCTGAAAACTTTTGAGGCTTTTGCTCGATTAGCTCAACTCTAAAGCCCGCACGAGACAAAACAAGCGCAGCCTCACTTCCAGCTAATCCGGCTCCAATCACTCGAAAATCAAAATTTTTTTTGTTCGTCGGCGTCATTTACGTTAACAAAGGCTGTCAAATATTGAGACTTAGCTATTGGAATCTGAAGTCTACGCAAAGTTTTATTTATTTTAATTGGTTTTTAATCGACACTTAAAGTTTAAAGAGATGGCAGCAAAAAAAACAAAAGCAACAAAAGCCCCTAAAGCGGCAAAGGCCGTTAAGGCCTCAAAAGCCCCCTCCGGGATTAAACGGGGCAATGTGTTAGTAATCGTTGAGTCCCCAACTAAGGCTAAGACGATTCGAAAGTTTCTGCCCAAAGGCTATAAAGTTGAGGCTTGCGTGGGGCATATTCGAGACCTCCCAGCTTCGGCGAAGGAAATACCTGCAAAATATAAGAAGGAAAAATGGGCGAGCCTTGGGATTAATGTGGATGACAATTTTACTCCTTTATATGTCATCCCGACGGTGAAGCAAAAAATCATCAAAAAGCTTAAGGAAGACTTAGAAGAGAGTGATGAGCTGATACTGGCGACAGACGAGGATCGCGAAGGGGAGAGCATCTCTCACCATCTGGTAGAGGTCTTAAAGCCGACTATCCCGGTCAAACGAATGGTTTTTCATGAAATCACAAAGTCTGCGATTCAGGAATCCTTAGAAAATTTTCGTGAGGTCGATCAAGCTATGGTTCGGGCCCAAGAAACCCGACGAATCTTGGATCGATTGGTCGGATATTCTCTTTCTCCTTTGATATGGAAGAAAATTGCCTATGGCCTGAGTGCGGGTCGCGTGCAGTCAGTGGCGGTCAAGATTATTGTGGAGCGTGAGCATCAGCGCTTGGCTTTTAGGAAAGGTATTTACTGTGGAATTTTGGCCAGTCTATCTGCCAAATCTGGTGAGTTCGAGGCCAAACTTGTCAAGCTCAATGGAAAGCGAGTGGCGACGGGCAAGGATTTTGATGAGCATACGGGCCAAATTGCCACGGACAAGAGATCTGATGTTCTGTTACTTTTGAAAGAAGAAGCTGAAAAGTTGGTCCAAAAGCTACCCCAAGCTTCATGGAAGGTTCGAGAGATTACAGAAAAACCCTTATCTCGAAAGCCTGCCGCACCTTTTATCACTTCGACTTTGCAGCAGGAATCCAATCGAAAGCTGGGCTTAAGTTCGCGCGATACGATGCGAGTGGCTCAAAAGCTTTATGAGCAAGGTTTGATTACTTATATGAGAACGGATTCGGTCAATCTGTCGAATGAAGCTATTGAAGCCGCGCGCCGACAAGTCGAAAAACTTTATGGCAAAGAATATTTGAGTCCCGAGATTCGACGTTATCAATCTAAATCGAAATCTGCTCAAGAGGCGCATGAAGCCATTCGCCCCGCTGGCCAAGAGTTTCCTCGACCCGAAGAAACTGGCTTAATCGGTCGCGAGAAGGAACTTTACGAATTGATTTGGAAGCGAACGATTGCGACCCAGATGGCGGACTCCAGACAATTGAGCATTGGTGTGAGTATCGAGGCGGGGGAGGCAGAATTTCAAGCCAATGGAACGCGGATGTTGTTTCCCGGCTTTTTGCGGGCCTATGTCGAAGGCAGCGATGATGTTGAAGCGGCATTAGAAGAACGTGATGTTATTTTGCCCGACCTTAAGCAGTCAGAAAGCTTGAAAACCAAAGAGCTTGAAGTTACCGAGCATGAGACCAAGCCTCCCGCAAGATTTACGGAAGCCAGTCTCGTTCAAACCTTAGAAAAAGAGGGCGTTGGTAGGCCGTCGACTTATGCTTCGATTATTGGGACGATTATTGATAGGGGTTATGTGAGACGAATTAATAATAGTCTCATTCCGACATTTACGGCGATGGCGGTAAATAAACTTTTGGTTCAACATTTTCCCGAACTTGTGGATCTTAAATTTACGGCGCAAATGGAAGAAAGCTTGGATGAGATCGCTGAGGGCAAAAAGAATTACCTCGAATTTTTGACAAAATTTTACTCGGATGAAAAAAATGGCCTTCGCGCCCAAATTGCCTCTCGTGAAAAGAAAATTGATCCTGAAGAAGCTCGAGCCGTTAAGCTTGATGATTTTCCTGATGTTGAATTTAGGATCGGAAGATTTGGTCCTTATTTTGTGGTCAATGAGTCAGTTAAAAAGGGCGGCAAAGCCAGCACGGATGAGGGTGTTATTCGCGCTTCTATTCCTGAAGATATTGCTCCGGCCGATATCAATCAGGAACAAATTGATCATTTGATACAGCTCAAAAAAGATGGGCCGCCATCCTTAGGCGAAGATCCTAAATCAGGCCAAAAAGTTTTTCTGATGAGCGGGCGTTATGGAAATTATTTGCAGCTAGGCATGCCCGATGATCCCGAGACCAAACCTAAGCGCTCCGTCTTGCCGGCCGGTATAGATCCGAAAACTTTGCAACTCGAAGAGGCTCTTGGATATTTGTATTTACCTCGTGAACTGGGGCATGATCCCGAGGGGCATAAAGTTTCGGCTGGGCTTGGAAGGTTTGGACCCTTCGTCGTCAAAACAGGTGGCGGCTTAGAGAAGCCCGAATATCGTTCGCTTAAGAAAACCGATAATGTTTTGACTGTCGACTTTGCACGAGCGACCGAAATTTTTGCTGAACCCAAGCGCGGACGGGGCCGTCGGGGCTCGACGGCTTTAAGAGTTATCGGCGAGCATCCCAAAGATAAGACGCCCTTAGAGATTTATGATGGCCCCTACGGCCTTTATATTAAATGTGGCAAAGTTAATGCCTCTTTGCCTAAAGAGATTAAGCCCGAGGATATAGCCCTCGAAAAGGCTGTCGAGTTAATCGAAGCAAAGCGGGGTTGAAGAAAATGATGAAAGCGAGGCAGCTTCTGCGCTGAGAATGGGATGAGTGTTACATTTACTCCAGGTATCCCTAGCTCAGTGAGCTTTCGGCCTTCGGATGACTGATCTGCGATGCCGATTGTGAGCCGCACAAAGGAGGCGGAGGTTGATGGCTTCGTTTCCACCACCTTTCGCAAATTCATGAATATGATCGAGCTGCAAGGCATGCTTCGATTGGCAGCTTCTGCCGGTCTTTGGATCCACATATTGGCAAACTCCTTTGTCTCGGCTCCAAACTTTTCTCTTGGTTTTGGCGCAGATGTAGCGGCGGGGCTTTGCCGCCACTGCGGCAGTGAAATCCTTTGATGAGTCATTATGCTCCTTAAGCTTGGCTCGGCTTGAAGATTTTTCTGGGGCTTTAGAGGTAATTTCGCCTGTTCTTTTTTTCTTCTCGAGCTCGAGGGCGGATTGAATGGCCATGCAGACCGCCTTTTCTTTACTCGCCCAGGGGTTTTGATGGGCCGTCAGGGCGATATATTCTTGCAGGGCTTGAAGACTTTCGGTGTCGAGATTGATCGAGAGGCGATATTCCTCGGAATTGATCGGGCGTAGGTCTTCGCGTTTGAAGACCGGTTTTGCACCGGCTTCAATCAATTTTCTTTCACATTCATCCTTCGTTGTATTTTCTAAAGACTCGATCAGTTTCATCTTTTCTGGAGCCTTAAGCGTTTTTGGCATCGTGCGGAGAGCTTGGGAAACTTTCGAAAGATGCGTGAGGTTAATGCTGCCGGCTTCAATCTTAGTCTTTACGATAGACTTTTCTGCGGGGGGCAGGATCTTTACCAGGCGCATGCTGGCGATCCGTCTTTGCGCAGCCCCTTCGCTGTATTTCAGAAACTCCGTACAAAAGGAAAAGAGAGATGAATAGCCCCGAGCCAAATAGAGCTTTCGCCTTTCGATTTCTTCGAGCGCTTCAATGATGTCGGCATAAATTTTTCTCTCACTCGCCGAAATGTTTTGAATATGACCTAGAAGTTCGTCGTCCTTAAGCTTTTGAAGTCGGATCATCTTGCATCTCCTTTTCTGCAAAAAAGTCTAACACAAGCTTTTTGGACGAGCGGCAACGCCGTTCATAAAGCCTAAGAGGGAGGGATCAAATTTTTTTGAAATAAGATGAGGAAAATAAAGTAGAAGCCATACCCATACATTTGTACGCATTTTAAATCATCATCGAAGCCAGAAAAGTGAAGCTTCAAAAAACCCGTCAAGAAAAAATATGAGCCCAAATAATCAAAGCTTCAGTGCGCTTGTTGAAGCTGTTGAAGGCTTTTTTATGCCTGAACGCGTGATATCGCGATAACAGTGTGAAAATCACAGGCCGCAGAGTCTGTCCTAAAAGCTAAGGATTTCCGCGAATTATTCATTCATATGACCTTAGTTTTGCGAGTGGGACTAAATTGGACACTCCCCCCTTGTGCCCCGTGTGTCGCCCCTGAGATGGGATCTTTTCCGAATTAGTTGGGATGTAATGCGTTAAATTGAGGGTTTGAGCCCCACCCGCTCATTTGGTGGAATTGATTTGTAATGAATTAATTTCAGCCAAGGAGGGGTGGTGATGGCTCGTGATATCTATATTCCAGCAGCGTTTCGGTGTTTTCAAGGCTTTGTTGTGC
>Ga0210019_1002546_pt1 | contig 17616 bp, 18 predicted proteins | sample CryGeyCG2114_020_2_FD_183969 | JGI IMG/M metagenome (GOLD analysis project Ga0210019, IMG submission 183969) | Groundwater microbial communities from aquifer - Crystal Geyser CG11_big_fil_rev_8/21/14_0.20 (SPAdes) (version 2) | ecosystem: Environmental > Aquatic > Deep subsurface > Groundwater ...
ATCGACTGCTTTCCAGCTTTCATTTGTTGGTGCTGCAAAGATACTGCGAGTGTTTGGACGTACTGTTGTAAATTGTATAAGTCTGCCATCCTCAAATTTATAAACTGTTCTTCGTAGTCCGTCCGCACTGATGAGCGGAAGAATCTTTTTATTACGGCCGTCACTAATCGATGACTCTGCACAGCTGATGTCTGTTTTTGCGCCCGGGCCTGGCTGCGCTAGACATGTAAAGTCGAGCGTATTCGCCCGAATATCATCTGCCAATGTTTCAAGCACATGGCGGGCATCGCGATATAGTTTTTGTGCTTCAGTGGCAGCAGCGTTTGCCCGTGTTACCGATTGAAAGCTGCTAAATGCAAAGCCCAAAAAAAACATAAAAACCGTGATGGCTACAATCATTTCTATTAGAGTAAACGCTTCTTGTTTTTTGGTTATTTCTCTCATTGGTTATTTGTGCAATTGGTTACTTGGTTATTTCTTCTATAGCGGTCCTTTCTTCCAATCGCTGAGTTCGGCTTCAACCACAGCTTGCTGCGGAGTTCCGCGAAAATTATATTCAACAACGGAACGTACATGCATAATCTCCGACTCCGGATCGGGAGTAGAGAGTTCAATCATTCGTTGATAGCGAATGGTCTCTCCAACGGTAATAGTTTCGGCACGCTCAATTGATCCCGCCGCGTTCAAAATAAAGAGAGGATGCATCTTTGGATCGAGCGTTGTAGCTGCTACGCTGCTACGCTCGGCGATGGCATACCTTCCATCTACAAGTCCGCTGCGCCAGCCGATATTTTTCAGCCAGTTGGTATCGCGCATGTTACGGATAATTTCCACCCCCTCTTCGGCAAGATGATGCGCAGTAAAGCGCTGCATTAAGAGTGACGACAGGCGATTTGAACTTGCTGCAAGCTGAATCGCGGCAATCATGGCAATGGTTAAAACGCCGATTGCAATAATGGTCTCAATTAAGGTAAAAGCCCGATTATTTTTATGAGAAATCATACCGGGCAAAGTGTACCACACTAGCCCTCAATCCGTCCGGTTTCGGCATCGAGTATAATACCACGGCTAAAGATCGGTTTTTTGCGTAGCGCTAAACTAATTTCAATCTCTGAGGCGCCATTCGAAAAATCCATATCCCCATGCGGCGGTATAAAGGTTATGCTGACATTTTCCAATGTGCTTTGTCCGCTGCGAATTTCCAAAATATGTATGCCCTCATAATGTACAAGCGGTACAAATCCTCCATTAGCGCTATCACAATTTTTTGCTTCTCCATTGTATGGCATACGTGTAATGCGCACACCGCTTCCGGCAGTAAATTCTACAACCGCACATTCTGAGGTGCGCCGTACATCGTTTCGAATTTCATGCAATGCCGCGAGAGTTTCTTCATGTGCTAATGTAATTTGAATATTCTGCCGGCTTGTTGTAAATGCACCCACGCCAATAACTGCGATAATCATAATTACCGCCATCACAATAACCAGTTCTAAAAGTGTAAATCCACGCCGCATTAAATTGTTTGTGTTAGCGAGAAGATAGGGGAGAGTACTGCGAGCGCAAAGAGTCCGACGCCGATACCGGTAATTAAAATCATAACCGGACCGAGCGTAGTTGTCATATTGCGCAGCGTATAACCGATTTCTCGATCGTAGTGCTCGCTGATTTTGCGTGAGATGTCCCCAATCGATGCAGACTGTTCCGCAATCGCAATCATATTTGCAACGGTTGCCGGAAAAAGAAATGGTGCTTCCATCAGGGTGCTTGAGAGCTGTACTCCCTCTTGCACACGTGCCAAAGATTCATATGTTTTAACCCGATAAATTTCATTTCCAATCGCTTCGGCCGTTAACTCTAATGCATTTGTAATTGATACGCCGCTATCAATCAAAACTCCCAACGTATCAACAAAGCGCAGTACATATACTTTTCGCAAAATTGTACCTACGACCGGAATGCGTAATTTCATAAAATCCCAGGAAAACTTTCCTTCTTCTGCATTGGTATAGACCAGAAAAGCAGAAATTCCCAAAAAGATGAGCAGCAGAGCTACCCACCAATAGCTAATTGTCCATTCACTCATGCTTAAGAGTATTTTTGTCGAAAAGGGGAGCGGGAGATCGCTTTGTGAAAAGATTTCTTTAATGCGCGGTACTACCCAAACGAGCATCGTTGCGATACCGGCAATAAGCGTAACAATAACCGCTACCGGATAAATCAGTGCCGATTTGATTTTCATCGAGAGGGCAGTGCGCCGTTCAAGCGCGGTCGCATTTTTGTGCAAAATCGGCTCGAGATTTCCTGTGGCTTCCGCCGACTTTAAAGATCCGCGCTCCGATTCCGTAAAAACATCTGCAAAACGTTCCATGCTCTGCGAAAGTGTGCGTCCATGTTCCAGCTCGTACGAAAGCGTTGCAATAATACGGCGCAATCGCGGGTGTGTTGTTTTCGTCCGCAGCAGTTTTAAAGATTTGTTGATTGAGATTCCGCTGCCAAGCATAGTCGAAAGCAGCCCGAAAAATTGTGCTTTTTCTGTTGCCTTCACGGTACTATGATCGATGAGGAAGTCATCGATCTTTTGCAAAAAAGAGCGCTCTTGCGTATTGGTTATTCCGTAAATGTAGATATCCTCATCCTTCTCGCGTTGAACTTTTTCGAGGAGCGCTTGTAATTTGCCGTGCAGTTCTTGATTGTATTTTGACATGAATCATTCCGTTTGATAAAACGCCTGCAAGGTCAGCGTTAAGGTTGCAAATTGGTTTCCGTCAATCACGAGGCCGCGGTCTACGCTGGCACTTTGCACAACCAATTTGCGGGGGTTTGTTTCGATCAATTTAAGAAATTGTAGCAAGCGTGCAGGCGAGCCTTGAAATCCTCCCGAGACTGTAATCGAAGGAATTTCACTGCTTTCGTTTAAGCTGAAGCTCAGTGCATTAAAGCTCACATCTGCTTTTGCCGAGATATCTGCCAAATCTAAAATGAGTTGATCTTGTGACATATCGCCTGGAATAGCACGCGCCAACTCTTGCGCCTCGATTTCCGAAATGCCTGCATCTTCACGGCGCTCCGCCTCTTCTTTGCTTAACTCCACAAGACGTTCGGCAGCTATGGCCAATTGTTCGCGCGCCTGCATGCGCTTTGCACGTGCGGGTACCGTATGAAAAAACAATACTAACAGTGTTGCACCGAGTAAGAGTAGTGCAATGGTTCCCTGGGAGAATTGTCGTTCATGAAGACTCATAAGCTTGTTTGTTCATACGTAATATTTGCAGAAAACCCAAGGACGGTTTCGCCTTCGGGAGTAAGATTTTTTGTAATTGATGGAACAAAAACCGATGCAAAACTCGGTTCGGCAGTAAATGCGGTAATAAGTCCGGCAATATCTTCAAATGGTGCTGGTGAGTCGCCGCGTGTATGCGCATTCAAAATCATCTTGCCGTCTTCACCTCCGCTATATGAGGTAAGTTCAATTGTTTGAACCGTACTGTCGCCGCGCCGCGGAATGGTATTTTCAATTTTTTCCACGATGCGCGACCAAAAGAGCTGTCCGCTCTCAATTATTTCTAGCTGTGCATTGAGAAGCTGCAGCTGAGACAGCGTTCCGGTTTCGGAAGTCGCTTCTTCTTGCTGTCTCTCGAGTTCCGCAATTTTTGCATTAATCGCATCTATTTCTTGCTGTGTCGTAAAACTCGACGCTTCAAAATAAAATGAGAATGCAATCGTAAGTACAAATGCAATAAGCGCCACTACCGAGAGTCCAATTTTCTTTTTGTTTTCGTTTTCTAACATTGTTTGGTTAATTGGTGCTTGGTTAATTGGTTACTTCCTTCACTATGCTGCCTTTTTCTTCTTCTTTGCATCGGGCACAACACGAACGCGTACGGTGCACTGCCCGGGAGTCTCTCGAGAACTTCTTTTTTGTAATCGCACGGCTCCAAGATCAAGTCCCCCTGCCGGCACTTCCATCATGCGCCAATGTTTCGGTTCATCATCGTTCGTTGCATTTCGTGCAACCATTGCCATAACAACAGCATCGTGCACATTGTGGCTCACTACCACAACTGCATCTCCAACCATAAATGTAACTTCTGGAGTTTTCTTATCCAGCACAACTTCCTGTGTGCCCTTTGGCGGCAGCTGGAATTTATTTTTATTTTGTTCCGTTCGAGACATCCAGAAATTCTAGCAGATTGTTGCTATCTCTGTAAAGAGCTATAATTACTATCCATGCCAAGAAAGGACTTTATAAAGCATAATCAAGCCTTTATTTGCAGCTCCTGCAAATCAGAAAATCCGCCTTTAGAGGGTGGAGAGCGGAATCATTGCCGCTCTTGTCTCTATTCGCTTCATGTCGATGCAGAGACACCCGGCGACCGGCAGAGTAGTTGTAAGGGTCGTATGGAGCCTGCACGTGTAGAATATAAAGGAGCAAAAGGTTTTATGGTTGTGCACCGCTGTGTACAATGCGGTAAAGAGATAGCAAACCGGCTTGCTCCGGATGATGACCAGACGATCTTAAGTAAACTCTCTCCATGAAAAAAGTAGCCACAATTCTCGAAAAATATCTTGGGCCCGGCGAAACGGTGATTGTCGGTGTATCCGGCGGTCCTGATTCCATTGCGCTGCTTAACTATGTGTATACTTTTGCGCAAGCCAATAATTGCACTATTGTTGTTGCACATGTGCATCACGGTTTGCGCGGAAAAGAGGCAGATGAAGATTTAGAGTTTGTTCAAAAGATAGCAGAAAACCGCGGTCAGCAATTTGAGTCAATTCGTGCACAGCTGAGTGGCAGCAGTGTCGAAGTAAAAGGCCGTAAGCTTCGTTATGAATTTTTCGAAAAGCTGCGTCAAAAATATAGTGCACGGTATATCATCACGGCGCATCATGCCGACGATCAGCTCGAAACAATTCTCTTTAATTTTATTCGCGGTTGCGGTCCAACCGGACTCGGCGGTATGGAAATCGAAGAGAATGGTATTTTGCGGCCCATGCTTGAGATCCGCAAGCAAGAAATTTTAAAGTACCTCAAGCAGCACAGTCTCGAATACCGTACCGATTCTACAAATGATAGTTTAATCTATACGCGGAATTTTCTGCGGCACGAAGTCGTGCCGCGCTGCGAGATGATTAATCCGGCTTTTACCGAAACGGTACTGCGGAACAGCGTAATTTTTAATGAATTTGATCAGTGGCTCCGCAATGAGGCGCAAAAATTTTTAGATAAAAAGCTGGAGTTTACCTTGCAGCAATATGTGCAACTGCCCCGGGCTCTGAAACTTGCGGTTATCCAGGAAGTGTATCGCTCCGGTAAAAAGTCACACTATGCCCTGCCTATTAAGAAGGTGTTTGAGGTAGAAAAACTCCTCGAACGCAATATCGGAAACAAAAAGATTAGATGTGGTGGCGGCGGTGTGTTTTACCTGAACAAGGGGGTGGTACGATTTGAGGCTGCATGATATACTCGTTGAGCTATGAAAGCTCTCAAACAGACACAATTTCCTAAACGGCCACAGGGAGGCCTTTCGACTTTAATCATCATTGCCCTGATACTGAGTGCAGTTTTTCTGTATATCAGTCCTTCCCAGAAAGAGACAAGCGAAGTTCCGCTCTCTACCTTTTTAGAAGGCGTGCGAAACGGCGAGGTCGAGAAAGTTACGGTAAAAGAGAACCGTTTGAATATCATATATGAGAATGGAACTGAAGCGTACGCAATTAAAGAGCCGAGCCAAAATGTAACCGAATTGTTAGAGGGAGTTCCGGAGGAGGCGCGCCAGGCGATTAAAATTGAAGTTGTAGATACTCAGGCGAGCAATTTTTGGATAAATCTCCTTATAAGTGTCGTGCCGTTCTTGCTCATCGTCGGCTTTTTTCTCTTTATGTTTAAGCAGGCGCAGCAGAGTAATAATCAGGCGCTCTCTTTTGGAAAAAGTAAGGCGCGCGTCTTCGATACCGAAAAGCGCAAGACCACATTTAGCGATGTTGCCGGTGCCGAGAATGCTAAACAAGAATTGGTCGAAGTTGTGGATTTTTTGAAGAATCCTAATAAGTATACGGCTATTGGTGCAAAAATTCCGCGCGGTGTGCTTTTGGTGGGTGCACCGGGTACCGGTAAAACACTGCTTGCCCGTGCCGTTGCCGGTGAGGCAAATGTACCGTTCTTTAATATTTCCGGTTCCGAATTTGTGGAGATGTTTGTAGGTGTGGGTGCGTCGCGGGTGCGCGATTTATTTAAAAAGGCAAAGCGTAATTCACCTTGTATTATCTTTATCGATGAGATCGATGCCGTCGGTCGCCAGCGCGGTGCCGGACTTGGTGGCGGCCACGATGAACGCGAGCAGACGCTCAATCAAATTCTTACCGAGATGGATGGCTTCGAGACCGATGAAAATGTCATTGTTATGGCAGCAACGAACCGTCCCGATGTTTTGGATCCCGCTCTGCTGCGCCCCGGACGTTTTGACCGCCGCGTTGTTGTAGACAAGCCCGATATTAAAGACCGCGAGGCGATTCTGAATGTGCATGCTCGTAACAAGCCATTGGCAAAAGATGTCGATTTGGCAAAGATTGCACGCCAGACATCGGGGTTTGTGGGTGCCGATCTTGAAAATTTGCTTAATGAGGCTGCACTGCTTGCGGCTCGCCACAATAAAAAGAAAGTGAATCAGAACGATATTGAGAATTCGATTGAGAAGGTTTTGATGGGACCTGAGCGGAAGTCGAAAGTTATGTCGAAGCGCGAGCGCCGCGTAACGGCGTACCACGAAATCGGTCATGCGCTGGTGGGTCACATGATGCCGGAGTGTGATCCGGTGCATAAGATTTCGATCATCTCCCGCGGCATGGCGCTGGGTGCAACGTGGTTCATGCCCGAAGAAGATAAGCATCTCTATTCTAAAAAGAAGTATCAGTCCGAGCTGGCCTCACTTTTGGGTGGCTATGTTGCCGAAGAGTTAACATTTGGAAAAGAAAATGTAACGACCGGTGCGAGCAATGATCTGGAAAAGGCGACCGACATTGCACGAAAAATGGTTACACAATTTGGTATGAGCGATCTTGGGCAGGTAATCTATGGTGAAAAGAATCACGAGGTCTTTTTGGGCCGCGACTTTGGCCATGTAAAAAACTATTCAGAAGAGATCTCTTCTAAAATCGATAAAGAGGTGCGCCGCTTCATCGACGAAGCTTATGAAACGGCCAAAAAAACACTGACCAAATTTAAGGACAAGCTCGAAGAGATTGCAGAGGTTTTGCTCGAAAAAGAGACTATCAGCAGAGAGGAGTTTTTAGAGTTCTTTAAGGAGAAGAAGAGGGTGGAGGTTAAGGTTGAGAAATAGAGTCGTTGACTATATTCATTTTTGTGCTATAGTAGCCTGCGATGGATAAGATAATAGGTATTGCAGGCGGCGTTGGACCGATGGCAGGGGTGTATTTGCATAAGAAAATCATCGAGAACACAGAAGCACAAGGAACTGATCAAGGTCACCTGGACGTCCTTCATGCTTCATTTTCTGCCGGCATTGCAGATAGAACAGATTATTTGCTTGGAAAAACAACAGTGAATCCAGCAGATGGAGTTGTAAAAATGGTTCAATCATTAATTGCCGGTGCTGCCTCACAAGATAAAAATTTAGTCGTGGGTGTCCCGTGCAATACCTTTCACTCGCCGCAAATTTTTGATGTATGTAAAAAAAGTCTTGAGGAATTAGGGCTCGATGTAGAAATTATTAACATGATTAGAGAAACAGGAGAATTTATTAAAGCTACTCTGCCGGATATTAAAAAAATTGGTCTGCTCTCTACAACTGGCACGCGTCAGGCCGGCGTATATGAGGAACTTTTATCACCGTCGGGATTAGAAATAGTACAGCTCGATGATGAGAGGCAGCTTGAAATTCATGATTCGATTTATAATCCCCAGTGGGGAATTAAATCGACCTATCCTGTTTCTGCAAAGTCACGAGGAAATTTTGAGAAATATATTCAAGCGTTGCGTGACCAAGGAGCAGAGGCTGTTATTTTAGGATGTACAGAGATTCCGCTTGCTGTTCCCGAGCAATCGTTTAGTGGTGTTGCTCTTATAGATCCTATGGTGGCTTTGGCGAGAGCACTGATTAAAAAAGTTGCGGAAGATAAATTGAAACCTTTGGCTTACTGAAGGGCCGCTTCTTCTGCTTCCAGTTTTCTTGCATTCTGGTATTCTTGTTTTCGATATGCCCAAAAAAATCACCCCGCAAAAGTCGGACGGTTCAAAAGCCTTTGTACAAACAAGAGTGCGGCATGACGATGATGTCTTCGGCGAGCTTGCCGTAGATGTCTTTCAGACTGCCGATGAAATCGTGGTCGTCTCTCCGGTGGCCGGTGTACAAGCCGACGATATTGCGGTGAGCGTCACCGAGGGCGTCCTCACTATTTCCGGTAGCCGCGGCTTTGAATTTAATATCGATGAGCGCGACTATGTAAGCAAAGAGTGTTTTTGGGGCAGCTTTAAGCGCTCGATAATTCTGCCCGAGTATGTAGACCCAGCTGGCATTAAAGCTACTTATAAAGAAGGAATTTTAACCGTGCGCATTCCAAAAGTAGAGCCGGTAAAGACCCGAATGGTACAGATTGAATCATGAAAATACGCAAAGCAATTTTTCCAGCGGCGGGCTTCGGTACGCGCTTTCTGCCCGTTACTAAATCGCAGCCAAAAGAGATGCTGCCCATTGTGGATAAGCCAGTGATTCAATATTTGGTGGAGGAGGCAGTAGCCTCTGGAATTGAGGAGATTATTATTGTGACCGGCCGTGGCAAGCGCGCTATTGAAGATCACTTTGATTTTTCGTATGAGCTGGAGCAAACATTGGTTGAGCGCGGCAAGCGCTCGCTTCTTGCAGAGGTGCGTAAAATTCCGCAGATGGCAAAGTTTGTCTATGTGCGCCAGCCTTTTCCGCTGGGCGACGGTGACGCAATTTTTCAGGCTGCAGAGTTAATTGGGGACGAGCCATGTGCTGTAATGTTCGGAGATGATCTTGTCGATTCCAAAGTGCCGGCCCTAAAACAGCTTATTTCAATCTACGAAAAATACGGCGCACCTGTTGTGGCATTACAAAGAGTTGAGAAAAAAGAGGTGGAGCGCTACGGCATTGTCGAGTGTCTTCCTGCGAGCAAGAAGAGCACAGCAAATAGTCGGTTGCATCATATAAAATCTCTAGTAGAAAAACCTACTCCGGCAAAGGCGCCTTCCAATCTTGCGGTAATTGGAAAGTACATTATCACGCCCGAAATTATGCAAGCACTGCAAAAAGTTAAGAAGGGTCGAGACGGTGAAATCCGCTTAATAGATGCGTTAAAATTAATTGCAGGTGAGCATGAATTATTAGGGTATGAGATTGAGGGCACGCGCTATGACACCGGCGATAAATTGGGTTTTTTGAAGGCGACTATTGATTATGCCCTAAAGCGGAAAGATCTTGGGCCGGAGCTGCGAAAGCATTTGAAGAATTTGTAAGTAAGTGAAAGTGCGCGATTCACTGTTGCTTCAAATATTTCAAAATGTGTTTCAAAAATATCTCGATATCTTTTGCATCCTGTTTAAAGTGCGCAAAGACTTTTTTTACATCCAGTTGAACATAATCGTGTACGAGAATATTTCGAAATCCGGCTGCGGGTGCAAATTTTTCAGCGAATTTTTTCGGCAGAATACCGGCTTGACCAAGAATTAAAATTGCATCTTTATACTCATTTGGTTTTTCCAAGGACTCTTCATTAATTATTGTGTTTGATATGTCCAGTACTGCTTCAAGAGAGAGTTGTAAATAGCGCTCAATCCCGCGGCGGAGAATTTCATCCGAAAGAAACTGCTTTTGATGTACCTTCTTTTGAAGATCGAGCAGTGCTTTGGTGAACCCCTGCAGTTGCTGAATCTTTTGAGCAAGTGTTAATTTTTTTCGCTCGGTCATACATTCTTTGTTAGATGTTCAAGATTCTTGCGCTCATAGTAAAGCCGATCAAGATATTTCATTGTGGTGCGTGTTTCAAAATCGACGCGCGCCTCATGATCATCCTCGAAAAGTAATTTGCCATCGCTAATAATATTCATCGCCAAGAGCGGCGGTGCCTCGTTCAGAATAACCACATCTACTTTATTTGTTTCATATTGCTGGCGTAATTGCGCCATAATTTCCAATTTGGAATCTAAAAAATTCTTTGCCGGGATTTTATCATTGAGAAGAACGCCAAAATCGTAATCAGAAAGCGGCCCGGCTCTATTCTGCGCCCGCGAACCAAAAAGATAAAGTGCTTCTACGCCTAATTTCCTAGGAAATTCCATATGTGCACTATAAAGGAAAAGCGACCGCCGCGAAACACCGGCAATTTTCGCTGTTTGTTTTAATGAAAATTTATGGTATAATTTTATAATAGTTTTTAAAACCGAATTATGAAAAATAAAAACCCATATCATTTGTTAATGTGTCGCCGGGATTCTAATATCCAACTTTTTGTATATGAGACAGGCTCTCCCGAAAAACCTCACCCAGATGTTGGAACGAGAGCCGAGAAAGCGGATACCGCGGATGGTACCGAAGGCGAAAAAGTGAAAAGCGATGCACAAAAATTGCTTGGTAGTGCGGCCGAACATTTGGAAGCGCTTTATAATCCGTCTCAGGCGACTTTGGAGAAAGCTACTGTTAATGAACCTCCCGCAAGTATCGCTCGCCCGATTGGTGAAGGGACAGTATTGGATTCGGTGAATTCACTTGCGGCAAAACAGCAAAAAGCTCAAGAGTTTTTAGTAAGTATGATTGATCGTAGTTTTGATAATCAGAAATTGACTGCAGAGGATTCAGCATATTTGCGGAATATAGTTAAAGATTTAACTGCCACGGAGCCAGGCGCAGCAGCAACAGAATTGCGGCAAAAAGTAATGTCTGATGGTCTTGCTAGTCGTATGGATCCAACTGCAATCGGCCGCATGGAGCAAGTCTTGCGACATTTCTCGGATGCAGTTACTACAAATGAAAAAAGGTCACAGGCGGGCACAAAACCTGCTGAAAAGAAGGAGAAGAAAGTTGTGTCCGCAAAAGCGCAGGCAAACTGGGCGGTGCGGAATGCAGAGAAGAACGGCACGAACGCTCCAGAATTGACCGCAGCATTTGGTGATCCGAAAAATGCGGAAGCATTTGTGGCAGCGGTAAAAAAGTTTCAAGGGGAAAAGGGATTAAAAGTTGATGGTTATGCCGGCAAAGCTACTATTGATGCACTCGAAGCATCGAAACCAGATAGAAATCCTCAAAAAGTTCCAGAAAAAGAACTTTCAGTTGCTGAATCGGTCGCTAAAACTAAGCCCGGTGATCTTCTTGCAATTAGTGATCCCGGCGGCACTTTAGATCCTAAATTAGGAGGTGATAAAGCAATGGTTAAGGTGCTTGAAACATATGATAGTGGAATTATTAAAGTACAGAGCGAAACTGGCGTAGTAGCAGTCCTGAAGAAAGAATTTTTGATACCAACTAAAAACACACCACGTGACTATGTTGAGCGTTTATATGCAGCTCAGGTGAGTGAAAAAAAGAAAGAAGAAGCCCGAGATGCATATTTGGCAGATGGAGTAGAAAAAGCACCTCGTGTCGAAAAGAGATTTGCAGCTCGATCAGAGAATCCTGATGATCAAATCCCTGATCTTAGAGGCGCAATATAATTTTTCTTAAACTAAAATCATGCACAAACATCTTCATCTCTGTCGCGGTATAGCAGAAGTATCAGTGTTAAAAAATCAGCGCTTCGTTTTTCAATTTGCGGGTGCCGATCCAGAGCTATTACGTCAGGCAGAACAAGAGAGGACAAAACCCAAACCGGAAAAACTTAAAGACGGGGATGCAGAAGCCGCGGCAAAAAAGCGAGCAGAAGCGGTGACTGGCGGCGCAGCGAAAATTTTGGAATCCTTTGAGGGACCAATTAAAGAATATCGCGCCACTATAACAAAAGCTCTTATTGACAGTGTTGATGATCCAAAAGCAAAGCAAGCTATTGCTGCTGCTATGGAGCACAGTGGTAAAGATTCGATGAATGCGCTAAATGCAAATGTTGCGGCTGCTATTCGCAATATTGATACGGCCGGTTTCGAAAAATTATATAAGCATCCATTACTCGTCTCTGTTATTGAAGGAGCTTCGATTCAGGAAATTGCGCAGAAAAAAAAGGCGGTCGATAAAGTTATGAGCTTTGGAAAAAATGCAGAACATTTTGAAAAGACGGTACAGCAAGAAGCGCGTTTACGCAGAGCAGGAGGAAAGCCTGAAGCGTATCTTGCACTCTATGTTGCAAATCCCGACTTGGCTCGTGCAAAAATTATCCATTCGGCATCGATAAATAAAGATTTAGCGGTGGATGGCATGTATGCCTTAAACCAAATAAATGCCGCAAAGGGAGATACTGCAAAAATTCTAGATGCATTAGTTCAGTACGAAAGTGTGCGCTTGGCGTATGCTCAAAAACTTGGAACTAAACCTGCAGCTGCTCCTCCTGCAGTTGCAAACCATGAAGGCGGAGGACGTGGCGCAGGACCAGGCAGATTGGCCATGGATACTGCTGAGGCTCATGGCAAATTATATCCGTCTACAACCGGAGCGGAAACAAGTAGGCGAATGCCGCCGGGAACTCCTGTAGTTCGTCTTCCGGAAGCTGCGGCTGGAGGCAAGAAGTCTCCAGAAAAAGCAGCAAAAGCGTCATCTTCTCCTGCTAAAAAACCTGCTACAAAACCCGCCGCAAAAGCGCCAGAAGTAAGCGGCGAGCGGCTAGATAAGGTGAAACTTGTGCCCGGCAGCAGATTGGTTGTTAAGTACGATGTTGCATCGCGGGATGCGAGCGGTAAATCCTTAAATCATCCTCAAAGAGCTGGCACAGAACTGATTGTTGTTGATCCCGCGGACAAAACCATGACCGGCTACGATAAAAAGCAGCACAACTATATAAAAGTTAAAGCACCTGGCGCCGGTGACGATAAGGCCTTTTATGTAGCCCGCGACTGGCTGCGCGTCAAAGATGCGAAGCCGGCTGCAGCTCCTGCGGTAAAGAAAAAAATGCCGGAACAATTAGCAGCTGGTCCACTGCCAAAAGAGGAAAATCCTGCCAAAGGAATGCGTCAGCCTTTAGAAAAGCCTAAAGAGCCGGCAGCCGATGCAGCAGAAAAATTAGGCCATGCTGTTGAAATGCAAAAAGCGAAAGTTGGTGATGTGGTGAGTGCGACACAGGAATTTGAGGTGCGAAGCGGGGATAGAATTATTCATACGATAGAAGAAGATACTCCAGTGCTTATTGAAGGGGTTCAAGAAAAAAACGGTGAGAAATATTTTCAAATTAGAACTCCTGAAGGAAAGCGTGCACTGATGCCTTCCAGTGCATTGGGCACTGTGCCTGGTATAACTGAATGGCGCGATTCCCGGGATCAGTTTGTGAAGAGAAGGTATGCGGCAGAGCTTAAGCAGTATAATGATTACACCCTGCGCAAAGGAGCTCGCGAGGTAATGATTGTAGAAGATGCAAAACGAGAACAGCCACAAGGTAAAGAGGCGTATGCTAAAGCAACAAAAAAAGCAGAATTAAAATTAGGTGCAAAGATTGTGCGGCCGGATCCGGTTTTGAAAGAGCTCTTTCTTGTTGGAAATGCAACAAAAGAACCTGTTGCGCTCTTGGCCAGAGCAGGTAGTGAATATTACAAGGTTGCAACCAATTCAGGCATTATGGGATATGTTCATTTTGAAGATGTAAAAAAACAACTTCTTGCGGGAACTGATGATTTAAGGGAAGAAATAGGTAAGCCACTTAAAAAAGCTTAGGAAATTCAGCATTGCATCTCAGATAAGATTCCGCTATACTGGTATGTTACGCTAGAAAAAAATTCAGCTTCAAAAATAAAAACTAACACAAACTCTGTAATGAATCCTTTCGATGCACACCAAATAGATGTTGCCGATGCCTGGCTGGGCGAGGCTGAAAAGTTAAAAATGACCGGCAAACATACAGAAGCTATTCGTGTGTGCGAGAAGATTTTGCTGAGCGATTTGGATTGTGTAGAAGCATTTGAAGAGATTGGCGATAATTATTTGTCTCTCAAAGAGTATGAAAAAGCAGAAAAGGCATTAAAGCGTGCGGTTCGCCTGGATCCGCATTCGGCAAATGCGAATTACCTCCTTGGATTTACATATTCTGCACTGGGCGACTGGATTCGTTCAATCGAATTTTTAGAGTGTGCCGATGGTGTGCAATCTAATCATCCCGAAATTTTGCGGTGCTTGGGCTGGTCGTATTTTCATTACGGCCAAAAAAAGCGCGGCATAATCGTTTTAGAGCGGGCATTAAACTTGGCCTGGGACGACTGCTTAATTTTATGCGATCTTGGTGTATGCTATTTAAATGAGAAAAATTTTGAACGCTCAATTGCGTTGTTCGAAAAAGTATTAAAATTAGAGCCGGAAAATGAAAAGGCGCGCGAGTGTCTTAAAGCATGCAAATTTTTTAAACGCGAATACGACCGTTTAAAGCAGCGGCATGGTGAGTAATTTATTATACGTTTCGGAAAGCCTGAAGTTTTTATAGCTTTGGGCTTTTGCTAGTGTAGAAAAATGTGATTGTACAAAAATTGCCTCTTATGTTATTGTATATGTCCGGGTCCTTAACAACTTGAGTGGTCGCCCCGCCTTTGGAGGGGAGGAAAGTCCGAGCTGCACAGTGCAAGGAAAGCCGATAACGTCGGCCGTGCTACGTCTTAAGCGTAGTATAGGGAAAGTGCCACAGAGACAATACGAGGTCGGCGCCTCGTTAACGCGAGGCAACGATCAAAAGGTGAAAAGTCCGTCCGTCTTTTATATGGCGGCGACGGAGCTGCTGCCGTAAGGCAGCATTGCTGGTAAACCCTTTCCGCAGCAAGGAGGAATGGAAGATGTGGGTCAAAGCGCGCGCTGCGCTCCACACTGCCCTCCGCGCGAGCCCCCTGGCAACAGCGGGCCTAGAGAGATGACCACCACGACAGAACTCGGCTTATGATAGTTGTCGAGGACCCGGTATAAAAATCTGTATAATACAGTTCGTGAAACGATCAGAACTCTTTTTCGGCTTACTCAGAATTCCTGTAGATTTTGTCGCCGCATATTTGGCACTACTTGCGGCATACTCGCTGCGCGCGCAGGATATTCTTCCAGAGTTTTTTAAAAAGCCCGATTTAGAGGTATTTCCCACTTTCCCTGAATATATTCGTCTCGCAATTTTTGGAGCCATTCTTTTTGTCATAATTCTCAGTTTTTTTGGACTCTACTCTTTGCGGGTCACTGACCGGCCGGCACGTGAGATGCGCAAGCTTCTCTATGCAAGTCTTATATGGCTTATGGCTGCAGTTTCATACTATTTCCTTATTCGCGACTTTCCATTTTCACGTCTTGCGCTTATTTATAGTATGCATTTACTTTTTGTTTTTGCAGCAATTGGGCGTGCACTCGTAGGCTGGTTGCAGCGTGCAGCACTCAAAAAAGGAATTGGAAAGCGCCGGATTGTAATTTTCGGAAAAAATAAAATTGAGAAGGAAGTAGCAAAGGTGCTTACCCAGAGCGGCACGGTAACCATCGTGGCGACTATAAACTCATTAGAAGAACTTCAAGCACTCATTAAAAAAGGTGAGTTAGATGAAATCATCCAAACAAAGGATTCGCGCGATGCTGCGGAAGAAATTATCGCACTTTGCCGATCCCATCATATTCAGTATCACTTTGTTCCAGATTTGCTCGAAGTGCATCGTAGCAATATTGAAATTTTTCCTATTGCCGGTATACCGCTTATTTCTCTCCGGCCAACCTCGCTGGACGGCTGGGGTACAGTCTGGAAGCGCGGCTTCGATATTGTAGGCGCAATACTAGGCATTATTTTGCTTTCGCCCTTTTTACTTATCATTGCCATTGCGATTAAGCTCGATTCAAAAGGGCCGGTGTTATTTCGTTATCTTGATGATGGCAAAACAAAAGCACTGCGCGTCGGTGAGCACGGCCGTACATTTCAATGTTTTAAGTTCCGTACCATGCAGACCGGTACCCATCACAAACGCTATACTGAGCTGGCCGAAAAAAATTTACGCAAAGGTACTCCGCTGGTAAAGATAAAGGACGATCCGCGGGTAACACGTGTGGGTAAATTTCTTCGTCGCTTTTCGCTCGATGAGTTACCGCAGCTTTGGAATGTGCTTCGCGGCGAGATGAGTTTGGTTGGTCCGCGTCCGCATCTGCCCGAAGAGGTCGCAAAGTACGATCGTAAGCATCTCTTTGTGCATACTATTAAGCCGGGCATTACCGGCCTTGCACAAATCAGCGGCCGCTCTGATCTGCCCTTTGAAGAAGAGGTGAGACTAGATACCTACTATATAGAGAACTGGTCGCTGCTGAGTGATATGAAGATTGTGTTGAAAACTATAGGTGTTGTGTTGCGTCCATACGGTGAGTGAGTAATCGGCGCAATTATTTCTTTGGTTCCTTGGTGCTTGGTTATTGATTATTTCTTCTGTTATACTCTCTTCCGTTATGCTTCAAAAGATAATTAATACGATTTTAGGTGATCCAAATCAAGCTGCACTGAAAGATTTAGAACCTATTGTTGAGCATATAAATAAAATTGAGCAAGAATACCAAGAGACCCTCAAGGATGAATATATTCCGGCGAAAACTGCGGAATTTAAAAAGCGGTTGGCAGAAGGGGAGTCGCTCGATGATCTGTTGCCCGAGGCTTTTGCGCTGGTAAAGACTGCCTGTCGCCGGCTTGTCGGCAAAAAATGGCAGGTGCGCAATGAGGAAAAAGAGTGGAATATGGTGCCTTTTGATGTTCAGCTCATGGGCGGAGTTGTTTTGCATCAAGGTAAAATAGCCGAAATGAAAACTGGTGAAGGTAAGACGCTCGTCTGTACTATGCCGGTCTATTTAAATGCGCTTACCGGGCGCGGCGTCTTTGTTGTAACGGTTAATGATTACTTGGCGCAGCGCGATGCAGAGTGGATGGGCGGTTTATATGAATATCTTGGGCTGACAGTAGGTATTATTCACCATGGGCAGTCGCCCCGCGAAAAAAAAGAGGCGTACGCCGCAGACATTACATACGGTACGAATAATGAATTCGGTTTCGATTATCTGCGAGATAATATGGCGGTCGATGTGCGCCAAATTGTGCAGCGTGAACTCTACTATGCCATTGTGGATGAAGTGGATTCGATTTTGATCGATGAGGCGCGAACCCCGTTAATTATTTCTCAGCCTGCAGAGGAATCAACCGCCAAATATCAGCAGTATGCGAAGCTCATTCCTCAACTCGAAAGAGAAAAAGATTTTGTTATAGACGAAAAACAGCGAAGCGCAACGCTTACCGAAGAGGGAATTGCGAAGATGGAGAAGCTGCTTGGTGTAGAGAATATTTATACCGAGGCCGGCTTTGAAGAGGTCCACCACATTGAGCAGGGATTAAAGGCCCACGCTATTTTTAAACGCGATACCGATTATGTTGTAAAAGACGGCGAAGTAATTATTGTGGATGAATTTACCGGCCGGCTTATGCCGGGCCGCCGCTATTCCGAAGGATTGCATCAGTCTATTGAGGCAAAAG
>Ga0210019_1002548_pt1 | contig 17607 bp, 14 predicted proteins | sample CryGeyCG2114_020_2_FD_183969 | JGI IMG/M metagenome (GOLD analysis project Ga0210019, IMG submission 183969) | Groundwater microbial communities from aquifer - Crystal Geyser CG11_big_fil_rev_8/21/14_0.20 (SPAdes) (version 2) | ecosystem: Environmental > Aquatic > Deep subsurface > Groundwater ...
CGCCTCCTTCTTTTGGCTGGTCTATTATAATAGTATGCGTTCTATTCTCGGCGCTAAACTTTTTGCCGTCTATATATTTTATCTCTGCATGTTCCATTTAACCTCTGAAGATTTTAAGGATTTCAGGAGCCCTTCTTTCAATAACAGGTATGTCTTTATTTTCAAAATAACCAAGGGCTATAGGCGCTACAATAGCATAATTATCAGGCACTTCAAATTTTTTCCTGAACCATTCGTCTTTATCCAAAAGGCTCATCATGCCTACCCAGCAGCTTCCTATGCCCATTGACCAGGCTGTAAGCATTAAATTTTCAGCTGCCATCGCGCAGTCATTTTGATATGAAAAAGCGTCAGCTCTTCCAAGGATTATTATAACACACGGGGCATGATAAAATATGCTAAAATCTTTTACAGCCATGCGTTTTTTATAGCGGATAAGCTTCGGGTTTTCTTCTATCGCTTTACTAATATAAGGTATAGAGCAGTCGGAAAGTTCCTTTATGAGCAATTTATCCTGCACAACAATAAATCCCCACGGCTGTTCATTCATGCCGCTTGGCGCCCATTTCGCCGCCTCAATAAGCTTATCTACAATCTCTTCTGGGACAGGTTTATTTAAATATTTTCTAATGCTTCTGCGCGATTTAATAATATCTGCTATATTATCCATAGTTAAATTATTTAATAATGCGCGAGGCTGCCTGTAAGCTTTGCCTTATTCACGGCTTTTTTAAATATCCATATGCTCAGCGGAAACATAATAACGCAGAATGATAAAAGTATCAGTATATCAGGCATAAGCATTCTAAAACCATATCCCCGCAAAATAGCGTGCCTTAACCCTCTCAGGGAATAAGTAATAGGCAATAAATTAGATATGGCCTGCAGTTTCTTCGGAAGCATTTCAACAGGAAAGAATACCCCTCCGAATAATCCTGAGAATGTATTGATCATCCAGTTGATAGGATTCCCTTTCTTCAGCACAATTATAAACGCGGCGGATATTATTCCGATACTGCTAAAAGAAATTATAGTCATGCCTAAAATCAGTAAACTCGCCAAAAAATTCATCTGGCTTAAATCCACTTTGAAGAACAATACTCCAAACAGTAAAGAAATAACAGTGGTTACGGATGTGAAAAGAAAATCCCAGATACAAATACCAATGATAATAAGAGAAACCCTGGCAGGAGTCACCAGCATTGCCTCTAATGTTCCAAGAAGCTGTTCTTCTCTTATATTGGACGAAAAACTCTGTAAAGCTGTGCTAAGGTACCCAGAAAAAGCTATGCCTACAAGAACAAAAGGGAAATATCCTGTTTGATATTCTTTAAGATAAGATACCGCTCCTTGATTAACTAACCTGGAAATAAAATAAAATGTTGCTACTGTAACTAGAATACCTACCCATTCAAATATAAAAGCTACCCTATAACTTATGTGAATATAAAAATCTCTTTTTATGAAGGCGCAAATCTTTCGCAATATACTCATCTCAACTATCCTTATATATTTGAGCGAGACGCATAATTAACATGTCATTGCGAGAAGAGCTAACAAAGACTACTAACGAAGCAATCGCATGTGAGAAAGCTCAGAGAGCCTGCTCTCCTGCGATTGCTTCGTAAGCCACCTCTGATAGCCACCTCGCAATGACTACAGAATTATGCACTCTGCTCATATATTTGTTATACGGTTATATATCTCTTCTAAACTTGCGGATTGCGAATTTATCCTGCTGCGTAACTCGCTCAATCTGCCGCAGGCGCGAATCTCGCCTTTGTACATAATAGCGATCCTGTCCGCAAAACTTTCTACTTCATTAAAATTATGGGAAATAAAAAAGATTGTTTTGTGTTGTTCTGCTACTAATATCTTTTTGATAAAATTCTTTAAATTCTTGGCGCTTGGGAGATCTAGGCTTTTAAACGGCTCATCCATAAATAAAACCTTGGGATCATTTAAGAGGCTTCTAGCAATCGAAAGCCGCTGTTTTATACCGCTAGAGCATTCTTGAAATCGCTTGCCTAAGTAACCGTTTATTTCTAAAAGACAGCTTAATTCCTCGATTTTTCTTTTCGCCTTTTCTCCGGAAAGATTATAAAGCGCGGCAAAAAAATAAAGGTTCTGCCTTAATGTCAGCCTCCAGTAAAAACTACGTTCATCACTGCTTACTAACCCGACAGAAGCCCTGATTTTTTCTCCGTCTTTTAATATATCATAACCCATTACATCTATCTTTCCTTTAGTAGGCAAAATAAGGCATGATAATATTTTCATCAGCGTAGTCTTGCCAGCGCCATTTGGCCCTACCAAAGCAAATATCTCTCCTTGTTTAACTTGTAAGTTTACATTATCAATTGCCAAAAATGGCTTCTGCCTTTGGAAAGGCTGTAAAATAAGCTGATAAATATTATTTATAGAAATAAATTCCTTATATAGCCCGGATATATTTATAGCTACCATAAATATCTCCATAATGAAGCCTACCCGAGCTCAAGCCCGGGGTTCCTTATTGATTTTAACATCAACGTCGTTTTCTCATAGAATCAAAAAAAAGAAATTAACCCATTTTACTATTTTTGCCATATCCCATTTTTTTAACTTAGATGAAGCTGGAGGAGTGATTACAGATAATTTTTCTTCTAGTTAATTTAGGCATATTTAAGAATCTTATTTCTATCTTTAATCATTTAAATTAGATCTATTAATATAAGGGCGGGTTTAAAAAACTGGGAATCCAACCATTCATCTTTAAGTCAAAATCAGTGGCCTAATAACTATTTATAATACCTACCTTTTATTTAGACTCATCGGATAACTGCATTTGTTGTTTAAGCTTATCTGCTAATGACCCATCTAAATCTTTTAATATATTATACATTTTTAAAGCATCTTCTCTTTTATTAAGAGAAAGGTAAGATAATCCTAGATTAAAATAAGCAAAAGGATTTTTACTATCTAAAGAAATGGCCTTATTGAAATATTCTACGGCTTTATCGGGCTCATTTTTTTGGGTATACGCATTGCCTAATCCAACATAAGCATAACTATTCTTATCATCTAAAGAAATGGCCTTATTGAAATATTCTACGGCTTTATCGGGCTCATTTTTTTGGGTATACGCATTGCCTAATCCAACATAAGCATAACTATTCTTATCATCTAAAGAAATGGCCTTATTGAAATATTCTACGGCTTTATCGGGCTCATTTTTTTGGGTATACGCATTGCCTAATCCAACATAAGCATAACTATTCTTATCATCTAAAGAAATGGCCTTATTTAAATATTCTATAGAGGCATCTAAGTTTCCAGCACTCATATTCTCGCGGGCAAGTTGCAGTAATTTACTTGCTTCTGAAACATCTTTATTATCAGCGCAATAAGCGTCAAATACAGGATACCATATAAAAGTTAGGGTAATTAAAAAAAATACTACCATAGATGATAAGGATAACTTTGTCATCTTTACCTCCTCGTTTAAAAGCTATATCATAGCTTAAGCTAAGTATACCAACTTTACAAAGAATTGTAAATGAATCTTATTATATAATACTTTCAATTTCTTATATTATTTAATATGATTTCACCTTTCATATCTTTTGGCTTAGAGATTCCGAATAGGCTCAAGACTGTAGGAGCTATGTCGATAATTAAAGGCCTTTCAACATCTATCTTTTTATTAGCAAATATAACCCCTGGAATTAAATCAGGATCTATTAAATGGTCGCCGCTCCATTTCTTCCTGTTGTCTTCTATAAGCAAGTTTGGCGCCCCGCCCAAAGCAGTCTGCCAGGATGCGCGATAACCTGCGTTAAACCCTACAAACAAGTCCGGACTGTCTTTTACATAAGGTCCTTTAAATATTTCTTCCTGTAAATAAACATTTTTCATAACATGTTCTTTAGTTTGCGGGTCTTCAAACTGCCTTAAACCCATAGCTATAGTTTGTTTTAAACCTTGGGCTTCAGATTCGCTCACAATGCCATAATATTCCCTGCCAATCCTATTTATATATATTCCGCCAAATCCCAAAGCATACGCCTTTGTCCTGGACCAATCTATGTCTTCTAAAAACTCCCTACCCTCATTTACGCCTCCTTTTAAAAAGAGATATCCATTCTCTAAAAGCCAGCGATTAAGATGAACGGCCCTGCGAAAAGAATTGAACCCATGGTCAGATAATACGATTAAAACAGTATCTTCATCAATATCTTTTAAGACATCTCCGACTATCCTGTCGATCTTTTCATAATATTTAAAAATAGTGCCCTGAAATAAGGGATTATTCTCATAAAGAGGGTGTTTCTGGTCTATGTAACGCCAAAACATATGTTGGACCATATCCAGGGTTTCAAAATAATAAAAAAATAAGCCCCCTTTAAAATCCTTTAAGCCATATTTTAATATTTCTTCATTTTTATTCAGAATCTCGTCTGTCTGTTCCAGGAAAGCCTTTTCGTCTAACCTATTTTCAGCCAAAGCCCATGTATCATGCGGCATGCCCTGGGTATAATAAAGGCCTATTTTTTTAGACAGTTTTCTAGAATAATCATGCGGATAAGTTATAGGGAAAAGTGGCCTTTGTGGGTCAAAGTTTATTGGGGTTACATATAATTTAAAATCAGGTTCAATATTATCTAAATAAAACCGCGCTATGCCATACGCCGTCTTGAATGCCCCGAGCTCAAAAGACACCCTTTTCCAATCGCTCCATACCCTTTCTTTGAGAATAAACTTGTTTCCCTGCAATTCTATATATACGCTTTCTTCTTCCGGCTTAAGAGTAATTCTTAAAGGAACACTGCTTTTGTTCTCTGAAACTCCATGTAATAATTTTGGGCCATAGATATTAGTTAAGATTATGTTTTTATTGGGCTGAACCCCTATAACCCTGCCGCGGCTTTCTTGGTCCTCTTTTGACAAGGTTTTAGTGGTATAAAAAGAAAATCTGCCCATTGTCCCTGATATATCCGGCACACCCATCCCGGAAACCATTTTTCCAAAAATGGCTTCCGGCGGAAATGTATTAGGGCAAAAATAGATAAAACTTGGGATTTTGTTCCTGGAAAGGATACCCCAAAAATTCTCGCCTTTTTTGCGTATTTGAATCTCAACCCTGTCTCTCCTGTTTGAAATCTCATTTAAACTTAGATAAAGGCCATAATTTTGCGGATCGCGCATAACAAAATCAAAGATACCATGGCTGCCAGGGTTTAACCCTGTTGAAAAACTTGACCAAACTACAGCTGTTTCAGAAGGGATAATTGTTGTAAGCCGGCTATAAGAACCGTTATTCTTTAGATATGAGAAATTAGGTAGTTTCCCATCCTGCATAAGCTGCTCGGTTACTTTAGGGTCCATGCCGTCTATGCCTAAGATAACCACCTTTTTTTTATTTTCCTGTTTATGCATCGTCAATCCTCCAATAATTAAAATTATCAATAATACAACATATACCCAAAGAAATTTCCTTAAGAATTTAAAAAACATGTTGAAAAATAAAAAGAGGCTTCCTAAAAGCGCTATTAACATGCCCCACAAAAGAGATGTATTCTGCGCAAAGACAAAGCCAGAACCAGGATCGATATAATAATTGACCATTTTATTCCATCAAATAATAATTCCTGCTGCGCAAATTTCTTTATTCTGCCGGAGAATAAATCTGCCTAAACTATTCACCTGATAAAATTTTTTAACCGCAACTGGCCTTCTGACAAGAATAGACACCTCTGCAATATCGGTATTATCTATATTATCGGATTTCTTTTTAAATTCCAATGTCGCGGTATTTACAACCTTGCATATCTCTCCAATCCTGGCATCGGCCTCCTGGGCCAGGCATCTAAATATTACATTACTATTTATATTTAACGGATTGACACAGAAAATCCTGGCTTTAATTTCAGTTGTAATCGCAGGTGGGTTTGTCTTATATACAATCTGGCCTCGTTCTAAATTATTCAAGCCGGTAAGCGCTATGCCTATAGATTCTTTTGCATTAGCATGGGATTTAGATTTATCAAATAGCTTTATCGATTTTACCCTGTATGTTGTATTTGAAGGAGAAACTTTTACCATCTCTCCTTTTTTTATGCGGCCTGAGATAATGGTTCCAGCGTAGACTTTCTCTCCCTTTACATCATACACATCTTGTATGGGAAAATAAAAATCCGAGCATCTTTCTTTTTTGATCTCCTTATCCAATATAAGCAGAGCTTCCAAAAGAGATAATCCTTTATACCAAAACATTTCTTCAGAACCAGTAGCAAGGTTTTCCCCTTTCTTTGCGGATATGGGAATGCAAAACCTGGGCTTGATCCCCGCTTCCTTTAAAAAAACGGATATTTCTTTTTCCGTTTCTTCAAAAACATTTTTTTTAAAATTCGCTAAATCCATTTTATTTAACACGATAATAATATTATCGATTCCAAGAAATTTTAAAACGTTTATATGCCTTTTTGTTCCTTCACTTATCAATTTTTCTGTATCTATAACTAATATAGCTATATTGCCATAAGAACTGCCGCATAGCATATTTTTAAGCAACTCACGATGTCCAGGAACATCTATAAAGAGAAATTCCTTGCCTTTCCTATTTTTACAAAAAACCTGGGTACTATCCATGGTTAATTGATTTTGTCTCTCTTCTTCTAAACTGTCTAATAAGTAGGCAAACTCAAAATCACGTTCCAGCCTCCGGCAAGTGCTTCTGATTTCTTCCATTGTCTGTTTGGAAACAGAGCCCATTTCATGCAAAAATCTCCCAATCAAAGTAGATTTTCCTGAATCAACCTCACCAGCTACTATTATCTTTAGACAGTCTTTCATTTACATGTAACCTAATGATCTTAATTTTTGCATCATATATTCTTTTTCTTTATCCTGCGTCCGCCCGGATCTCTCTCTAACCTGCGTAATCTGGATTTCTTTAATAACTTTGTCAATATTATCAGCTGGCGAATCAACAGGCTGACAGCAGCACTCGCATCCAACGCTCCGATATCTTTTATTGTTTTTGGAAAGGTAAAGGCCTAATATCGGCAATTTTTCTTTTTTTATATACCGCCATATGTCGATCTCCCGCCAGTGAAGCATAGGATGCACTCTTAAGTGCGCTCCGGGTTTATGTTCTGCGTTATAATACTCTGACCATAACTCTAAAGCCTGATTTCTATAATCCCATTCAAAATCTTTGTTCCGGATAGAAAAATACCTCTCTTTTGCCCTTATTGCGTGCTCGTCTCTTCTGATAGCGACTAATAAGGCTGTAAAATTGTTTTTCTTAATTATTTGTTTTAAGGCTTCGGTTTTTAGCATATTACAACAATCGAATCTTCCTTTTTTCGGAGATATGCCATCTTTCAATGCCTTGTCATTTTTAGCTATAATTAGATTCAAATTCCATTTTTTCGAATATTTGTTTCTGAATTTATATATCTCTTTAAATTTAAACCCTGTATCGATATGCACAGCCGGGATAGGAAACTCTCCAAAAAATGCTTTCCTTATCAAATGAACTAAAGCCGTGGAATCCTTACCCATGCTCCATAAAACTGCTAAATTATCCTTATGCTCCCAATAAGCCTCTCGGATAATATATATACTTTTGGACTCCAGATCATCCAAATAGGTATCATTACTCATCTTTTTAATATCTCATATAATCGTTTGCCCAAAACATCGAGAGAATAATCCTTCTCGACTGTGTCTTGAGCCTTACTGCCCATCTTATAACGCAAAACAGGATTTTTAATCAAATCTCGCATCTTTTCCATAAATTCTTCTTTGTTATTCGCTAAAAAACCATTGTATCCATCGTTAATAATACACGATGACTCGCCAATATTGCTTAATACAGTAGGCTTTGCCATCGCCATATATTCGAAAAGCTTAGTGGGGCTTTTTGCTTTGTTAAATTTTGTATCCTGGATTAAAGGCAAAAGGCCTATATCAATATTTGAGAGATAATCAGGGATTCCATCCGGCGGAATCCAATTGCCTATTTTTATTCTATCCCTGCATTTGAAATTATCTATATAGGCATTAATTTCTCTGAAATATTTTCCTTCGCCTGCAATACTCATAAAAATATTATCATATTTATCCGCCAATACTAAAAAACAATCTATAATAAACCTGATATTCTCGCGCATCTCTTTATGATACATGGTCCCAATCCATGAAAAGGTTATCTTAGAATCATCGTCATGAACATTCCTCGGCTTAAAAAGTTGCGTATCCACGCCTGTAGGGATATAATAAACCTTATTATTGAATCTATCTAAATAATTTTTTAAAAATAGGCTTGCTGCTATGCAAGCATCCGCATATCCTGCTATTTTACGCGTAAGAAATTCCATCTTGGAGCTTGGGAACAGGCTAAAATAATATACGGGGTTTTCTCTTATATTCCAGTCATCGCAATCGAATATAAATTTATTTTTATTTATCAGGGAAGCTATAAATGGAGCCAGTGTGTGATAATTTAATCTTTGCATAAAAAAGATAGTGTCTTTTTCTTTTTTTAATAATATTTTCAATGCCTTGATATTATATTTGATTTTATCCAAACAAGACATTTCAAATTCTTTTTCTCCGTATTTAGCGCCTAAAGTATCTGCAAAAGAAAAAACTTCTGTATCTACGCCATATTGTTTCAACGCCTTTGCAAAATTATAACATCTAACCCTGGCTCCTGATAACTGATACCCTTCCCGTGTAATGAAAATAACTTTCATACGTTACTTTGACCCCATAACTTTATCTTTCTTTGCCGAATTAATCAACGAATAATAAATTTCTCCGGCGGGCTTTAAGCTTCCATCTTCGCGGACATAAAGCCCCAGGTCATTATCCCATTTTTCAGAATCGCTGGCATTATCCCAGAGCCGCGCCTGTCTTGTCCATTGCCAAGGCACAAAGCCTGCCGCTTGCGTTTCCAATGAGGCGTTGAAATCTTTCGCCAATTCTTCCTTCTGCTTTATCTCTTCATCTAAACTACAACCAGCCTCGTTCCAGACTTCTTGAAATATAAATGGTTTATCAAGATCTTTGATAAATGTAAATTCCGCAGGTTCATATGTATGCACACAGGCATAATCTAAGACATCTGCTAGATTTAAACTTAAATCATCTCCTATCGTAATAAGGTGGTTATCGCCATGTTCTCTGAATGCTTCTTTAATTTCTCCAGCCCAACTCTTTAATAGATCTAAATCATCTTTACCTAAACGGGGTTCGTTCCATAAATCCCACGTAATGCCTGGCACATCTTTATATCGCGCAGCTAATAGAGTAATAAACTTTTTTTGGGCAATAATTTTATTTTCATCTATAATCCTTTCCTTAAGGCCAAGCCAGCCAACAGGATTACCCATCTCTTGTGGAACTAATGAAAAAATGTCCATGCAAAAAATTAAGCCTTGCTCTTGAGACAATTGAATGATTGCATCCAATATTCTTAAAGACCTTTTTGAAGGCAATGCTGTTGTATCCGCGACTTGAAAATATGGGTCTATTTTTTCTTTAACAACCTGAGAAAAATAATCCCTGAACCATTTAGAATGATGATAATGGATACGGACAAAATTAATACCAAATGACCGCATTGACTTAAAATCTTCTCTTATTTTTAAGATATTTGGCCTGACCCACATTAACTCTCCAAGCTTACTTTCATAATAATTTACCCCTAAAATAAAATTTTCTTTTCCGTTAATAATAAACTTATTTCCTTCTATTTGTATTTTTGGCCCATTTCTCAGAACATCTTTATTTATCACAACAAAACCATTTTCTTCTTTATCTAAAATTATATCGTCTTTCTTCAAAATAGCCCCAATCTTATAAAAACTGCCATGAAACTCTTTAGGGTGCCATCTTTTATTTAATATAATTTTTTGTCCTGAGTTTAACTCAATAGAACTGTTCGAGTTATAAACAATTTTGTCATCTTGGTCTAAAAACTCAAAATCTACTGTGCCTTTTTCTTTAAATTTTCCATTATTCATAACTTTTAATGAAACCTTAACTTCTTCTCCTTGATAATAAGCAGCTAAATCGGTTTCCAATTCATATATAATAATAGGATAAGTTAGATAGTTAATAATGTTTATCAGATTGTCTTGAGCAGATGAATTTTGTGGATTTAAAAAATGCTTTCTCCCTCTTGAGCCTATAAGGCACCATTTATGAGGTATATTTATTGAATCTTTAACATAAGGATTCCTCCAACTTTTTACAAAAACTAATGAATCTTCATTTTTCACATCTTCTGTGCTTTTCAAATAAAAAAAATTACGGGCAGGAATCCTGTAAGGAAAAACATTTCCATGCGTAGGCTTGACAGGAGTAAAGCCAAGGCTCCTGGTAACGCTTAAGCCAATATCTTCATTATTTGAAGATTCATAGTATTTAATACCTAAAGGGGATAAAAATTCTCTATAGGGATCGCTAACATCCACTTTTTGCCACTTGCCATCTACTTTGTCTATAGGTACCCAAAATGGCCTTCCAGCAACGTTTAACAACCCTCCTCCATTGAAAATATATTCCTTTATCTGCGGAAATACTCTGTACGGGAAAGCCTCGCCATAAGGTAAAATAAGTAAATCGACATTATCTAAATTTAAATACTTTTTGTCGCTGAGCTTGGAAATATCCAGATAGGTTACAGAAAAATTCTTTGAGAGATTATCATACAGCCATTCTGGCGTAAGTAAGATAGGTGTACCGCTGGAAGGAAAATCTTGTTCTCTAAATATAACTACCTTGAATTGACTCTTGGTAAAACTGTCTGGTTCTTCGGCATAGACATAATATCCTGATAAAATTAACAAAAAAATAAATACTACTGTTGACTTGAATAATTCTTTTTTAGAGAAACTTGCCAGGTTCATTTATTAATTATAACCTCTTATTGTTTAACTTAATGGCTTTTTCATACGCACATAAAAGATTTTTAGCTGTAACGGCCCAATTATATTCTTCCTCTGCTCTTTTACGCGCTAATTTTCCTAAATTATCCTTGAGACTGCTATCTTCAACCGCTCTTAATATGCCATTAGCCAAAGAATCAATATTTCCAGGTTTGGTTAATATACCAGCCGAACCAAGCATATTAGGCACTTCACCTACATTGCTGGCAACTATTGCCTTTCCTGAAGCCAGATATTCAACTATCTTCAGAGGGCTTTTGCACAAGGTGACTTCATTTTCTTCGAAACAGGCAACGCATATGTCTGCTGCGGCTATATACTCTGGAACTAGCTCATGAGAAACCGCTCCAGTAAAAATAAGTTTTCCATCAAGATTTAGCCCATGCGCTAATTTTTTTAATTCTTCAGCCAGATAGCCGTCTCCTACTATCATAAAAGTTAAATCTTTTTTATAACCGTTTATTATTTTTGACGCTGTTTTGATAAAAAGTTCGACATATTGTCCGCCATGAAGCTGCCCTAAATATAGTACCAATGGTTTTTTTATATCATATTTTTGCCTTATCTTTTTTCCTGAAATACTGGGATGAAATCTTATAATATCAGCTCCCACATGAGCATCAAATATCCTGTTTGCATCCACGCCTAATTTTCTACATTCAATTTTAAGTCTTTTGCTAGCTACGGAAACTGTATCAACAATTTTAGGAATACTATTCTCCAGAATATGTAAAAAGGCCCTTATAAAATTTCTTAAAATGCCAGGCTGCGTAGAAACTTCGTATATCCTTACCTCCCAATCATCCCAGTCATAATGCATGTGTTTTTTTCTTAATATGCCTGCTATCATGGCAGGTATAGCTGCATGGTAAAAACATTTCTGGAAATGAACAATATCACACCATCCTGCCAGCTTGTATAATTTTAGAATATTTGAGATTAATACGTGAGGCCCATGCCTTCTAGAAAAAGGAATGGTAACAATGCCTTCTATGAGTTTTAAAGGACTATGCTTATTCCAATCCAAAGGGAAATAGATTAGTTTTACATTATGTCCCTTTTTAATAAATTCTTTTGCTATATACACAATACGCACTGTCCATGGCTCAGCGCTTGAATATATATCATGAGGATGAACCATAAGTACATTCATATTATCCGCCTGGAAAAATTATAATATTTTTAATCTTTTTAAGGAAATATAAAGACGTGTCTATCAGTATGGTGATGATAAATAAATAAAATAAGACAAAAAACCTTATTTGTCTATTATTCATTCTCTATTATCAATTTTAACCTAATAATATTTATACAGGTCATATTTTTTAAGTTCATTCAGGGTTTTTATTATAGTCTGATGGTTATCGCAGTGGTCGCAATGTTCATCATACAAGACTTGGCCATTGGAAAATTTTACATGTTTATTATCCTTTAAATATTTTGCCTGTCTTCTCCACCTCCAATATTCGACTGAATTCCAAATCTCTTTAAATGATTTTTTATCTAAGTACCCCACAGTGCGCAAATGGCAGCAAAAACTCATATCGTATTTTGCAGGGATTAAGTTAAAGTACCATCCAATAGTACATCCATTATCCAAGAAAAAATCCTTAGACCATGCTCCTGTTTTTTCATCATAGTGGTTTAGCTGAAATTCAAAATTATCTATAAATTTTATGTTGTTTTTCTTGAGTATCTCCGAAATTATAGGAACTTGTCTTTTTATCTCCTCCACTTCTTCATGCTTAAGCTGCAAAAACCTGTTCATCACATCTAATCTTATAAGGTAAAACCTCACTGCATCCGGCGCTATATCCACATCCATCTTAGCCATTTCTACAAGTTGATGATAATTTAAAGTATGTATTACATGACTTATGAGCAGGCGCGGGCTGTTTTTGCCTGCTTGCCTTTTTAAGATCATAAATTTTTTAAGATTATCCCGGACTTTATAAAAAGTCTCGGCTGGCTGTATTGAAGAAATCTCTTCATAAACCTCGGCTGTGCCGGCAGGAAAACTGCAATAAATCTCATTTACGCCTAAATCTATTATCTCTTTTGCTTTTTCCTCATTAAGTAAGATTCCATTTGTAAAAAATAATACTCCAAGGCCTTTATTTCGCGCATATCTAAGCATAGGCATAAACTTATCATACATCAATGGTTCTCCATCGCCTTGTAGTATTACCCCATCTGTCATCATCTCCACAGCATCATCTATAACTTTTTTAAAAATCTCGAAATCAAATTTACGGTTCAAAAATTCTTCCGGATGTTTTACGCTTGGCGTATGCACCCAGCAATGCTGACACTTAGCGTTACATCTATGAAACGGATCAAATACAATGGTCTGCGGCCCAATAAAAGTTTGCTCGGTTATTACGCCTAAAAGCCGCAATAGATCCCTCTCTCTGCCAAGATTGACGTTGGCATGCAGGCCTACTGTATTAAGAATATCCATTAATTTATCATCATGCAAGGTTATATCTATTGTTTCATCATCAATATGTCTTTTTATCTCTTCAATATAATTGATAAAATTCTGGGATAAGTCTTTCACAGGAAAAATCTTGAGGCCTATTAAAGAAAGTCCTATTTTCTTGCCTAAGAGTTCAGCAGAAAATTCAATTATTTTATTTAAACGCGCAAAATTATATCTAGAAAGCCCTACCTTTATCTTTACTTTCTGGCCTTCAGAAACCAGGCGTCTTATCTTATTTATTTTTTTATTAAAATCGCCGCCGTGTCCTGATATCCTATTATGCAGTTCTTCGAAATCGCCAAATATAATAAATTCCTTATTTTGATCTTTTAAATATGCTGTTTTCGCAACTGTTTTTGAGTCAATAGGCTCATTATAGGTAAAAAATGTTTTTATATAACGTGCTATTATGTGAGGATTAAATATCAGGCGTTTAATATTTTTAGAGGAGTTATACCTTAATTCTACTAAAAATAGACTCGCTTTTCTTAAAAAGTTGCGCATCGAAAATCTATTCATATAATTATTTATGGCGTTTCTCTATAACAATTAACCATCCCAGTGCAGTTTCTTTTACAGACCTTTATTTTTTCTCTTATATTTTTTGCTTTTTCCGAAACCCATATCTCGGCAATGCCGGTTTCTTTTATATTCCCCACATGTTCCATTTCACAACATAAGTAAACATTGCCTTTCGGATTAATGTGTATAATCTTATCCCCTAAATTGCAGGGTATCTCTCTCGCAAACTTTTCTGGATCAGAAAAGTATCGCTTAAACCTTTCTAATTGGCCAACAGGGTTATCTATTTTATATCCGCATTTTTTTAATTCTATAATATTATCTATGGCTTTTAATACCTTGACCGGATCTTCCGGCCATAGAAAACCAAAATCCTTTTTTTTATACCAGCTATCATCTACAGGGATCATATTTGGCCTTGTAATAGCCATAAAAGAAAGAGAAAACTGCATTTCATGCGCCCAATTAATTAATTCTGGTATGCCATCTAGATTAGGCCCCATAATAATAGTTTGAATAATTATATTTTTTAATTCCCCTCTGTAACTATTAAAATATTTTAACGCTTCCATGGCTCTGTCGCGAGCTCCTTTTGTACCGCGCAAATAATCATGAGTATGCCCGTCAACGCTATCCAAAGATATGGCTAAAAAAGTAAGGCCAGAATTTGCTATCCTTTTGGCTGTTAACTTATCTATTAAATAACCATTGGTGACCAATGAAAATCTAATCCCTTGCCTGGCAACAAAGTCTAGCAAATCCAGCATGCCTTCTTTTAAAAGCGTTTCCCCGCCGGAAATATTCATCTCGAAAGGAACATTAATAAATTCTTTAAGCGAAGATATGAATCCGCATAACTCTTTGATAGTTATTTCACCATGATCATCATCCGTTTTCCAATAGTTACACATTTTGCATTGAAACATGCACTTGTGCGATACTTCTATGACACAAAAATTTGGCGGCTCAATTTGCATAAACTACCTTTTCAGATATTCATTATCTTGGGGAAATGCACAAATAAAATTTATCACGCAACATCTTTTGCCTGGGCCCTTGGCATCAATCTTTATCCTTATATCATCAGCCTTTTTAGAAGACCAAAGCTGCTTTAAATCGTCTCCTCGTATATTTCCCAATGGTTCTCCGCTAAGATAAATAGTGCCTTTCTCATCTAGGTCTATAATATAATCATGTATACGGTACCTTGTTTCCTCCATAAACCTGTCAGGATCTGTATAATAATCTTTAAACGCCTCCAATTGCGAAACAGGATTCCAAATTTTATACCCGCGCTTTCTAAGCTCTATCAATGCATCTATAAGTTTATAGACTTTGTTTGTGTCTTGGGGCCAAATTTCCTGATAAACCTGGCTTCTAAACCAGTTATAGCGAGATTCCACTAAGCCTGTTTCAAGCAAGGCTAAGAATGATATATTTACAAATAAGCCATTCTTATTAACCCATTCTACAAGTTCTAATATATCATCTAGATTTTTCTCCATAATTATAGTAAGAATGGTTATGGCTAACTGCCCTTTACAGTATTTATTTATATATTCTATGGCTTTCATAGCTTTAGAAAATATGCCGTCAATACCCCTGTAAAAATCATGTGTCTTGGCATTCAAGCTTTCTAAAGATATGGCCAAAACATCTAAATGGGAATCTGCTATCTTCTTTGCCATGTCTTCGTCTATCAGACATGCATTCGTGGAGATTATGGATTTAAAACCCTGTTGATGAATAAAACCGCACAGGTCTAAACACCAATTTTTCAAAAGAGGCTCTCCGCCCATCACATTTACCTCTAAAGGAAAATTTACAAATCCAGACAAAGAATGAACAAATTTCTTGGCTTCTTCAAAAGTAAGTTCATTGGATTGTGGTCCGCACTGCCAAGCCTTGCACATCTTACACTTAAGTATACACCTGTTTGAGATTATTATATCGCAAAATCTCGGATTTTGCGCCGAATTAACCACCATAAATCCACACCTCTATTTTAATATACAACCTACTTGCTATCAAACCAGCAGTTAATTAAAATTTGACAATTCCTTTTGCATTGTTTTATGTTTTGCCTAGCTTGCTGGGCTCTCTCAGAATTCCATATTTCATCAAAATCATACTTACATATATTGTTTATCGGCTCTGACATGAAGCATAAAAAAACATCGCCGCGCGATCCTACTCCAAAATAATTATAACCCAAATGGCAGGCCCCTTTTTTAATAAAGTGCTCCGGATTTTCATAATAATCTATAAACACCTCTAATTGAGCTATGGGATTCCATATCTTATAACCTTTTTCTTTTAATTTAATAATTTGCCGTATAACTTTCCTGACTTTATCCATATCTTTGGGCCAAAGATCCCTGTATTCGTCTTTCGTATACCACATAGCGTCTTCTAGAGTATAAAACGGGGTTGTAATCGCCTGGAAAGTGATGCCAAAAAGTCTCTTATCTGTGCAAGCCCAATGAGCAAGCCTCACTAAATCATCTAAATTTTTATCGCTAATCAGTGTTCCTATCTGGATCCTGGGATCATTCTTTCTGAATTCAGCAACATAATCAATAGCCCTCATTGCATTATGATAAGTGCCTTTTGTGCCTCTTAAATAATCATGTGTTTCCTCATTGCAGCTATCCATGGATATATACAGCATATTTAATCCGGAATCCACTATTTTCTGCGCCATTTTTTTATCTATAATAAAAGCATTGGTGGGAATGATTGTTTCGTATTTCTTCTTGGAGCAGAGATTTACTATATCCAATATCCCATTTTTAAGAAGCGCCTCGCCTCCGCCAAAAGTTACTGAAATATCAGCATCGAATTTACCATCAAGGGAATTTATAAATCCTCTCCATTCTTCTATGGTTAATTCTTCTGCGTCAACAGGGTTTTTCCATGCATGGCACATTCTGCAATTTAAAATACATTTTCGGGTCACTTCTAAATTGATTCTAATAACTCTTTTATCCGAATTTATGCAATTAGTATTCTTATTCATACCAACAATTGATTAAATGATGGCATCCTTTTTTGCATAATGACATTTTAGCTCTTATTTCTTCTGCTTTTTCAGAATACCACAATTCTTTAAGCCGGCTGTTTATTATATTGCCTATAGGCTCCATAAATGGGCACAAATTCATATCGCCCTTTGGGGAAATAGAAAAAAATCCGCTATCAAGTACTTTACATGTTACTTTCTTCAGGAATTCTTCAGGCTGGATAAAATAATTTCTAAAGGCCTCTAATTGAGATATGGAATTGCTTATCTTATTCCGCCTATCTTCCTTCTTGATTCCTATCAGCATGTCTATTACAAAGTTTATCTTTTCTGTATCATTTGGCCAAAACATGCCATATTCTTTCTGCTTATACCAGCCCTCAGACAAAGGGTCATGGAATGGCTGCATAACGGCCTGGAATGATATTGAAGATATACGTTCTTTATTAACAGCCCACTGAGTTAATTCTAGAATATCATTCAGATTTTGAGCCATAATAATAGTGTTGATTGCCAAAAAAGGCCTTTCTTTAAATTCGGACAGATATTCTATTGTTTCCATGACCTTCTTGTAGCTGCCTTTCATGCCGCGCAGATAATCATGGGTTTCTTCTTTTGTGCTGTCTAAAGAAAGGCCC
>Ga0210019_1002550_pt1 | contig 17602 bp, 17 predicted proteins | sample CryGeyCG2114_020_2_FD_183969 | JGI IMG/M metagenome (GOLD analysis project Ga0210019, IMG submission 183969) | Groundwater microbial communities from aquifer - Crystal Geyser CG11_big_fil_rev_8/21/14_0.20 (SPAdes) (version 2) | ecosystem: Environmental > Aquatic > Deep subsurface > Groundwater ...
ATAATATTTTTTATGTTTCTTCTGCTTGTATACTTATTTTCCAAAGATACACGTTCAATCTGGATCCTATCATTAAAATTTTTTATATCCGCAATAGTGGGTTGAATAATAAAAAAATAAATAGAAACCCCAAAAAGAGATAAAACTATGGTTGAAATAAATGTTTTTTGTATAAAAGTCATATTGCTAGTTTTGCTGTAATTTTAAAATCCACATCAGTAGATTCTAATAAGCTTTCTATGGGTAAGACTATATCTTTCAACATAGACGATTCTTCGATTTGGCGTTTGAATTCCAAAAGTACGTCACGGGTTTCGGCATTTCCGGTTATTTGTATATCTTTTGTCGGATGAGTGATGTTGATTGCATATAATTCTATACCACTGGGCACCATATTGGTAAGCGGTGATATTTTTGGTGACCAAACGATAAATTGGCTTTGTATTTTTGCAAGAAAGTCAATCCTTTTATTTAGTGAATATACGCTTTGGTTTAATTCGCCATATTCTTTAGTAACCAAACTATTTTGACTTACCGCTTGGTTAAAGCTATTTTGCATTATAAGTTTTGTAATCAGCAAAATCATTCCGGCGACACAGATAGCGATTAGAGCCCATGAAATAAAAAATTGGATAGAAATAAACACCGTTTGATGAACGACTTGTTCTTTTTTTTCCGGGGATAGTAAATTTAATTTTAACATAGCTTATATGCCAGTTAATTTATAATATTTATTCTGTACCACGTATAGCTAGACCAATAGCGGTTGTATATTTTAGTAGCTCTATGTCTTTGGTCTCCAAGTTTTTATCAACTTTTATGTTTATTAAAGGATTGGCGCGTCTAAATTTTACTTTAAGTTTTTCAGATAGCATAACTGCGATTTTTGATGTTAAAGATACACCCCCGCAAATATAAATTTTTTTTGGTTTATGTTTTAGATATTTTTCTATATATTGAAGCCCGGTCTTAATTTGCTGAGTTGAAGATAAAATAATATTATTTAATATTTTTTGAGTTTTTGGTCCGCATTTTTTTATATCAAAACCACAGCTTAATTTTATTTCTTCCGCTTTTTCAAATGGTATTTTTTGAAGTCTTGATATTTCTTCGCTCATTGTATTTCCGGAAAGGGGAATACTCAATGTAAATATAGGATAGTTATTTTGGACTACTATTATAGAAGAATGGCTTGCACCAAGATCCATGAAAACTGCATTTGTTTTTACACTATTACTTACAAGCGCTCTTGTAATTGCAGCGCTTTCTGTTTCCATAGCAATAGGAATTAACCCAGACTGCTCAATTACATTTGTATAAGAATCAATAATATTTTTTGAAGCACCAGCAACAGCCATTACTTCTTTTGACAAAAGTTGCCAGTCAAAATATAAATCATTATTTTCTATTGGAAAATGCTTACTTAATACACCCTCTAAAAATTTATATATATCGCACGCTTGTTTATCTTGTGGCATTTTGATTACTTTATAATACGATTGCGATTCCGGTATTGATAAAACTATGGCTGCTGTTTTTAAAAATCTTCCACGCGCTGTTTTGACACATTTTTTTATAGCCTCAATTACAAGAGTGGGATTTTTTATTTCACCATTTAAGATAGCGTGATGATCAAGGGGGACTTTATTTATAGACGTCAAAACCAGCGATTCCTCGCCCTTGATATTTTTAGCACGTTTAATTTCAGCAATTTTTACGCTTTCTCCCCCTATATCTAAACCAAAAGCTACTGTTTTTGGTTGTAAAAGCATAGTTATATTTATGTTTATTCTATTATTTGCCAAGTTCCTTTTATTTTTGACCAGCCACCTGATGGACCTGAGGAAAAGTTAACATCAGAGAGCCCCGATTCGTATTGAATGATAGCATTGTTACTTAATTTTAGAAGATACGCCTCTACTTGTTTTAAGGAGGCGTTATTCATAATCTCTATAATTCCATAAGGAGCTGACAGGATAGCGCTGGTGCTATTATTATTAACTTGGATTGCTGCAATAGATTGACTTGCGAAACTAGATAGAAGGAGTATATTGCTTCCTGCTCCAGCTTCATCGAAAACAACATTATTTTCAATGGTAATAATGCCGTCATTCATAATGACTCCACTATTTGAACCATAAGAAGAGTCGAGCTGTAGAATAGCATTATTGTTGAAAAGAATATCTCCTGTTACGTATATGGTGCCGGTAATTGTTAATGTCGTTCCACCATCAATAGTCAGGTTCCCATTTATTTTTACAGGACCCAATGAGGTATCTGTAGAAATTGTTTTATTTCCTTCTATTATACCACCATCTTCAGCATTCGTCTTCCAATCAGCTATAAGAGCGTCAGAGATTGACATATCAATTGGCCCTGGGAGTTCTGGTGGAATTATAGAAATAGGGCAGAAGTTTATTCCTTCTACATCTGTGTTGCTATAGGTTTCGCACCATAGATTATAGCCAACAGTCGAATTTTCAATATTAGTGCTTGTAGCATTCCAGCTGATTGTCGAGTTTATTATAGAATTGGAAAAGGCATCTTGTCCGATAGTAGACTGATTTATTTCGTGTCCTTCTGCATTGCCTGTTATCGTTGAGTTATCTATGCGATAAGCATATGCACTTCCTCCAATATTTGTACTATCTATTTTTGTAATGAGACCGCCCATCCAAGTTTTAAAATTTATATCATTCCCGCTAGAATACCATGGGTCATCATCCCAATCTTGGCTATAAGTCATTGTGCCTACCGTGTATCCGTCAAAGGCGTCTACTCCAATAATCCAATAGTTACTACTATTTCTTGATGTATTTAAAAGAATCCAGTATTTTGTCCCAGCATTCAAAGAGGGCGGAGAGCTAAAAGATATCTCCCCCCAACTGTAATTTGTAGAAATTAGAGAGCTATTTAAAGTAGCACTTGCCAATGTCGTATTTCCGGGAAGACCACCGCTGTCATTTAATATCCTGATATTTATATTTGACGGACCACCTACTTTCTTTATATATAAGCTTATTTTATTTAAAACGTCAGATGTCCCAGGAATAAAACTTTGAGCAATATCAACTTGAGGGTTTGTTTTTCCAAAAATAAAATCATCATCGTGTATCGTATATTCTTGATCAGATATAAGCGCCGTTCCACCAGCAACATAAGCGTCGCCTGTAATTTGAGAATTGGACGTTCCAATAACATCACCATTAGAATAAATACTTCCATTTATTATGGAGTTATTACTCATCTGCAGTCCACCTTCACCAACTAAAGCGCCATAGATGAAGCTAGCGCGATCACTATCTGTCGTGATTTTTGTTCTAATGGTAGATTTACTTAAAATTTTTGTTTTAGCCGGATAATAACCTGTTGATTCAATTTGCTTAGTGCTTGAATCGATAGAAGTTATAATGATATCATATACTCCTTCCTCAAAAATAATATCAGACTCTCCAGCATAAGAACTTCCATAAGTTCCTCCGCAGTTAGATCCTTCGGTTTGATTAAAACACCATACCGCCTTTTCTATTCCTGCTTCGGCAATATTTTTTGAAATAATTTTTAAATCTTCATTTTTTTCCGTATTCCTCGCAGTAATCGTAAGGTTAACCAAAGCCAAGCTATAGATTAATAGCACGGAAGTCAAAATATTAACAATAACTAAAATTTGTCCTTTTGGTTGTTTCATCGGGTTTTATTTCTTAGATAGGCTGAAATCATAATTTCGTCAGATGCGTTATTACCTTCCATTTTTAAGTATCCACTGACAAACGAGGCATCAGTAGGGGAGTCGGTGTCATATCTAAATATTAAATTAGTTGCCGTATTGGCTATTTTTTGTTTTATATCTTTTCTTTGACTTAATGAATCGGCGTCGGTTTCTATAAACAAGTCTGTGTTTTCGCGATAGATGACAATGTAATCGTATATTCCGGTTATTATTTCGTCGCTTTCATTTATCGCGGGAATTTGAAAAATAATCGTAGAAGAAGATGAGATATATGGAGAGCCGTTCAAAGTTATTGAAGGGGCGATGGCTTTAGCCGGTTCTGCCGATTCCCTAAAACGTTTGGAAAAAAGCGCTTTTTGAAGTTTTAATGAGCCGGTAGACTCTTGGAGGGAAAATAATTTTGTATGGTATATAAACAAGCTGGATATTACCATAAAAGCAACAACAAAAATCGACATCGAGATAACTATTTCTATTAACGTCATTCCGCTTCTTTTTTTCATATTTTAAAAATTAGATGTGTGAAAATAAATTACTGCGATATAAGAGATGAAAGGTTAACACTTTTTTCTTCTCCTTTTCCGAACCACTTTATGGTTATGTCAACTTTCTTAATTAATGTATCGTTGAATGGTTCCGAAATATTAAGGATTCCTTCTCTCTGGGGAATGTCATTTAAACCGACACGTTGCCACTCTGTCGGAAGTTCCGAAAGATCTGTAAAATCCCACCTATGCGACTCCCCGCCAAAAGTTAGACAAACATCATCAAAAGAAGTTTCGCTATTAGCTGATGAAAGCGCTACATATCCGCTTGTAAACGACAGATCGTTAATCGTACCAAGAGGGGTGTCATTTAAGTATAAAGAAATGTTATTTCCAGAAAGAACAGCTTTTAAATTATAATATGTATCCGATTCAAAATTTTGAAATGCTTGATAGAGCGTTTCATTTACACCATTTACATTTTTCATGAATGCCACCCTGTCGTTTTTAATATAAAAAAAATAATAATTTTCCAAATCTCTCGCTCGTAAAAGAAAACCGGTTTCATTTAAGAGGGGATTACTTTTGACGTCAGCCTCTACCACAAAGTCTGTTTTCTTATCGTAAGGGAGAATGGCAACCCCCAAAGAAGTGTTTGATGTCGACATATATAATGAACTGGCCAACACGCGCGGATTGCCATTATTATATAAAACATTTATAAATTGACTGTTTGTGCGATTCTGGAGTTCGTTAAAAGGTAATTTGTGTAGAGCGTCCATTTCTTCTGAAGCCAATTTATAGGCAGTAGTATAAAGATTGCCCACCTTATTTAAATAAATTACGTTAATGAGGGTAGCAAAAATAGACACCGCGCTACCAATGATTGCGATGGTAATTATTATTTCAATTAAAGACAGACCTTTTTGTTTCCTCATGTTAGATGCTTCCACTTAATGAATAAATTGGAGAAATTACTGCAAAGGCGATTAAACCGACTACTCCGCCTAAAAAGACAATTAATATTGGTTCTATGATTGAAGAAAGATTTTTTGTAACCTCAGTAACCTGAGACTCGTAGAATTCTGCCAATTCTCCAAGAAGAACTTCGGTAGTTCCTGATTTTTCGCCAACACTTACCATTTGACTTACAAGTGGCGGAAAAAGAAATGGATATAATTTTAGAGCCTGGTTTATTTGTTCACCCTTTGCTAGTTTTTCCGATGCTTCGATACAAGCTTCTTTATAATATGAGTTTGATAAAACCGTAGCGGTTATTTTAAAACTTTCAATTACCGGGATGTCTGTTTTTAAAAGCGAGCTAAGCGTTCTTGAAAATCTTGCCAAATTAACTTTTTTTGCAATAGGTCCTATAATCCATAAATGTAGAATGATATTATGAAAAAAATGTTTACCTTTTTTTGTTTTTGCAATTGCGACTAATCCGGCTATTAATATAGCTATCCCGATTGCTGCAAAAATTCCATTGTTAGTAAAAAATTTTGAAACTGCAATCAAGATGCGGGTTGATAGCGGAAGCTCAAGTGTTAATTCTTCAAAAATAGAGAGAACGTTGGGTATGACATAAACAAACATTAAGACCGTGATGCCGGTTGTGGCTGCAATAATAACGGACGGATAGATCATTGCTCCGCGAACTTTGCTTCTGATGTCATGATCTTTTTTCATTTGAATAGCGAGTTGCTCCAAGTTTTCTTCCAGCCTTCCGGATTTTTCTCCGACAGCTATCATATTTATAAAATAAGCAGGAAAGATTTTTGGAAATTTTTGGAGCATCGAGGCCAATGGATTTCCTTTTACTACGCCGTCTTCTATTTTTAACAGTACTTCTTTAAACTTTTTATTTTTTGTTTGCATGGCCAACGTTTCTATTGCTTCTGAAATAGAAAGTCCGGCCTTGACCATAACCCTAAAATTTTCTGCAAAAAACATTTTTTCCGAAAGTGGAACCGTACCGATGCTGGTAATTTTTTTCCATATAGATGCGATGTCACTTTTTTTTATCGGTTCATTTTCTTTTTTCGCTAACATTTTTTTTACAATTGGTTGAGGTTCGGTATTTTTTGGTACGCTTGGCTCAGTTTTAGTCAGATTAGATGAATCTAATTCTAATTCAGCCTCTTGCTCCATAGGGGGATTTATTGTTGATTTGACTGTTGCTTGTTTGGACTTTTGTGCCATACGAAATTTAAAATTAATTTATTCTTTAGTTACTCTGATAATTTCTTCCAAAGATGTTTCTCCTTTAATTGCCTTGATAAACCCGTCCATTACTAAAGTAATCATACCAAGCTCTTTTGCTGTTTTTGCAATTTGCAATGCGTCCGCTTTTTTATTTATAAGCTCTTTCATCGTAGGAGTTATTTCTAGGACTTCATAAATACCTATTCTTCCTTTGTAGCCGGTATTTCCGCATTTCTGGCATCCGGCTCCGCGATAAAAGCTAATATTTTTTAGATTATAACCAGCCTTCAGATATTTCTGTTTTAAGAGTGAGCTAAAGATGTCTTTTGTATTAAAAAGAGCTTCTGCCTGTGCAATTTCTTCCTTTTCAAGCTTATGTTTTTCTTTACATTCTTTGCAGATTTTTCTTACTAATCGTTGGGCTATTATCATGTTAGCGGTAAAAGAAATTAGAAATGGAGGTATACCCATATCGCCAATACGGGGGAGTGTTGTTGCGGCATCATTGGTGTGGAGTGTTGAAAGAACTAGGTGACCAGTCATGGCCGCGTTGGTCGCTATTTCCGCAGTTTCTGGATCACGAATTTCGCCTACCATTATTATGTCAGGGTCCTGACGTAGAAGAGCGCGTAAACCCTTAGCAAAAGTAAAGTCTATTTTTGGATTTACTTGTGATTGATTTATTCCAGGCATTCTATATTCAACAGGGTCTTCAAAAGTAGAAATATTTACCTCGGGCTTATTTAAGAGATGCATAATGGAATAGAGAGTAGTAGTTTTTCCTGAACCGGTCGGTCCTGTAACGAGAATAATTCCATGCGGACGTTTAATATTTCTCCGAACTATTGCAAGAGGTTTTGTTAAAAGCCCAAGATCTTCTAATGAGAGTGGTTTAGCGCTTTCATTTAAAAGACGCATTACTACTTTTTCGCCGTCAAATATTGGCATCATAGATACGCGGAAGGAAATTTTATATTCTTTTGTTTCTATTTTAAACCGACCGTCTTGCGGGAGCCGATGTTCATCTAATTTTAAGTTAGAAAGAATTTTTATTCTTGCAATAATACCCGGATGAACAGTTTTTGGCAAGCTCATAACTTTTCTTAAAATACCATCAACTCTGTATCTGATGACAACTTCTTTTTCAAGTGGTTCTATGTGAATATCTGACGCGCCTTCAAAAATTGCATGCTCCAGCAGACTATCAACAATACGGACAATGGGTAAATTTTCCGCCAACTCTTGTAATTTCTTTTTATCTTCTATTCTTTTTGGCCTGGTTGTTATTTCTTGGAACTCTGCTTTTAAGGAAAGGCGATATTGTTTTAGATATTCATTGATTTCGGTAGGAAGAGCGATAGACAGTTCTGGTTGAAGCCCTGTTTTTTTCGCGATAAATTCCATGGTTTGAATATCGTCAGGATTGGTGATGGCAAGCTTTATAACATTTTCTTTTTTATCAAAAGCAACAATCTTATGAGTATTTGCAATTACTTCCGGCACCAAAAACAAAATATCCTTTCTAACCGCCAGATCCTTAAGCTTTATAAAAGGCAACTTAAAATAACTCGCCACAGCAGAATATAGTTTTTCTTCTGTTAAAATTTTATGTTTTAAAAGATATGCCTCCAAAGAGATGCCTTCTTTTTGTGCAGCTTTTAGATGAAGTTCAATATTTTGTTTGCTAATTATTTTTTTGCGAAGCAGTAGCTCTCTAAGACGGGAAGTGTATAACATAAAATTAAATTTAGAACGCAAAATGTTCAATTATTTTTTATATATATTTTTGATTAAATTATAATTACATTATACCATCTACTTTGCCAAATATGAAAAAGAGTGTTATATTATAGGTAGTAATATGATAGTTCTTAAAAAAGAAGGCAAAATAGGCAATCTTTTTTTTAACCCGAGGAGTTGGCATGACAAATTTTTAGTTTGTAATTTTTTTATTTCTTTTACTTTGGTACTGGCTATTTGGGGAGCGATTATTTGGGCACTTTTTTCAATAAAAGAAACAGTCTTTCTTTCTCTCCATTATTCAATTTACTTGGGAGTTGATTGGCTGGGCGGACCTGAGAATTTTTTTATTTTTACCAGTATCGCGACAATAGTATTTTTATTAAATTTTATTTTATCCAATGTCTTTTATTTCAAAAATAAATTATTGTCTTATCTTCTGAGCGCATCGGCCACAATATTTTTACTTGCCCTCTCTGCGTCCGTGGTAATAATTATTTATATTAACTGGAGCGCGTCTTAAATATAATATGGATGTATTGATAATAACAAAAATTTTTACACTCGCAACATTATCTTTTGCGATCGCCTTTTTAATGACACCAGCTTTAACGCGTTTTTTATATAGATTTAAATTAGGAAAACAAATACGCGATAGTAAGTCGGCGCCGACTGTTTCCAGACTTCATAAGAGCAAGTCAGGCACTCCAACGATGGGTGGTATTTTAGTTTGGCTCACGGTTCTAATTTTAGCTCTTGCTTTGAGATATGGTTATAAATTATTCGGATGGGAATCTTTTGGATATTTGGATTTTTTGAGTCGTCCGCAAACTTTTTTACCCCTAGGTGTTTTGGTTGCCTCCGCCATTGTTGGATTGGTTGATGATTGGTTTAATGTAAAACGAATTGGTCCTCATGGCGGTGGACTGGCAATGCGTCATCGACTTTTGATTTATATGGCAATTGCTATGGTTGGCGCCTGGTGGTTTTACTCCAAATTGGAATGGGACTTAATACACGTACCTTTTATCGGAAATTTTAATATTGGTCCATGGTATATACCTCTTTTTATTTTTATAATCGTTGCCACTAGTTTTTCTGTAAACGAAACAGACGGATTAGATGGTCTTGCCGGAGGAACATTACTTGCTGCTTTTACAGCTTATGCGGCCATTGCTTTTGTTCAAGGGAAGACCGATTTAGCGAGTTTTTGCGTAGTTATTGCCGGTGCGTTATTAGCATTTTTATGGTTTAATATAAATCCAGCTCGATTTTTTATGGGGGATACTGGTGCCATGTCGTTAGGCGTTACTCTGGGCGTGATAGCTATGCTTACGAATACCGTTTTTCTTTTACCTCTTATTGGCTTTGTGTTTATGTTGGAGTCATTTTCTGTAATAGTCCAGGTTATTTCCAAAAAATTACGACATGGAAAAAAGATTTTTAAAGCTGCACCAATTCATCATCATTTTGAAGCGATTGGTTGGTCTGAGCCTAAGATTGTAATGCGTTTTTGGATTATTTCTGCTGTCACAACTTTACTGGGGCTTATTTTATTTCTAATAGACAAATAGAACTTATAATTTAGAGCAGATATTTTATAATCCCGTATGAGCGGGTTTTTGTTTTTATATTAATATTGATGTATAATAAAAAAAATAGTAACGCACGTTATTTGACGTGAAAAATTTTTATTTCACGTTTCAAATTTCAATTTCTATAATTTTTATGTTAAACAAACTGGCTAATCTTACTAATAAAAAAGAAGCTTCAGAATCCACAAAACCAATAATTCGGGCAGAGCTTCCGCTTATTGTTATTTCCGATGCTGTATTATTTCCAGACCTTACCCTTCCGATTTCAATTGGTGATGCCCGAAGTGTAAAAGCGCTTGATGCGGCAATGAAAACCGATAAAGTTATAGCTTTTTGCACAATTAAAAAAGGAAAAGTAGATGATGTAAAAAAGGACGATATTTATAGAACGGGTGTTGCCGCAAAAATTATGGAAGTAATGAAGCAACCTGATGGGACTGCGCGTATTTTGATTCAAGGGCTAGAAAGAATTAGAATTACTGATTTTTTGACCGAGATCCCTTTTTTAAAAATAAAAATTGAGCGATTGTCTGAACAGCGAGAAGAGAAAAGTGAGAAAATAGAAGCCCTGATTTACAGCACAGTTAATCAGTTTAAAGAATGTATAAATCTTGGAGCCAGTGTTCCTTTTAATATTTTGCTTATAGTAACAAATTTAACTGATCCTTGGCAGTTATCTAATTTAATTGCTGTTAATTTGGATTTTAAAACAGCAGAAAAACAGGCGATTTTGGAAGCAAACAGCGCAGTTGAAAAGTTAAGCTTATTAAATGAAGCATTAGGCAGACAAAAAAAAGTTTTACGTATGGCGAGAAAAATTCAGAGTGAAACAGGTAAAGAAATAGGTAAAATGGAGCGTGAAATGTACCTACGTGAACAAATGAAGTCAATAGAAAAAGAATTGGGAATAGCTGGCGGAGTAAGTGAATTAGAGTCGCTGAAAAAGCAGCTCAAAGAAGCAGGAATGCCAAAAGAAATTGAAGAAAAATCAATGAAAGAATTGGCGCGCTTAGAAAGAATGCCGTCTTTTTCCCCGGAAGTTAGTTTTACTCGGACTTATCTTGATTGGTTAGTCGGTTTGCCATGGGGTAAAAAAAGTGAAAGTAAAATTGATGTTGCCGGCGCAAAAAAGATCTTAGACGAGGATCATTTTGGTCTAGAAAAAGCGAAAGAAAGAATTTTGGAGTATTTATCCGTGCAGAAATTGGTTGGAAAAATTAAGGGTCCGATACTTTGTTTTTCAGGGCCTCCGGGAACAGGTAAGACATCTTTGGGAAAATCAATCGCTCGGGCACTAGGTAGAAAATTTATACGTATTTCTTTGGGTGGAATTCGTGATGAAGCGGAAATTCGTGGGCATAGGCGAACATATATTGGCGCGCTTCCGGGTAGGATTATACAAGGAATAAATACAGCCGGAACCAATAACCCCGTTTTTATGCTTGACGAAATAGATAAAGTGGGAAATGATTTTCGTGGGGATCCTGCAGCTGCTCTTTTGGAGGCGCTTGACCCGGAACAGAATGACGCTTTTTCGGACCACTATCTAGAAGTTCCTTTTGATTTGTCGGATGTAATGTTCATAACAACTGCCAATGTTTTAGATACAATTCCTCCTGCACTTCGCGATAGGATGGAAATTATAGAATTCCCCGGATATGTTGAAGAAGAAAAAAATAATATTACCAAGAAATTTTTAATTCCAAAACAATTGAAAGCAAATGGATTAAAAATAGGACAATGGAAGATGACGGACGATGCTCTTAAAAAAATTATTAGACAATACACATTCGAAGCCGGGGTAAGAAATTTGGAACGTCAGATAGCAAATACAATGCGTAAAGTTGCGAAACAAATAGTTGATTCAAGAGGTTCAAAAGCCATAAAGATAGATGAAAAGACTTTACAAAAATATCTTGGCCCGGCAAAATTTGAACTTTCTTTGGCAGAAAAAGATAATGAAGTGGGTGTCGTGAATGGTCTGGCTTGGACACCGGCTGGTGGAGATATAATTCAGATAGAAGTAAATAGAATGCCAGGAACAGGCAAATTAATATTAACAGGTCATCTTGGCAAAGTAATGAAAGAATCGGCACAAACTGCCTTTTCCTATGTTAGACAAATTACCGGTCACAATACAAAAACAGAAGATGTGCATATTCATGTGCCAGCTGGTGCTATACCAAAAGATGGTCCGTCCGCAGGTATTGCTATGGCGACGGCGATAGCTTCCATAATGATAAATAAGCCAGTAAAAGGTGGGATTGGAATGACAGGAGAAGTTAGCTTGCGGGGCAGAGTTATGGAAATAGGAGGAATAAAGGAAAAAATATTAGCGGCTCATCGAGCAGGTGTGAATACAATAATTATGCCGATGGATAATAAAAAGAACATTGAAGATATACCGATGCACGTTCGAAAAGGAATAAAATTATTGTTTGTACGAGATATGAAAGAAGTGCTAAAATATGCTCTAATAGACAAAGTATAAATGTAATGCGATTTTTTGTATGAATAAGCCCGACTATTTTTTTATCGGTTTGGTGAGTACTTTTTTAGTTTTTGGACTTTTAATGCTTGCTTCTGCTTCGGCGCCAACTGGACTCATCAAGTTTGGTGATAGCTACTATTATCTAAAACGTCAGCTTTTGCACGGACTTTTGCCCGGCATTTTTTTATTTTTATTATTTTTTCGTCTTGATTATAGACAACTTAAAAAATATAGTGATTTATTTTTAGTTGGATCAATAATTTTATTGCTTTTAGTATTTATTCCGGGATTGAGAGCTGAATTTGGAACCGCAAGAAGTTGGGTTAATTTTTTCGGTCTTTTTTCATTTCAGCCGTCAGAGATAACAAAATTAGGACTGATTATTTTTTTATCGGCATGGCTTGAGTATAGGATAAAAATAAAACATCTTCCGGAACGTCAAACATTTATTAAGTTTCTAATTATTTTATCAATTTTTTCTGGGCTCGTTCTTTTACAGCCGGATATGGGAACAATGTCGATTATTATTTTTATTGGTCTTTTACTTTATTTTTCAGCCGGCGCACCGTGGTATTATCTGGTGAGCTTGGGAGGGATATTAGCAGTTGGTTTTTTCGCGCTTATAAAAATTGCTCCTTATAGGATGGCTCGTTTCACTATTTTTTTAAATCCATCAATTGATACACAGGGAATCGGATATCATATAACTCAAGCGCTACTAGCAATTGGATCCGGAGGGTTTTTGGGCGTTGGTTTTATGCATTCCAGGCAAAAATTTCAATATTTACCCGAAGTATGGGCTGATTCTATTTTTGCGGTTGTTGGAGAAGAGTTGGGTTTTATAGTGAGTCTTTTATTTATAATTGGGCTTGTATTATTTTTTTTAAGAGGTATGAAAATTGTTTCCGGTGCGCCGGATTATTTTGGAAAATTTTTAGCAATTGGGATTTGTGGCTGGATAGTTTTTCAATCATTTATAAATATAGCAGCTATGCTTTCATTAATGCCTCTCACAGGGCTTCCTTTGCCCTTTGTAAGCTATGGAGGGACATCTCTTATGACCGTTTTAGCTGGTTGCGGTATTTTGGCAAATATTTCTAAATGGATGGAGAAAACTTGACTTTTGGTTATTTTTTTGATAATCTAAGATAGTGTTTTAAAAGGAGATAGGGAATGAGTGGACGTAGGCTATTTGAGATGATATTAGTGTTTATTTTACTCTGTTTTAGCCTTTGGGGAACGATTGTATTTTTTGTCGCCGGTTTCATTTTTTCTTATGATTCTTGGCTTTTATCTTTATTTTTTGGATTATGCTGCTATGAGTTGGGAAAATGGGCCGAAGAACTAACGAAAGGAGCGAGAGATGAGCCAAGGTAAAGACCTGAAAAATAGCGAAGACGTTTTTCTTATCGCTCTAATTCCTGATTTTCTGGCTTCTTTATATCTCATTTTAGGGAGTCCAGTCATATTTGTTCTTTCTTTTTTCATCGAAACAAGTGGAATTTTTAAATTTTGCGCTACAGGCATTATGATTTTTGCCGTTATGGCCGGAATTTGGGAGTTTAGGGGACTTGTAAAAATCGTAAAAAGCATTTTAATGAGCAGGGTTGATTTTTACCCTGTTTTTTGTTATAGTAGGCACATAAATAATATGAATAAAAAAATATTTTTATCCGGTGGAGGAACGCTGGGCTCGGTAATGCCTCTTTTGGCGATTTGGGAAAAATTAAAGGATGATTATAATTGTTATTGGATTGGAAGCTGTAATGGTTTAGAAAAAGAGTTTGTCAAAAAAAGAGGAATAGCTTATTTGGGTATCCCCAGCGGAAAAATACGTAAATATTTAAGTATCAAAAATTTATTGACACCTTTTTTAGTTTTTTTGGGATTAAAAAGTTCTCTGTGGCATTGTGTAATAATTCGTCCACAACTGATAATTGTTTCCGGAAGTTTTGTGTCTGTGCCATTGGTTTGGGCCGGATGGATTTTGCGAATACCCATTATTGTTCATCAAGAAGATATTAATATTGGTTTGGCGGGAAAATTAACAATTCCTTTCGCTTCTTTTATAACTACAGCTTTCGAAATAACAACAAAAAAAATAAATAGAAAAAATACGCTTTGGATAGGTAATCCGGTACGAAATATTTTTTATACAGTAGATAGGGCAGAAGCGGAAAAAAAGTGGAAAACAAAAAATCTGCCATTAATTTTGGTTTTGGGAGGAGGACTTGGCTCTCTGCGTCTTAATGATATAATGGTTTCATTCGCAAGAAAGCAAGAGGGGATATGTACCGTTATTAATATAACGGGCAAGGGTAAGGCGGATAAAGATAATTTTTTAAACTATAAACAAATTGAACAGATGGATAATGATATTGCCGAAGTTATAGCGGCTGCGGATATTGTTGTTTCGCGCGCTGGACTTTCATCTCTTTCCGAATTTGTTATTTTAGGTAAAGTCTCAATTTTGGTACCGTTAAAAGGAGTGGGGCAAAATGAGAATGCGCGTTTTTTTGAAGAAAGAAAAGCTGCGCTTTTATCTAATGAAGATAATTTGGAGACAACGATAATAGAGCTTTTAAAAGACTTAGAAAGACAAATAGAACTGGAAAAAAATATAAAAACAATTTTTCCTCCAAATTCACAAGAAAGTTTTTTAAAGGTTATAAAACAGACAATAAAGAAATAGCCATATAACATAAACGCCCCATATGGGGCGTTTATGTTATATGGCCCCCAGTTAGTTGGTCGGGAGCTAATTTCGTGTCTTTTATAATTCTTCGTCTTCGTCCATATCGTTATCCGAGCTCTCGTCTTCGTCCATATCATCCTCTGCGTCATCGAGGTCATCTATATCTTCATCTTCCACATCATCCTCCATTTCTTCTAAAGAGAGTTCGACGTTCTCTTCGTCTTCTTCGTATAATTTTTGTCCCATCATATTTTTGTTACAAGTCCCGCAAGAATTATATAATTGTTACAAGACTTACAACCTTAATTATTATGATTTTTATTTTTATAAACTGATTATAATTTCTTTTAAATAATTCGTCAAATTTTTTTTTGAAGGGTATTTTATCCGGATAAAATTTGGGGAGTAGCCGATATAAAATCCCTTCTGAAAAGACTCAAAAAGAATTTGTATTTTTTTGTTTTTTAAGTTATCAATAGCCTCTTGCTGAAGAACATTATCAAGTTTTTTTATTTTCTGCAAGCGAGCTGTTATGAGCTTGGCAGGAAGCTTTTTTTTATTTTCCGCAGATGTTCCCGGACGAGGAGAATAGGGAAAGTAATGGATTTTAGAAAGTTTTAACTTTTTTGCTAATTTTAGCGTTTTTTCAAAATCTTTTTCTGTTTCATCTAGAAATCCAACAATAATATCCGCGCTTAGATTAAAAAGAGGGTTAATGGCTCGTAGTTGTTTTGCGATTGTTCTTATTTTTTGTATTTTTATAGGACGCGTCATTCTTTTTAAAATAATTTCTGAGCCTGATTGAAGGGATAAGTGCATATGAGGCATAAGGCGCGGATTTTTAAATAGTTTTATAAACCTATCATTAATAAGCCGAGGGTCTATGGATCCAAAACGAATTCTGGGTATTGTTGATTGTTTTAATATATTTTTTATGAGGTTGTGGATATCTGGATAGAGTAGAATATTTATTCCGGTAAGAACAATTTCTTTAAATCCTTGCGCCTCTTTTATTTTTATTTGTTTTATTATTTGTGACTGGCTCTTGCATCGAGACTTTCCTCGTAAAAGGCGAGTAATACAAAAAGAACATTCAAAATCGCACCCATCCTGAATTTTTATAAATGCTCGTGTTCGATTTTCTTTTTTTGGTAAACGATATTCGGGTGATAGTCCACTTATATCTTTGGCAGGGAGTTGTTTACATAGCGATCGTCTCTTGTCGTAATCAACGTTATCTATAAATCGAAGAAAAGATTTGTCAGACTCAAAGTATTTATTTGCTTCTGGTATTTTTTGTCGAAAACATCCTAAGACATAAATATTTTTTTGAGCGCGTTTATGTTTGCGGATTTCTTGGCGCACTTTTTGTTCCGCTTTAGCGGTAACAGAACAGGCGCGGATAATGATAATATCAGAATCTTTTTCTGATGTCGTATATGTTAATTTTTTTGATAATTCTTGTTTTAGTTCGTCTGATTCTGTAAAGCTTACCCGGCAACCAAAAGTTTTTATAAAATATTTCATATTTTTTTTAAAGAGGGGCTGGAAGATGTTTTGATTTATGAATAGCCTCATAATAACAAAGGTTAGTTATCTTGACAAGAACCACATTCTCTGATAAATAAATATAAGGAGGCAAAATGTTTTTATGGCTTAATGAATATGACGCTGATATTTTTTGTGAAGCTCTCATGCAGAATCTTAAAGATATGGTAGAGGAGTTAAGAGTAAAAACAGAAAACGCAAAAGCCAGCTTGCTTGAGATTGATACATTCAGGATTGCGCTTTTTGCGCGCCAGAAGCTCTTTTTAAAAATTTTGAAAAAAACCAGCAAAATATTTAGGGCGAGGTCTTTGTCAAACCTGGATTTTATACTAATGAACATATGCCCGCCAAAATATTTAGAAAAAGATTTAAGGCAAGTTGTCTCAAGCGATATTGGTACTTCGCAAAATAAATATGAAGATGAAAGCAAGGTTCTGTCAGGCGAATTGGGAAAATTGATAGAAGTTGATTTTTCAGCGAAAAGGAGGGAGTGATGCTCGGATGGATTTGCACAGCCTTTTTCACTTTCGGACTCATTGGTTATTTTTTGCATCAAACTGTTTCTTGGAACCGATATTTAATAAAAGAGAAAAAAGCATTAATCGAACATTATGATGCTTGCTGTCGGAGTTGTGCTAGACTTTCAGAGGGGGCGACATATCTCGGTGATGAGTTTATATCAAAGACAAAGCAACGTCTTCGTCACTATATTGGTCTGAAGGATAGGACTAAAGATGAGCTGAAACAATTGGAAAAAAGATGGACCATCAGAGTTTTTAAAAGTTAACCCCTGCGTATTGCGGGGGATTTTTTATATCAAAAAACACCCGATTTAGGATGTTCTTTGAATGGTGACCCGGCTGGGATTCGGACCCAGGACCCATTGCTTAAAAGGCAATTGCTCTACCAGCTGAGCTACCGGGTCAAGATAAATTATTATAACTGATTATAAGAATAGCACATTTTTGAAAAAATTGCAAGAGGGGGTACAGTTAACCTTCAAGGGTTACACTTTTTAGGGTTAATGATAAAAATTTTTGATAAGGGGTTGTGCCATTCATGCTTTTTCCAACATGTGGACGTTCATAATTATACCAGTTTGTATATTCTTGA
>Ga0210019_1002552_pt1 | contig 17598 bp, 17 predicted proteins | sample CryGeyCG2114_020_2_FD_183969 | JGI IMG/M metagenome (GOLD analysis project Ga0210019, IMG submission 183969) | Groundwater microbial communities from aquifer - Crystal Geyser CG11_big_fil_rev_8/21/14_0.20 (SPAdes) (version 2) | ecosystem: Environmental > Aquatic > Deep subsurface > Groundwater ...
ATCCTCAATGGTTTGATAAAAACGCCCTGAATAATATTCCAATTGATGTGGTTTTAGGAAAGACATTTGTGGTAGCAGAGAATGTTGCCGTACAAGGATTCATTGTGATTTCTTCACTTGAAGGAGTGGTTTGGATCAATTGGTTGGGTGTAGATCCTAAACGTCATGGACAAGGTATTGGAACTAAATTATTAACACATGCCGAAGATGAATTGAAGAAAATTGGAGTTTCAGAGTTGAGGGTAGATACAGTAGTTGAACAATCACCAGCGGACGGCACATATGACAAGACTATCCAGTTCTATCTTAAAAATAATTTTGTTATTTTTGAAAAAAAAGAACAGCAAAAACATAAGGAATTTATTTATAAAAGAGGAATCCTTAAGAAGGATTTATTGAAATAAAAGTTCCAATACTGTCCCTCCCTCTCCGCAAAATTCTTTCACTCTTGATATACTCATCATATGAACTACAAAGGGGTAATAATTGAAGAAAGTCTAGCTGATAAATCGGTGTTGAGTGATATTCGCATCATTAGTACAAAAATTGAGGCAGTTACTCCCGATCATAAAACTCCGTGGCTCACAATATGGACTCTTCATACCGTTGAAATACGAGAAGAAATAGCTGATACATTTGCAGAACAATTAAGTCATTTTTTTGATAAAGAACACGAAGATTGGTATGAAGATTTTAAGAACGATACGTATCACTATATTGTTTATGCTCATAAAGTTTTTAAAGTTGATCTCCAAAATCCTGTCAAATACAAAGATGCAAAAGAATATGGTATTTCAATTGGAATACCTGAATATCAAGTTGATTTTTCCCTTGATGATGAAGTTTGGAAAAGGTAAAAAGCTCCAATACATTTTATCCAGGTATCAGATACACAGCGTGAATAAATTACTTGAAATCTTTCTCGTCGTATATTAATATGTATTTACATACGATATATTTATGGAAACCACAAAAATAGCTTTATTCAAAGGGAAAAAAGTTCGCAAAACACTTTATCAAAATGAATGGTGGTTTGTGATAAATGATATTGTGGAAGCACTTACTGAATCTCGTGATCCTGCACAATATTTTAAACGATTAAAAATACGAGATAAGGAATTGGCTCGTCTTATTGATAAAGGGGAGGTACAATTTGTACCACCCCTTATGTTGAAAGTAGAAACAGATGGGGGTCAACAAAAAGCGTATTGTTGGAACACTGAAGGGATATTCCGCCTCATTCAATCAATCCCATCGCCAAAAGCAGAACCATTTAAAAGGTGGCTTGCAAAAGTGGGGTATGAACGTATTCAAGAAATTGAAGATCCAGAGCTTGCAACAAAACGGACAAGAATGCTTTATAAACTCAAAGGTTATCCTGACGATTGGATTGAGAAAAGAATGCGGGGAATTGCCATTCGAGAAGAGCTTACTGATGAATGGCAAAAAAGAGGCGCACAAGAACAAAAGGACTATGAAATTTTGACAGCAGAAATTTCCAAAGCTACGTTTGGAATAACACCAAGTCAGTATAAAAAAATCAAACAGTTAAAGCGAGAAAACTTGCGTGACCATATGGATGATTTTGAGCTTATTTTTACGATGTTGGGTGAAAGATCATCTACAGAAATTCACCGAATTGAAGATTCAAAAGGAGTACCAAAATTGCAAAAAGATGCAAAAAGAGGAGGTAGGATAGCCGGAATTGCAAGAAAAGAGCTTGAAAAAGAAATCGGTAAATCAGTGGTTTCCAAACAAAATTTTCTTCCAAAAAGAAAATTACCTCAATTAAGAGGTAACTAATAAGTTCTAATACTGTTTCTCCCTCTCCGCCACGTAATAAATTTGCAAAGCAAATTTAAACGTGGCAGTCGCGTTTAAATTATTTTGGTAATTTATTACGCGACGCCTTAATAGGAAATTACAAAATCATCTTCATATTTTGCTATACTGCTTGTGGTATGTCTCATCGCACCATCCCTACTCTTTTTCTTACAACAAGTATTTTGCTCAATAGTATTCTCGCAGGAGGAATATATTATTTGTATCAACAAGAACAAAGTCGAAATGTTTCTCCGGTTCCTGAAGAAGATGTTGAAGACCCTCCACTGGCAAAATACTCATACCCAAATCTGAAAGAAGCATCTTACAATTCTGAAGAGATAACATTCGGTCCAATTCAAGACGAGCAAGATTCGTATGTGACGCGATTATTCACCTATGAAGTTGAAGGATTAACGGTGAGTGGCATTGCCCATTTTCCAGTTGAGGCGGGAGATTTTCCGGTCATCATCATGGTTCGAGGCTATGTTGACAAGGAGATGTATACGCCTGGGATGGGAAGTAACCCAGCAGCGCGATATTTTGCTCAAAATGGATTTATTACGCTGGCTCCAGATCGACTGGGGTATGGCACCTCTGATGAGGCACCAACTATTGATTTTGCCGATAGACTTCTTGCGTATCCAACCATACTCCAACTGATTGCCGATGTTAAAAAGATAAATTCATCTCTAGATCAAGTTGAAAGCTTGGCTCATGCAGATCAAGAACGCATTGGAATGTGGGCGCACAGCAATGGTGGGCAGATTGCACTCAGCGTCCTCGAGCTTTCTCGCCAAGAAATTCCAACGGTTTTGTGGGCGCCGGTATCAAAACCATTTCCCTACTCTGTCCTGTACTATACCGATGAATCTGACGATCATGGCAAATTTATTCGGAGTGCGATCGCTGATTTTGAAGATGAGTATGATGTTGAGAGATATTCGCTGACCAATTACTTAGATTGGATTGATTCACCGATCCAACTGCGCCAGGGGGGAGCTGACGACGCAGTTCCACTTGAGTGGTCAGACGAGCTTCATGAAACGCTTACCACTCTTGAAAAAGATATTGAGTATGTAACGTATCCATCTGCAGATCATAATATGGTTCCCGATTGGGAGAAAGCAGCGCAATCTTCTCTCCAATTTTTTGAGAAACACTTAAGCCAGTAAAAACTCATCAACCTGTCATTCTGAGTGAAACGCCTGCCCGCCGAATTGGAGGGAAGAATCTAGAAAGACATGGATCCTTCACATCCGTTCAGGATGACACAAATTAGCTATTGTGTTGATATAATATACTTTCAATATGCCGGGGTGGCGGAATTGGCAGACGCGCAGGTTTTAGGAACCTGTGTCCGCAAGGACGTGGAGGTTCAAGTCCTCTCCTCGGCACCACGTAATTCTCGCTTTGCGAGAAAACGTGGTTGAAATGTTTAAATTCAAGGAATTTATTATGTTTCACCGCGTCAAACGTGAGAGGCCAGTCTGTCAGTGCACTTTTAAAAGGTAAATAGCAACACATAGTATTATTAAAAATAATTATCAAATATTTAAATTAGATTATTTTAACAATAACTATTCAAATTAATGTTGAAATATTAAGTTGATATATGGGAGACAAAAATACCCCATAATATCATCACTGGCTGAAGGGTAGTAAAGTACTACAAATAAGGGATAAAATATCAGGAGGATGAAATTACGGATTGTCACAAAAGCCTACACTTCTTTTAGACTGTCATAGTAGTCCAAATAAAAAGATGTACCAATTTAGCAGAGATACCCTTCTTCTGCTAATGTGAAATTGCTTGATTTGACAATCTTCTGATCCACATCTTGACAACCAGATACTTTTTCAAGTATTCTTAAGTACTAGGGAAAGAAATAGATAAAACTCGTGAACCTGCATGAAAAAACTATAGGATTAAATTCCTAATATTTTCTTCTTTGGTTTTTATTCACCCTGAAAAGTATTTCTTCTTCATTACTCTACCTTCTTAGAATATCATGCAAATTATATCGGCATGTTTAGCTGAAATATCCCACTCAGATCTATTCACTCATTCACAATATTGGTCAGGATTTCACTATTGAATCGGAATGCATTTTATTACTCTTATATCCTTTTATAGAGCCACAAAATACAGTATTCATAATTCGCATTTTGCGAGTAAGAGTATGTATATGATTAACAATATATACCAAAATTTCACTTCGAGAGAAAAACTTCCTAAGATTTGAATTCCTATTCGCAAAATACTTAATAATATTAATTAAATTTACCTGAAATCAGAATTTGTCTAGCCACAGGGACTATAACTATAGGCTATACATATTGTGTATCTTTCATTAGATTCATTGCTTATTCAAGCCGATTTTTATTTTTATCATATTAGAGAATACTCTATTTGCTACTGCAAAACTCTTCTTACAAAATCTCTTTACAAAAAATTCAACGTCGTTTAATATTATTCATATGACAGTTACAGTTTCAATTCAAGAGTTTTTAGATTACTGCGAAATAGATAAAAACCTTTCTCAAAAAACTATTCGCATGTATTCCTATTACCTTCGCTTCTTCGCAGACTGGCTTGCGGAAGTTAAACAGAAGAAAGATATAGATATAGAATCTGTCGATGAAAAAGACCTTCGTGACTTCCGCCTGTATCTTTCGCGAAAATATGAAAATCCCCACAAAGGTCAACTAAAAAGACAAACCCAAAACTATTTCCTAGTGGCTCTTCGTAGCTTACTTCGCTATCTGACTAAAATGGGGCATTCAGTACTTTCTCCGGATATGATCGAGCTTGGGAAACGAACAGATCGAACAATTAAGCATCTATCAACAGATGAGCTCAAAAGACTCTTTGACGCGGTAGACGTCAGTGATGAGATGGGCCTTCGTGATTTTGCGATACTGGAGGTACTCTTCTCAACAGGACTTCGTGTATCGGAGCTTGCTGCGCTCAATCGAGATAAGGTCAATTTGAAGTCTGGAGAGTTTGGAGTGATAGGAAAAGGAGGAAAAGCTCGAGTCGTATTTCTATCTACACATGCAATTGATGCACTCAAACAGTATTTTGCAAAGAGAAATGATCCTTATGCGGCCCTTTTTATACGGTATTCAGGTCCGAAAGAGCCGGAAGAGCTCACCGATGAGAAGAAGAGATTGTCTATCCGATCAATTGAGCGCATGATCGAAAAATATCGCAAACTCGCAAACATCCTATTTCATATTGGTCCTCATATTCTACGCCACTCATATGCAACAGACCTTTTGTCGCATGGTGCAGATCTCCGATCTGTGCAAGAAATGCTCGGACACAAAAATATTGCAACCACCCAGATTTACACGCATGTGACTGATATCCGGCTCAAAGAAGTCCATGAAAAGTTTCATAGTGGGAATAAATAAAATCAGCTACTCAGCTACTCTCAGACAGAGGCTGTGGAGAATAGAACGAGAGAATGTATAATGTACATAACCATGTTGCACCTTCGGAAGAATCTCCCATTTATATTACTTTTTATCGGCATCTTCTCGTATATCCTCTACTTTTCACTTTTTAGTATCTTGAGGTATGAAAAACTGTATTCCCACTATTTTGACCTTGGAATCATGCACCAAACTGTATACAACACATATCAAGGTATCAGGACGGGAGATTTTTCTCGAATCCTTGAGATGACCGATCCGCATGGAAGTGCTGAACAAGTCAAACGTATGGCTGTACACAACGATGTTTTTTTGCTTTTTCTTGCTCCTTTTTACTTCATTCATGATGGTCCGGCTACGATCCTCATCATACAGTCTATTGTGCTCGGGCTTGGGGCATTGTTTGTATTTCTCATTGCGCAAAAAATATTCAAAAAATTTACAAATGCACAGTACTTTGCACTCGTATTCGCATATGGATATCTGCTGTATCCGCCTCTTCAGAAAGCAAACAATTTTGATTTTCATGCGGTCACACTCGCAACGACATTTCTTCTTGGGATGTACTATTTTTTGCTCAAAAAGAGATATATGTGGTCTTTGATATTTGCTGGGGTGAGTATGCTGACAAAAGAACAGGTGGGACTTACCGTGGCATTTTTTGGTGCGTACACTATTTTTGACTCAGCAAAAGAACATGTTTCGTTTTCGCGCGCGACATTCAAAAAATTTGTGTTTGGTTCATCGCTTCTTTCTAAAATTAAACATTTTCTCACAAAAAAACAGAATCGATTCGGTCTGTTTCTTTTTATCATTGGTGTACTTTGGGTTATTGTATCAATAAAGATTATTATCCCTCACTTTCGCATGGGTGAACATTTTGCAATGAAATACTTTCAATACTTACGAAATACTCCTATGAAGATTATTCCGGTGATATTCCGGTACGAGACATTCCATTATATTTTTATATTACTTATGCCGCTTGGACTCTTGTCACTGTTTGCCCCATTTCAGATCTTCATTGCCCTCCCTGATATAGCGATGAATGTTCTCTCAACAAACAGCAACATGCGAAATATATACTTTCACTATGATTCTGTAATCACTCCGTTTGTGTTCATTTCCGCAATGTATGGAGCACATACTTTACTCGAGTCAAAATTTTCCGTTCTCATAAGGGGTACGAAACATATTGCCCACTTTATCAAACTTCCAAAAGGAATAGTCCAAATAGTTTCACGTTTGAAGCATGATCCCGAACATGTCGTCATGTCGTTCTTGATCGGATCGATAGTCGTCGTCTCTTTGTATATGAGTCCACTTCCTTGGGGACATCATAAAGATATGTTTCCGTGGGGGCCATATCCAGAAAAATATGCTGATATAAAACTGTGGAAGATGTATCTTTCGGATGAGTCGATCAAAGTTTCGACTACTGGACATCTTGCTCCACATTTTACCTCAAGGCGATATTTCTATAATTTTGCTGAAGGGTATGACCTTGCAGCTTATGTGGTGATTGATCGATCTGAGATACACCAAGGCTTTCAGACAGAGCTAAAATCTGCTGAATACGAAAAAATCCTTCATGATTGGAGATATATTAAAATGTATGATGTGCATGATATTGAAGTGTATAAAAAATTAAAATTTTAAATAAAACAGTGAATACAATACAAAAAATATCGGTCATGATCCCATTTCATGATGAGAAAGACAATTTACCAATCTTAATAGACGGACTTCAGAAAGAACTCCTGCAAACTGGGAAAAAATACGAGATCTTGCTCATTGATGATGGATCTCTAGATACGTATCTTCCATCCATCCAACACTTTGTGAATTCTGACACGATTCAACTAATCAAACTCAATAGGCAGATGGGTAAAGGAAAAGCACTTGCAGAAGGGATTATACATGCCTCTGGAGATGCTATTCTTTTCATGGATGCCGACTTGCAGGATGATCCAGCAGATATTTCGTCTTTTATCAAAAAGATAGAGTCGGGTTATGATTTTGTAAACGGGCACCGATACACTCGAAAAGACAACTCAATCATCAAGCTGTATTCATTGACCGCAAGGTGGTTTTTGCACAACTATCTCCATTCCCCCTTTACCGATATTAACTGTGGATTCAAAATGTTTCGGAAACAGATTCTTGAAGATGTCGCATTGTATGGCAACAATTTTCGTTTCCTTCCTTTGGCAGCATTCTACGAAGGCTATCGTGTCGGAGAAGTTCATGTGGAAAATAAACCAAGAATTCATGGTAAGTCCAAATATGGCATCGACAAACTTTTTGTCGGATTAATCGACATGCTTTCAGCATACTTTTTGTACAAATTTGCAGAAAAACCGCTTCATTTTTTTGGTGGCGTTGGGGCGATTTTGTTTGGGATTGGTGGACTTGCATTGGCGTGGGTCACGTATGAGCGAATATTTATGGGAGTGCTTTTGTATCGAAGACCCGCTTTACTATATGCAATATTTCTTGTCATTTTGGGAATCCAGATTATTATGACAGGAATTATCGGAGAGCTCATCGTGTATCTGCATAATAAGAAAAAGATATAAAAATGAGAATATGTGTTGTAGCCGCTTGCTACTTTATTGTATAGTGATAGAATGTCTGGAATACTTGCAATTATCATCGCAGAAATTATCTGGGGTTCTGCTCCACCGATTTTTAAGTATTCCCTGCAAGGCGTTCCTCCCTTTACGCTTGCATTTATCCGATTCTTTACCGCCTCATTCATTTTCATGCCGTTTGCTTACATGCGCTGGAAACGGCTCACGACAATCCAACTCGTATATATTTTGTTGGGGAGTTTGGTTGGAGTCGTGATCAATGTCTCGGCTTTTTTTGTTGGGTTGGAGCTTGCTCCGAGTATAAATGTTCATATGATTAGCGCTGCTGGACCTCTTGTTTTGTATGCACTTTCTATTTTTGTGCTTCATGAAAAACCGCATGCTCAGGTTTTTCGAGGTATGATATTTGCCTTTGTCGGAGTTCTTGTAATATTTCTTGCTCCGCTATTTCGTGATGGATTTAGTACTGGAAGTGGATCAGTAAGATCAGTATTAATTGGAAATTTCTTATTTATGATTGCTATGGTTGGTGGAGTGTTTTATGCAGTCATCAACAAGAAAATTATCAAGACAGTAGATTCTACAGTGATCATGTCTCTCCAGTTTTTTGTCGGATCGGTAGCATTCATACCGATGATGGTGCGAGAACTCAAAGATTGGTCGTTTGCATCACTCAATAATGCAGGATGGGTCGGAATTATTTATGGTATTTTCTTTTCTTCAGCTCTCGCATATTTCCTACTTAATTATGCATTGAAGAGAATTTCTGCTCAGCAAATCGGAGTATTTGAATATATGAAGCCAGTCATCGCAGTACTTGTCGCAATCCCCTTACTTTCAGAATTTCCTGATGTCTATTTTATTATAGGAAGCGTACTTATATTTGTTGGTGTATATATTAGTGAGCGCCATCCTCATTTTCAGAGAATCCATACGAAGATTGGTGTAAGGGGGTGATTATTCAGCAACCAAACTATCAAAGTTCAAAACCCAAGGCATAGGTCTACTATCAATCGGATCCATTCGTTTGAAACCCAATTTTTTTGGCATTACTGAATATATCATGCTCATATCATTGTGTGGTTTTGGTCCAGACACCTTCTCTTGAGGACAAAAGAGTATCTGTTGATTATTTGTTCTTGCGGCAAAAGCGATTATATATTTTGTCAAAACGTATTGCCAGCGAAGATGCTGAAAAAATGGAACATCTTTTTTTGAATATCCTTGTATTTGGTCAATATATATGTCTCCAATTTTAACAGCGCTATTAAATCCCCGATGCGTAAGCTCGTGGGATGGAGGTGCTCCCCGCTTCGATAGTTGCGGGGCAAACAGCTACGCTGTTTGATTGATAAGAAACCCCGAGCGTAAGCTCGTGGGTAGTTTCATAAATGAAGACGAAGAGAGAGATTTCTGGGCTACTCATAGTTTCTTAGATTTTCTTGATTCATTTGAAGAAGTCAAAATGGATTTTTCTAAACTTAAGCCATCTACAGAGACTGTCTCAGTGCGCTTTTCAAAACATCTTCTTGAAGATATTAAGATATTGGCAAATAGCAGAGATGTGCCCTACCAATCGTTGATGAAGGTATTTTTAGCAGAGAGGATTCAGCAGGAAAGAATTTTGGGGAAGTGATTTGGTGGTGGGTAAGGGCTGGCAACTGGTAAGAGTTCAGGGTCTTTGACAAAACTATATCACAATACATCAATTATTATTTTGTGTCATCCCCGACCTGATCCCCGTTTTCACGGGGACGGATCCAGATTGTTGAAATAGTCTGGAGAATGGATTCCCGCCGGAGCCTGCCCTCGACTCCGATCGGGGGCGGGAATGACAATGTGTGTCAAGAAGAGTGAACTCTTACGGCAACTATATCAACTTGCTTTTATAATCTATTTTTGCTATGTTGGAGGTAATGTCTGACTTCAAGCTGATAAAAACTAGCAATATCAACGCCAAGATTGTCAAAGATTTTTCATTTAATTTTGGAATTGAATCTAGCGGAATATATTTGGTCGCTATTACTGCTCAGGCATCTGCATGGTGGCAAAATTTTCCTCAGTTTTTGAAACGATATTTTCAGGACGACAATCTTTCTATGAAATTAAATAATATCAGTCATGAGCTCAAGTGGAATGGCAACGATCTAAAAGGTTTAGAACAAACAAATATGTTACTTGCCCAACTTGATGCAGGGCAACAGCAAATAGCTTTTATAGTCAAACAACAGCCGAAACTTGGATCAATCAGTATCTATGAAATTCTAAATACAAAGAATCCCAATCTTACAGAGATTATCTCTCCTAATATTGAGGATGGCAATCGTCGACCACTCATCAAATTACTGATTTCAGACATCACTGTAGAGAAAATAATTATCGAAGCAGAAGTCTTCACAGGTAAACAACACTTATTGTTTTTCCATGACGATGACGATCTCCAGCTAATAATAAATGGAGAGATTGTGAAGAACGATTTACCAAAATCACATGAAAATTGGTATTGGTGTGGTAGAGCTCAAAGTCAACTAAAGACTCAAAGCAGAACGTTAGAAAAAACATTACTCAATCAAAAACAACACATACTAGAATTATATGCTGATCGTACTCCCATAATCCAAAGATTTGAGTTGATCTTGTCAACCATCATGTCACAAACGGTCTTTAATGAGTTGTTGATTATCGACGACGCTGCATTTACTAGTTTAACGCTTAACCAAAAAGAAATAGAAGAATTTCTTAAAGATAAGGGCAAAGACTCATCTACTCATCTAGGTTTCCGAAAATTTGATGGAAAAAGCTCAGCAGAGGTGATTTATCGGGTGGCAAAAGCAAACACAATCAGCCCGATGGTAATTCTGACTAAACTTCAAGCCGAACAAGGACTAATTCTTGGTGATAAAGCAAAAAATCCGACTCAGTTTCAACTAGATAGTGCCTTGGGAGTGGGAATGCTGGATGACGGTACAGTATTAAAACAGTATCAAGGATTTATAAACCAAGTAACAAGCGGAGCTGAATCGTTACATAAACTTTTTGCTCAAGCAGAGCAAGAGAAATTTATATTAAAAAATATTGATGGAAAAACACTTGTTGTAAAAAATAGCGCCACATACAGCCTATATCGTTATACTCCACATCTAGCTGGAGCCAAACTTTTTTTTGATATTTATCACAATTTTTTCAAATAATGAAACATTTTAACCTGCGTACAGTAGCAATAGTTGGGGTGCTAGGCTGGGTGTTATTTTCACTGCTGGCTATAAAAACAAATCTTGAACTCTTCAGCAATATCAGATCGTACAGAAAATTTATAGAAACATCAGAGCAAAAATTAGCGGTCACAACACAAGAAAAGAATTATTGGCAAAATCGATATCAAAGAACGGTAGAATTCTGGCTGGAATGGCAAATCAAATCGGAACTAAAAGACAAAATAACCAAGATTGAGTCAATAGAATTGGGGAAAAATTATAGCGGGATTGCATATGTAAAAGAGGGAAAAAGCGAAAAGAGATACTCGTTTCAAATCATCTTTGACCGCAATAGTATTGCATTGCTTACGGACTTAAAACCACTGTGAGGAATTAAATCCTAAAAAAGATGAAGGGGGTGTTAAGTAAGAGTTCGCTCTTCTTGACACACATTGTCATTCCCGCCCCCGATCGGAGTCGAGGGCAGGCTCCGGCGGGAATCCATTCTCCAGACTATTTCAACAATCTGGATCCGTCCCCGTGAAAACGGGGATCGGGTCGGGGATGACACAAAATAATAATTGATGTATTGTGATATGGTTTTGTCAAAGACCCTGAACTCTTACGGCAATGATACTCCCCGACGCAGAGCATCGGGGAATTAGACCCAAGATGGTATTAACCGTAGGTGGAAGAACTGGAAATGAAAGTGTATAATCACATATGAATAAAATTCTTATCACAGGTGCGGGCGGATACATCGGCTCGGTTGCTATCTCTCTTCTTTTGGCGAAAGGATACATGGTTATTGCGGTAGATAATTTCTCAACAGGTTATCGGGCACCACTTGACCTTCTCAAAGAGAAATATCCTGACACTCTCAAAATATACGAGGTAGATTTGCGAGGATTTTTCTCCAACATATTCAAAGAAAATTCAATTGATATTGTTCTCCACTATGCCGCAGCGTGCAGTGTAAATGAATCGATGCAAAAGCCTGAGCATTATTTCTCCAACAATACTTGTGCCACGCAACGGCTTTTGCACACCATGCTCGATCACAATGTGAAAAACATAGTCTTCTCCTCCACCTGTGCGGTATACGGCGAGGCTGGATATGTGCCTATTGACGAAAATCATCCCACCAAACCAGCCAATCCGTATGGCGAATCGAAACTAATGTCAGAAAACATCATTCGGTGGTATGGCAAACTCAGTGGACTTAACTATGTTATCTTGCGCTACTTCAATGTTTGTGGCGCTACCGATGACGGTACAATCGGCGATAGCAAACATCCATCCCCTCATCTCATGCAAAATGCGGTGCGCGGCGCTCTTGGCATTGAGCCATTCAACCTCACGTGTGGGAAGTTTGATACCGCAGACGGTACACCCATACGCGATTATGTCAATATAGTCGACCTTAACGAAGCGCATATTTTGGCAGTAGAACATTTATTATCTGGCAAAGAAAGTCAGATCATTAATTTGGGAACTGGCACCGGAAATTCGGTTATGGAAATTGTGCAAGAGGTAGAAGCTATTACCGGTAAAAAAATCGGTGTCAAACTCGGTGAAGTACGCAAAGGTGAACCGGAAAAACTTATTGCTTCAATTGAAAAAGCTCAAAAAGTTCTTGGCTGGAAACCTACACATACCCTTCAAGATAGTGTCCAATCACTCGTGGATTGGTACACGAAACACCCGCAGGGGTGGGAGTAAATTACGCAGAAAACAACTTCTTTATCAAACTAAATGCTCGGTCGACATATGCTTCTTTCAGAATGATTGTAAATTCAGAATTGGTAGATACTACTTCCGCAATCTCCATACCATCCCATGCCAAAATCTTGAGGATCATATAATACACACCAGGAATATGGACAATATCGTCATTGAAATGAACGGTAATAGAAGAAAGATTATCTAGTTCAGATACCATTTTTTCGTCATTGAAGAGTTCTTTGATGATTGACTTATTATCTCGGTTACTTATGATGGTTGTTTCAAAAACACCCTGTGTGATGGTAGTGAAGTTTTGACGGTCTTTTTTAAGTAATTTGATTATCTTAATCTGATTCTGGAGTAACGTGTCAGAATTTTTAAGGGTAAGTTCTATAAGGTTTGAGCGAACAATTAAATCTGGAGTGTTATCCAATACTTTACTCAGTTGCGATTTATTTGCCAATCCAGACTTCAGTCTTTTGAGCGCCATCACAATCGAGCCTATTTCTACCTCTTTCATGGTCTCTCTTTCCACTTCTTCATGCATATCTCTTGCAAGACCAGTGTAGTTAATAATATTTTTATGCAATGCTTCACCTAAGAAAGGAGATCGTTGAATAACCTGTCGTACGACCTGTGGTACAGTTATCATGTTAGAATTATAACATTTATTAGTGTTTTTTAAAGTTCTATAGGTTTTTTTGACAGGTATACCAAGCCGCACTACACTTCAGGTTATTATAAATATTCTTTCTTATGGCAATACAAAATACAACGTGTCCTGTATGTGAAGCATCGGTGGAAATTCCAGAAGGTACGGTAGAGTCTGAAGTACTCACTTGCGCAGATTGTAGTACGCAGTTAGTAGTTGATAGCATATCAGCTGAAGGTGTTCAGGTTTCTGAGGCACCTGCTGTTGAAGAGGATTGGGGGGAATAATATGATAACTATTGGATTATTACATTCTACAATTCGCGGAGATGAAAAGCTGATCATTGCGGCGGCACGAAGTCGTAGCGTGGATTTGATTTTGATTGATATACGTGAGCAGATTTTTTCAAGAGATTGTTGGAACCATAGAATTGACGTAGCATTAGAAAGATCTGTTTCTACTGTGAAGGGAATGTACGCAGTTGATTTCATGGAGAGTATCGGTATTCCTGTGGTAAATAGCTCTGCAGTAGGGCGGATCTGCCAGGATAAATTCCTTACCTCATTAGTACTCAAAGAACGTGGCGTTGCAACGCTTGATTTTGGTATGGTTTTTTCCTTGGAACAAGCAGAAGAGTTGATAACACAACTTGGTGGGTATCCGGTGGTTCTGAAGCCACCTACCGGATCATGGGGACGACTCTTGGCTAAAATCAATGATCGTGACGCACTGGAAGCACTTATTGATCACAAGCAGATTCTTGGTTCACCAGATCACAAAGCATTGTATCTTCAAGAATATATTGCAAAAAAAGGCCGCGATATTCGAGCATTTGTAATAAATGGCGAAACGATTGCGGCAATTTACAGAGATTCAGCTCATTGGATTACCAACACAGCCCGAGGAGGAAAGTCGAGTAATTGTCCCGTTACGCCAGAATTATCTAAGCTTTGTAAAAAAGCATCAGATGCAATTGGTGGCGGTATACTTGCTATGGATGTGGTTGAAACAGACGACGGACTCAAAATAATAGAAGTAAACCACACTATGGAATTCAAAAATTCCGAAAAGCCTACGGGGGTAAGTATTTCTGGAGCAATAGTAGATTATTGTATAAAAGAATTAGGAATTAGGAATTAGGAATTATTGCATTATTCATGTTACAGATATCTATATATGGCGGATCAGGGTATGCAGGTGGTGAACTTCTGCGCATCTTACTTGGTCACCCACAAGTAACCATCAAAGAAGTCACCTCGCGGGCATATGCAGGACGATTTATCCACGCTGCTCATCCGAATCTTCGGCAGGTTTCTGAGCTGAAGTTTATTCACCCAGATGAGCTTACCGAATGCGATGTACTCTTTGTAGCTTTGCCCAATAAAGTATCAATGACTCTTATGCCTGAGCTAAAGAAAAAGGCACAAAAGATCATTGATCTGGGGGCAGATTTTCGGCTTCGAGATCCTGCTCAATTTGAAGATTGGTATCACACCAAACATGCGCTGCCATCCATGATGTCTGAATTCGTGTACGGTATAGCTGAGCTTCATCGGAGCGCAATTCAAAAAGCATCATACATAGCCTGTGGTGGGTGCGAAGCAACGGTAAGTATCTTATCACTGTATCCGCTTGTCAAGCACGGTCTTATACAAAATAACATCATTATCGATGCCAAGATGGGGAGTTCTCAAGCAGGACTCTCTCCTACTCTTTCTTCCCATCATCCTGAACGCTCTGGGGTTGTTCGATCATACATGCCCACGGGACATAGACATACGGCCGAGATTTTGCAAGAATTATCGTCTCATTTACTACTGGATCCTTCGGATAAACCTCAGGATGACAAACCATTAGATATAGCCATTTCCGCTACTGCTATAGATATGGTGCGCGGTATTCTTGTTACCATTCACACAACTCCTCGTGAGGGTTTGACAGAAAAAGATGTGTGGAAAGCGTATCGAACAGAATATGGTGCAGAGCCATTTATTCGTATAGTCAAAGAGCGCACTGGAATATATCGGTACCCAGAACCTAAGTTGCTTCAAGGAACGAATTACTGCGATATCGGTTTTGAGATGGATACCCGATCAAATCGTTTAGTGGTTATTGGCGCAATTGACAACCTAGTAAAAGGTACTGCAGGACAAGCTGTGCAAGCAATGAATATCATGTGCGGTTTTACAGAAACGACCGGATTGGAATTTATCGGATTACACCCGATCTAATACTTTTATGTCAAAAATCAAACTTACCAATAATTTTAAGGGTATTATTGACACCACTCTTCGAGATGGACAACAATCCCCTCTCCTTTTTGATACATATACATATCGATTTTCTTTGGATGATAAACTGACGTTGGTGAAGGGACTTTTAGAATCTGGCGTTCGTATGTTTGAATTTTTTGCACCAGTAGTAAGCGATATTGAGCGAGATGATTTTGCTTCGATACAATCATATATTCGATCCAAGACAGATGATGTTATGTTACTTGCCCATTGTAGATGTCATCCTGCAGATATAGAACAGGCGCTTGATGCAGGATTTGATGGCATCAACTTGTACATTGGCATTACGGAACACGCACAAAAGTATAGTCATGGAATGAATTTTTCAGAAATAAAAGATAGAGTGATACCTGTTATCAAAGAAGCGCGTAAAAATAACCCCGACTTGTACATCAGGTTTAGTGTTGAAGATGCATTTCGAACAGACCTCACGCATATTTATGAATTGTATGACTCTATTTGGGAATACGTTAATACCTTTGGCATGCCCGATACTGTAGGAATAGCAACTCCGACTATGGTTTATGATAGAGTAACGGCTTTAAAAAAGCGATATCCTACGGTTGACTTGGAGTGTCACTTTCACAATGATCGTGGATATTCCTTGGTGAATGCGACGACGGCTGTTCTAGCTGGTGCATCATATATAGATACCTCAATTTGGGGAATGGCCGAACGGTCGGGAATAACCTCATTTACCGGTCTGTTGTTTAATCTTTTTCAAGAAGACAGGGCACTGTGTTCGAAATATAAAATTGAATTATCATATCCCTTAAATGTATTGATGGCATCTATTCTCAAATATCACGTTCCATACAACGAGCCAATTTCCATCACAAATAGAACTCATACGGCTGGAGTGCACCAGAATGCAATGATTCATAATAAATGCATGTATGAAGCAGTAGATCTTGCAGATTTTGGTGTGACAAAAAATCAGCTACTTTTGGGACCTTTGAGTGGTTGGAATTTAATATATTATTTTTTACGGGAATTTCATTTTATTGACATATCAAAAGAACAAGCTCGTGAAATTGCACAAGAATTTAAAATGAGCGCACATACCATTGGGCGTGGTAAAAAACCTGAAGCTGTCTTATTAGAATTGGTTCGTCAAAAAAATTACCAAAAAATACCCGTGCAAGTCCGAGATCTTAAAAAACGCATTGAGCACTTTTAGTTAACAATATGATCATAGTTAAGGTTGGTGGAGGCAAAACAATCAATTGGGAATATATTTGTTCCGACATCACATCTCTCATTAACCATGGAGAAAAGCTCGTGATAGTCCACGGTGCTAGTGAACTTCGTGATGAAATAGCCATAAAAATGGGAGTACCATCGCAGACCGTCACTTCTCCGTCAGGAATATCGAGTGTATATACAGATCAAGCAGCGCTTGATATTTTTCTTATGTCATATGCGGGGGTTGCAAATAAAACGATTGTGGCTCAAATGCAAAGTAATGGCATTAATGCTCTTGGATTATCTGGAGTGGATGGCAGACTATGGGAAGCACAAGCAAAGCCCAATATGATGGTGCAAGAAGAAGGAAAAAAGCGACTCATTCGAGATAATAGAACAGGAAGAGTTGAAAAGGTAAATGTATCACTCATTCATCTGCTTCTAGAAAATGGCTATGTGCCGGTGATTTCTGCGCCAGCTATTAGTTACGATTCCCAAATCGTAAATACAGACAACGATTGGGCGACAGCGGTCATGGCTGGGGCACTTTGTGCAAAATCCGTTGTGTATTTATTTGAAGCACAGGGACTGATGAAAGACATACATGATTCGTCATCAGTTATTCCTACAATTGATAAAAATGGGCTTGATAGCTTTATGAAATTTGCTCAGGGTCGGATGAAGAAAAAAGT
>Ga0210019_1002554_pt1 | contig 17594 bp, 20 predicted proteins | sample CryGeyCG2114_020_2_FD_183969 | JGI IMG/M metagenome (GOLD analysis project Ga0210019, IMG submission 183969) | Groundwater microbial communities from aquifer - Crystal Geyser CG11_big_fil_rev_8/21/14_0.20 (SPAdes) (version 2) | ecosystem: Environmental > Aquatic > Deep subsurface > Groundwater ...
AGACATATACAATAATTTCACATGCAACAGACGTTGCTGGGAATTTCGAAAGTAGCTATAAACTTACCGTTATCTACGACATAACTATTCCTCAAGTTAGTTTGTCTATAAATCCAACAGACCCAGACGGAGACAATGGAATTTATGATTCAAAGCCGAAAATAAAACTATCGGCAAGTGATAATTATGATATCGACTATATTGAATATCAAATAAACTCAACCTCTGGAACTTGGAAAAAATACACATCTGAAGTGAAAATTGATGACGATACCAAAAAATTTTACTATCGAAGTGTAGATAAAGCTGGAAACAAAAGTAACGTAGGTTTAAAAAACGTAAAAGTAGACACAAAAGCACCCGATGGAGTTGAAAATGTTAACGCAGATTACAATTCTGATCTTGACGAAGCTAGAGTAAGTTGGGAAACAAACGATAGTGATATATATACTGTCAAAATATATAGAAGTGAAGACAGCAATGTTGAACAAAATTCCTCTAATTTCTTAAAAGAAGTTGATAAAAATGAAGATCATATTACAGATGACAATGTGGACAGAGGAAACACCTACTATTACTTATTAGTTACATATGACGAAGCTGGAAACGAAGGAGGCAGTGTAAAAGTGTCAATTACGATTCCAGAGAATGCTAATGAAAATCCAGTAATAACGACAGAAAGAATTCTAGCACCTCAAACAGCTGGATCTAGTACAAATAACAATAACAATTCTGGTGAAATAACAGGTCAAGTAGAGGGAGCGAATACAGAAAATAATCCGACAGATAATCAGGATGGCAGTAAAGTGCTTGGTACAGAAGATGAAAACCAAGACCAAAACACCACCACCCAAAGAAGCTATTGGTGGTGGTTATTACTACTTTTGCCATTTCTCTTTTGGATAATTTGGCTATTTATAAATAGAGAAAGAAAATAAAGGAAGTCTTATTTTTTAGTGATAAATCTAATCCCGCTAACAAAAAGTAATATCGAAATTATTGTGAGTGTGCCTGTTGTCCATAGACCTGCAGTTGTATATATTGCTTGATCCGTAAAGTACATGAAAAAGGTGATTGCTGCAAAAACGAATGTCAGGGAAACCGATAATATAGAAAACGCAATGAACAACGCCCCAAATGTAATCCTTTTAACTGCTTGCTTGATGGGATCATATTTACCTAGCACGACTGCTAGCATATAAGCTAAGATAGCTTTCGGGATTTTCATTTATTTTTTAGATGAAGATTTGGTTAATAGCAATCCCATTAAAACACCTATTGCTATTGAATATACTGCAAGATGCCATGGATGTTCCCCTACATATTCATCTGTTTGTTTTTCTACGTCGATTGCTTTGTTTTGAACATCTTGTTTCATCTCGTTTGCTCTGTCAGAAAACCTTTTAAGGTATTCGTCTAATGTATCACGCACAACACCAACCTCATCTGAGCCTAATTCTTCTACTTCATTTAAAATTTCAGAAAGTCTAGACTTTAATTCTGAAGCGTCGTTGTTTTTTCTTGCCATGTTATTCTTTCAATCGATTAATATCTTAAAGGATAATAATTAAAACTATAGGTACAATGTATCGTGTTAAGAACTTACAACATACAACATACATACAAATGTCAAATAAAGCAAACTTGACTGGTCAGTAATTCAGGATTTGTCTTGGGGTGGCTGGTTGATGGAAGTTAAAGATGTAATCAAGGAATCGTATGTTACTGTTTCTCGTTAGCAAGCATTAAGTTCTAAACAGTAAACTATTATTATATTTCTATAATATGTGTTTTACTGCATAAAACAGAAATGAAATACTTGAATATCAAACAATAAAAATTATGACTAGTAAAAATATCAAGGATAAAAACATTATTGCTGACATGCTTCAAGGCATGATTGATAAAGATCAAAAAGCCATAAATAAGAAACCAGTCGATAAAGAAGAAGTAAAGCAAATAATGATTGCTAATCGTAAAACAGTTAGAAGCATTGTAAAAGAACATGGATTGATTAGTTTTAGTAAATTCGGAGAGAAAGCATCTTTTAATGCGTGGCTTTTAATTCAGCACTTTCCTAAAACAAGTATAAGGTTTATGGAAAAATATCTTGATATGATGGAAAAAGCTAAAGGTGATGTAAATCCAAGGAATGTGGCGTATTTACAGGATAGAGTGAATGTGTATAAAGGAAAACCGCTAATGTGAATATAAATCGCGAACTCTAGGAGAAAAAATTTATATATAACATAAAAATCCAAACTCAGAGGTTAATTTGCTATGTAGTTTTAATTATGGAAGTCTAGGCTCTTAATGTCTTTGAAGGTTTAATATCAATGTGGTTGGCGTAATTCAATACTTCACTCATCCAAGATTCTAAATTTATGTCTCGTGATATGTTTTCGTATATCTGCTTTAAATCGGGATCAGTTACCATTTTTTCGTACCATTTGGAATATACAACGGTCAAGTCATCTTTTAATAAGGATAAAACTGAAAAATAATCTAAAACTTCTGCATATATATACAGAAACCTTAATTTGGAGTCTCTTTTCACTGCAATTTCTAGCTTTCTAAGTAAATAACTAATTTTAATTGAGAATGTCTCTATAAATAATCTCTTGTCCTTATCTTTTATAATCGCCTGATTCTGAATTTCTTTAATTCTATTTGTTGGGTCAAAGATAATCTGAGCCTTTTGAAGATTATAAACTGCTCGCAAACTCTCAACAGAGTATTCTTTGATATTTTTTATTTTCTCTAACTTTTCAAGACCAATTCGATGAGCAATATTTACCAACTGGTTGTCTATTTTGAAAAGATCAAATCCAGTATCTATTTTTGTAACATTTTTTATTTCGTGGATAATCGCTTTTTCATTTTTTAAAACCTTGATCCTACTATTGATATCAGGAAGATTTTTTTCCCAAAATACAATAAAGTCCCTGTCAGAAAACTCATCGGCATAGCCCAATACATAGGATCCTTGTTCGTAGGCTCCTAAACATGATAATTCACTGTCCATACTAATTTTATCAAGTATTGAATTGATTATGTTTATAAATTTATTCACTATGACCAATTATACCCCTTCTACTTGGATGTTTGTTGATAAACGTTTTTGATCTAATATCTTGGGGTGGTCTATGGGAATTGAACCCATAACCTCCAACTCCACAGGTTGGCGCTCTAACCAATTGAGCTAAGACCACCACGTCTGTCGATATTATAACAACTACTTAGTGCTTTCGCACTTAGTTAGTGAAATGCCTGCGTCATTTTAAGAAAGAAGGAATTTTATCTAATTGCTATATATTTTTTGTTTCTAGATTTGTAATTCTTAGTTCGTGTGCTTCGATTTTTCCGCTATGTCTATCATATAAAGATTTCATAGAAACAGTCTCCGTTTCTATTTTTAGGTACATTGAAACGATATCATCTTTGAATTGCATTATATTGTCTGTTAACTTATCGAATCTTAGTCCAAGTCGATTTTCTAGATCATACAGGTCGTTTTTTGTTGCATATAAGACAAGTTCTCTTTTAAGATCTAACTTTGTGGGGTAATTCTTTAATTCTGACTTTATTTGTTTTTTCAACGTTTTCTCAAAATATTTCTTTGTTGGGTAATTTTTTAGTGTTGTCTCAAAATATTCTTTCGTTAATGGAATCTGTTTGGTTATTTTTGTTACTTTAGTTTTTATAATCATAGTTTCTAAATTAAACCGCGAAAGCTAGATATCTGCAACCACGTAAGATTAAACGAATTCTAAATAAAATATGAAATCGGCTTGAGGAGTATTTAATACCAACATAAACATTTTTAATGAGTTGCTTGCTATCTGTTAGGAGATCTCCAACCCTGGGATTCTGTCGAGCGAGTCGATGTCTTTGATGTAAAGGTTATTTTTCGCATAGAAGTTTGCGGCGATTGCAATCATTGATGCATTATCAGTGCAAAGCCACATCGGGATAGGGTATACAAGTTTTGTTTTTGAAATATCGCAAAGCTTTTCTAGTTTATTGCGAAGAGCTTGATTTGCTATTACTCCGCCTCCAATTACTAGCATCTTAGGACTATATTGTGAAATAGCTTTGCGAAGTTTCATTAGTAGGGATTCAAGGGCGGCTTCCTGAAAGGAAGCCGCCAGATCTGAAATTTCCTTTTCACTTAAATTCATTGACGCGTCATTCATTCTAAATTCCTTCTTATCAGGTTTTGATTCATAAACATTTTGAAGTTTTTTAATTTGATACAAAACTGCAGTTTTTAAGCCAGAAAAGCTCCAATTTAAATCACCAGAATTTGCCATTGGCCTTGGAAAATCATATGCATTCAAATCTCCATCTTTGGCTAAAGTCTCTAGTTTATATCCAGCAGGAAATCCAAGCCCAATCATGCGGCCTACTTTGTCATATGCTTCACCAACTGCGTCATCTATTGTCCCCCCAAGTCTTTTAAACTCCATATGGTTTTCCATAAAATACAAATCAGTATGTCCGCCAGATATGGTTAATGCCAAAAGCGGAAATTTAATATCGGATATTGATATTCCAGAATATGATTTCCCAGATTCATCTTGTGCAAGACTTGAATAAATATGGCCGATCATATGATTTACGCCAATTAGTTTTTTATTATATTTTTTTGATAGCTCCTTTGCTTTTTCAATTCCTGCTTCAAGTGCAATTGCTAATCCTGGTCCATATGTAACTGCGATTGCATCGATATCCTCGATACTTAATTTGGAGACTTTTAATGCTTCTGCAATTACAGGATCTAAAAACTCCTTATGCTGTCTTTTTGCCTCTGTGGGAATAACTCCTCCAAAATCATTGTGAGTTTTAAACTTTGACCACGAAACGTTTGCAAGTATTCTTAAATCTTCAGATATTGCTACTGAAGTATCATCACAACTTGTATCTATAGCTAAAATCTTCATATTGAAAACCTCCTAGTATCTTCATCAATATATTCGAGATTGACCCACGTAATTTGCACGGATTTTATCTTTTCAAGAGATTTAATATATTTGGGGAATTTGTCAGCCCATTCAATAACTATGACATTTCGTGCGTTCACCAAATTTCTAAGGCCAATTTCATCTAGTTCGAAGTTGTGGTCGAGCCTATATAAATCCAGATGGTGTAAGGTTTTCTTGATATCGGATGTTAAATATTCGCGGTGAATAATAAAAGTTGGAGAAATGACGTTCTGATTGACTCCAAGATACTTTGCGATTTCTTTTGTGAAAGTTGTTTTTCCAGAACCCAAATCTCCAACTAGGGCGATTACATTCGGTCCATCATCATATTTCAGGATTTTTTGGATTATTGTCTGGTATTGTTTAATATCCGATATTAAAAAGTTCATATATATTTTGTGCCTTTTAATTTATCCGGCAATAAATCTTCTTTTGTGTACTTTTCATAACCCTTACCATATCCGATTTCTTCCATGAATTTTGTCGGAGTATTTCTTAGATTCATTGGGATAGGAAGGTTTCCGTGATCTTTAACATCTTTCATGGCTTTAAAAAATCCATCACATGCACTTCGGTTTTTCGGGGCCTTTGCCAAAAGCACCGTTCCGTGAGCCAAATTTATCTGGCACTCCGGAAGGCCAATTGTTTCCACCGCCCGAAAAACCTCGTTAGCATAAATCAAAGCAGAAGGTTGCGCAATTCCAATATCTTCCGATGCAAAAATTACCATTCTTCGGGCAATAAACTTTGGATCTTCGCCGGAATCAATCATGCGCGCCAGGTAATACAGCGCCGCATCGGCGCTGCTGGCGCGCATGCTCTTTATATATGCACTTATCGTGTTATAGTGTTCTTCGCCTTTTTTGTCGTATCTAAGATATTTGTTTTGCAAAGATTCCTTTAAAGTCTCAACAGTAATCTTTTTATAAATGTTCAAGGTATTTTCAATCATTGTGATTGCTTGTCTTGCGTCGCCGTTTGCCATTTGTATTAACCAGTCCTTTGCTTTTTGATCAAGATCTGCACCAGTCCTATTTATGATTTCCGACATATCTTCGTTTTTAAGCTCCTCGAGAATAAAAACTCTGCATCTTGATAAAAGTGCAGGAATAACTTCAAAGCTTGGATTTTCAGTTGTTGCACCAATTAATGTTAATTTTCCTGTCTCGACATACGGAAGCAGAAAATCCTGTTGAGCTTTATTAAACCTGTGAATTTCATCGAGGAGTAAAATCGTTGGTTTATTAGATTTTTCGTGAAGTTTCAAAATACTTTTAATTTCATCTTTTTTTGCAGAAACAGCGGAAAGCTCATGATAATTGGAATCAATAGAATTTGCGTAAATACGGGCCAAAGTCGTTTTTCCGACGCCCGGAGGTCCCCACAATAAAAAAGAAAACAAATGGCTAGACTCAATTGCAATTTTCAAAGGCTTATTATCTCCAACCAAATGTTTTTGCCCTACATAATCAGAAAGACTAAGCGGACGAATTTGAGATGCCAAAGGTTCCATAAAGAGATTATAGCAATATTTATATGGAGTAATCTTCTTGTGGAATTTGATCTTGCGATTCTAACATTGAAATAAAATCAAATGCACCGTTCATATTCGTAAAGCTAAAATTAAGTATTCTTTTTGTCGAATCTAATCCGTATTTTCGTTCAAGAGTTTGTGTAATTCTTTTTCCGATTGTCTTTGATTCTTCGTTTAGTGAAACATACACTCTCAATAATTCATCTGAAGAAAATTCACCCATTAACAGCATTTTTTCTATGAATGCAACGCCAGTAGAATATGCGGTTTGCGAAGATTTTCCCGGCCTAGATTGTAGATTTATTAATATAGATGTGAACTCAACAAGTGCCTCTTCAAGCTCGTCGTTAAATTGTGTTCCTATCCGTAGATCATGTAATAGTTCATGTATTAATACTGATTGTACTTGTTCAATAATTTGGGCTTTATATTCTTCAGGCCATCGGTTTCTGCCAAAATTGGTGGACAAATGATTTGTTACCGTTCCTCTTTCTTTAATTACAATTAAGCTTTTTTTTGATGTATTTATATATTTTGTAGGACCAAGCGGACCGTCTTTTGGCTCTATATCTGGTGTATGAGTACCAATGTGATATCCACTCTTATTTAATAAATCCGAATGTGGTGTTTCATCTGAAACTTTTATAAGATTAAATGCTTCATCTGACAAAATAAATATAGAAAGAAGTGAGCTTTTAAAGTCATATTCGTCAATTTTTTCTAGATCAAGGTTTGGACATGTTGCCAAAATCCTTTCATTTGGAATATATTTCGAAATAAATTGAAGAGTTTCAATAAATGCTGATTTAATGACGTTTTCTTGCTCATCTCTTGATAATATACGCTCACCTACATCTTGAGCGTAACTTAAGTCTTCGTGTTCAGTTTCTAAGTTATATAGCCGATAATATGTAGTTCCGCCTGATGTATCAGGTCCTTTAAAATCTTGGTCTGACATTTGGATTAGTTCATTTCTGTCAACATCTCCGCACTTCGCAGCTATGAAGGATTTAATGCCTTGCTTTGAATCTGGATATGGTACTTCGATATCTCCTAATAGTGCCAATTCATTGAGATGAAAAGGATTTTGGTCATTTGACATGCGGATAGTGATATATTAAAGCAGGATCGATGTAAACCTATAGCGCGAATTATCAACTAATCTTTATTTTCTTATTTTTGATTAGTATTAAAAGTGCAGTAAGAATAATCAAAGCAATAAACATCACTAAAACAGGATGCTCAACAGAAAAAAAGAACAAATAAGAAATCAAGAATATTGGAACCCAAAAAAATGATGCCACTAACTTTTTGGAATATTTATAAAATGAGTGTCCTCCAAGATAAAATAAAAATAAAGGTAGGTTGATTAATATCAGGGGAACAGTAAAGTCATTACCATGTCCCATCGCGATTAGAACGCCAATTCCAGCTCCAACATAGATAAAAATAATTGAAATTATAATGGTTGGAATAAAAATCAAAATCCAACGTTTTAGCATGCACAAATAGTAACACAGACACTAGCTATGTTTATTAAGATCCGTCAGCCTCGAGAATATGAGCTATTTGGTGAAGATAAGCATCTTTCATGCTCGTATCATTTTGGGCTAAGACCTTTTCTCGCAAGATCTCCTGCTACTTTTATAATTTGTTCATATGTTTCTAGTTTTTCTTCAACATCGCCTAACTGTCTTATTAGATTACAGGTGGAGTTTTCTAAATCTTCTATTTTTCGTATCCTTTCAAATAAATTTGTGGAAATTGTAGCATGCGAAGGCAGTAGCAACGAATACGCTCATTGAGTTTTATATCTAACTTTATTCCAAATAAACGGTAAAACAGGAATCATAATCGAAAAAAGCCCTTTTGCATTCGCAATTATAGCAAAGCAAAGATATCAAGACTTAAATATGCTAAATTATGTTTACCATGAAACATATTAATCCACTTACCGCTGGAATTCTACAAGCCTTGGGAGTTGTGTTATATATATTTATTCTCGTATCCTTAATATTTCCGCTTTCTCAAAACTTTGTTGTTCCAACATATGGCGGAGTAAATTTTGCATCATTTTTTGTTCTACTTTTTTTTTCATCATCTGTGCTTACTTGTGGAGTAATTACATTTGCGTATCCATTTCAATTAGTGTTAAAGAAAAATGTTAAAGATGCTGTTGCGGTGATTATTTCAATGGGCATCACTCTTGTCTTGTTTTTAGCAATTATTTCGCTAATAGTTTTTTTCACTGGCAAAACTACACTGCAACAAGTTGCAAACTTACAATCAACACATTCCGAAGATTTTTATAGACAAAAGGCTACAGAAGCAAAACAAAGATTAGAAGATAAAAAAATGATGTACGAAAATAATAAAAACGAGGTATCTCCAGATGTCAAAACCATAAACATAGAGCCACAAATCTCCCCATACTCAATTGACATAAATACAGGAGAAAAGACATTGATAGAGCCGTAAATTAAAAAACAGGTGAAAGTAACTTGGCTGGCAACTGTGGACGAAGTCAGAACCTATTTTATGAATCAAGAAAACTTAATTCCAGTTTCTGTCCCGGCTTTAATTCCTGCCAAAGTTTAACACCTTTCCACCTGGTAAAGTTATATATCTAGTTGGAGTTATATCCGATAGAACTAAAAAATCGTTGGAAATCTTCCCCTTCTGCGACTTGACGGCAACGACCATTATTCCATTTAAAAACTTCGAACATTTCATCATCACTAGATGCACCAGTTGCAAATAGTCTGTAGTTTCCTTTTATCCCCCATTCAACGCCTTCAAAGCAAAGTTTAGTTAGATTGCTTGTATCTTTGAATGCAAAGTCTTGTATGAACAACTTACCATTCGGTTTTAATAATTTACGTGCATTTTGAATAACTTTAACCTGAAGCTCTGATTGTAGTTGGTAAAGCATTGTATTTATTGATACAAAATCATAATTAGCCTCTGATAGTTCATTTCCAATTGGTAATATGAGTAGGTCACCTTGGTAAAACCTGACTGCTTTGTCTATTGATAATCTTTTTTCTAATGCTAAAACTTCTTGAAATCCTCCACTCTCAAGCTCGGTAGGATAAAGGCCACATGAATGTCTCCAATTAATAGCGTCTAGGTTATAGGGATCTTCTCTGTCAATAGCAAGACCTTCTTCTAATAAAAATGGATCAGATAATAAGCGATTCAGAGTATGGTTGTGAGTATTATCGTTGATTGGTTTAAATTGTTCTCCTATGCTCATTCCTGGTAATCCATAATTCCCACCACAACCTAAATCCACGGCTCTCGTAGGTTTCCCTCTGGTTATTGCTGCCATTAAAGCTCTTTCACCCGCATAGCGCTGATAAACTGTTGTAGTAGTGTCTTTAGTTAGTAAGGTCTCTCTTACAGTTTCGAACATTTCTTCATCATTTACCAAATCCATCAATAACTGTATCCATTTTTGAGAGGTTGTATATCTATTTGGATATCCAGGTTCTTTCATAAACTTTGCTTGTACTGCTCTAAATAATAGGTTAGTGTGGTGTTCGGGAGTCATTGGTCTAATTTCGTATACTTGTTGTAAAAGATCGACAATCCGATTATTTCCCCCTCTTGTTAATGCTGATATTGCGGAGTAAAAATCTCCGATATAGTGATCACCACCCGGTGGTCTGATAGCCTGCTGTTCTATGATTTCTAGTATGGGTGTAGCTCCATTTAATGAATAATGCGTAGGTTCATCCAATAGAAATGAGCTGTTTATGGAGTCAGCTGAAATAAGTGAATTTTCAATAAGCATATTGATTAACTAATAATCATTCAATTAATATAAACTCTTGAGCCAAAAGCATTATAACATGGTACGGCCCATAGTAATGGTAATCACACCAAGAAAACTGCTAATTTAATTAAAACCCACCGCTAAGTCTTTGTAAGCTACTCATCTTTATTCTATAATCTTTATAGATAAAGCTTAAAAACACAATGATATGTCAGTAAAAGTGGAAATTTCAAAAAGAACTTAAAGGTGGTGAATTAAAATTATGATTACACTCGAAAAAGCAAGAAAGATGATTGAAGCTTCAGAAGCAAAAGCAAAAGAATTGGGCGTTACTGTTACAACCTACATTGTAGACAACAAGGGATTGCTAATTGCGGCTAGCCGTATGGATGGGGCATTATCTGTTAGCCCGTTATTCGCATGGCCTAAAGCTTATACTTCAGGGACAATCGGACTTCCAACAGCAGGCATTGCTCAATATGCAGAACCAGGAAAACCGTACTATGGTGTTTCAGACCTATCCGCTGGAGCATTTACAACAATTGCAGGCGGTTTACCTATTATGGAAAACGGAAATTTAGTAGGAGGTGTAGGCGTTGGTGGCTCACACGACGTAAGCCAAGACGTTGCTTGTGCTAAAGCCGCCTTAAAAGCTTTGTAAGCCTAAGCTAGACATTAAGATTGTCTAGCATTTTTAGATAAGTTATACTCAGTTACTTGAGAGTAGTGTTAAGTTTTCCCATTATAGATAGGAGTGCTGATTGTGGATCAAAATTCTACACAAGAACCAAACAATTTCATACCTGCGGATAGTATAGGCGAGTTTCCTGGCTACTTAGAGTTTGATATGGTCAAGGATGATGTTTCTATTGAATTTGTAGTAAGGCAAGTAGTGATAGAAGGTAAACCTGTTGCAGTGTGTATGGGTGAGGTTTATGCCCTAATTGCTGATGCTCGTAACACAGATGCAATTCATCTTACTAAAGAGGTTAAGCATCGACCTAAAGAAAAGCCATTCGCGGTTCTAATGGATGCAGAATCCATGTGTGCAGTTGCAGATTTGAATAAGATTCATCCAGATCTTCACAAATTCTTTAAGAATCCGGAATTAATTAATAATCTGTTTGGGAATAAAGGTTTTCTAAGGTTTCCAGTAAAGCAGGATGTAGGACTAGACGCAACAATGATCGGCCCAGGACATAAATTACAAGCTTTTACCTTTTATGGAGATGAAGTTGCTTATAAATTTGAGAAAACTCTTCGTGGAAGATTAAAAGATAAACATCCAGATGGAAGAGGAGAAATACTGATTACAAGCTACAACATAAGTGGAAAGCCTAGTATTACTAAGCGAGAAGATGCTAACAACCTTTCTGCAACAAGTAATCTATTTGTCCAAGTAAATAGGGAGACAAGCAGTGGTGGTGGATCTTACAGCATCTATGATTTCAACCTTGAAGGAATTAGAAAAGTCAGACATGGGAGCGGTGCAGACATGATTGATAAAACCCTTGAGTCAGTTTAATTGAACTTTTATCTATATATCGGCTGTATTTATGATAGCATCAACATATGTCAGGCAATGAACAAATAGCATTAGAGGTAAAGACACTAGAATCACTTTGGAAGCTAGAAAAGACTATCCTCAATACTTTAGATTACACAGAGGTTATACAAAAAGTTGTAGACAGCATTCTCACGGAACTTAACTATTTAGAACGTGGATATAAGGTTGTAGTTTTGGTTTTACTGGATCAAGAAAAACAAGTCTTAAGAAGAACAGCATTGTCACAAACTGAAGAAGCAAAAAAAACCCGTGAAGTCTCTAATCTTCGTTTCGAAGATATAGCAACACCAATGACTGCAACAAGAAACCTCTGTGTTAAAGCGATCATTGATAACAAACCTCAAATCACTACATACTTTCCTGATATCCTAACACCTCCGGTTACTCCAGGGAATGCTTTAGAATCTCAAAGAAATGCAGGAATAAAAGCCAGTATGGTCTACCCTTTAAATGTAAGTGAAAAGCCAATCGGCGTAATGATATTTTCAATGACAAAAAGAGAAGATGAAGTTGCTGATGAAGAGAAATTATTATTACAGCATTTTACAGATCTAGTGGCTTTGGCGGTTAAAAATTCCAAGCTTTATTCTGATTTACAAGAGCAAAAGTTACAACTAGTTCAAACTAATAAAACCCTAATCCAATCAAATAAAATTAAAGATGATTTTATATCTGTTGCTTCACACGAGCTGAGAACTCCAATGAGTATTATTAAAAGCAATTTATGGATGCTTATAAATCCTAAAACAGGCGATTTGAATGAGAATCAGAAAAATTATATAAATAGGTCCAGCCAAGCTACTGAAAGAATGCTTAAGTTAGTAAATGAGATGTTAGACATATCAAAGATTGAAAGTGGTAAAAAGTTAGAATTGAAAAAAGAGGAGATAAAAATTTGTAATTTGATAGACGAAATACTCGCAGATTTTAAACTAACCGTTGACCAGAAAGGTCTTAAACTTAATCTAAGTTTATGCGATGTCAACGATGTTGTATATGGCGATATTGATAAACTTCGTGAGATTATTACTAATTTAGTCGGAAACTCGATTAAGTATACTGATAGCGGAGAGGTTTCTGTCAAAGTAGAAAACATAGATCATAAATATATAAAAATCTCTATATCTGATACTGGAAAAGGTATTGAGAAGGATAACTTGAAAAAGCTTTTCCGCAAATTTGAAAGATTAGAAAACTCGTTTCAGGAAGTTGCAGAAGCAGGAGGCACGGGCCTTGGCCTATACATAGTTAAGCTTTTAGTAGAAGCTATGGGTGGTGAAGTTGGCGCAAGCTCTGAAGGTCTCGGTAAAGGTAGTACATTTTGGTTCACATTGCCACTAATCAGAAAACCAAACAACAGCATCTCAAAAATTATAGATTAAACTCTATTCTTCAAAAATAAATCATATGCAGCCGAATACCATATGTTGAACTGCTCAAGAAGCATTGCAGCATCTGGGATATCGACAGACATGTCAACAGCACCTTTTGGAAAGGATGCGAAAAGTGTCGATTGTTCTGGATATTCAGAGATAAGATCCGCAGCACAAGTTTCTACATCCCTTGAGAAGCGACCTATTTTATCAATGATGAGTAGATGACCAGCCCGTAATGAACGCTTCATTTGCTTACTTATAATTGATGTCAAGCACCCAATTCATTGAACAAGTTCTCTCCATTGAAACTAGATACCCTTTGCTCCCATAGCTTTCTAAAATTTACGGGATTTGTTTTTAACACAGAATGTGTTTTCACATTATTGTGTCTATAAATTATGTGTTCTATTTCTTCAACTAATTCGCCTAATTGTTTAAATCTGTTAGGGTCACCAAGGTCGAGTTTAAATTGTGAATAGAAGCTTTCTTGAAATCCATTTTCCCAAGGAGAAGCTTTTCTGCTCATAGATATTTGGATGCCGAGCATATTGGCCAATTCGGTATGGCGTTTGGAGTCGTACTCGGATCCTTGATCAGAGTGAAGAAACGCTGGAGTTTTGTGTGTCGTATATTTTAGTGCGTCATAAATGGTGGAGCATATGAGGTCTGTATTATGGAGTCTAGATATATTAAATCCGATAATTTCACGAGAGAAGATATCCATAATAGTTGAGAGGTAAATGAATCTATATTGGTAGCTTATATAGGTAAAATCAGAAGCCCAGACGAAATTAGGGATAATTGGGCAGAAGTTTTGGATTAGGTTTTTATATTGAGATGGAGGTTTACCAATATCAGCTTTTTTAAGAGGGGATTGTTTTCTTCTTCGGTATGGTTTGATATTAAATTTTCTCATAATGCGAAGGATACGTTTTTTATTAAATTTAAGATCGAGAGCAATTCTTTTATGGCCATAGGATTCCTTACCTTTAGTTGAAAGGACAGATTCGATTAGGATTTTAATTTCGTTATCAATTAAGGGTTGTTTATGTTGGTAATACAGCATGCCTCTAGAGATATTCATTTGTTTTGCGAGTTGGGAGATGGTGATTCTTTTTTGGGTGACGATAGGTTTAAGTTTAATAATGTTTGCCATAGAGATTTTTTTTAAATCTATTATTTTCGATGAGGAGTTCGCCAAGAAGTTCTTTAAGGGTTCTATTTTCTCTTAAGAGTTTGCCGATTTCGATAGAGGATGGATTTGAATCGATCTTATTTGAGGCCCATTTGTATATGAGTTCGACACGGATGGCATAAGCGGAAGCCACGTCGGTAGCTTTGATACCGGATTTAACTTTGTCAAGAATTTCTTGTTTAAACTCGTTTGAATAGAACTTACGTACTTTCATAATATTTTCTTTCAATAAATTATTATTAGGATAGCTCTTGTTCAGTTTAAAGGGTACTCACCAACGAGGTCTAGCAACTAACTCAGTACCGAAATAGGTATGTTTTCTGATTTTATCCAGATCATCTCTATTTATTGCACCACCAACTTTCTTATAAAACCAGTTATACGCAGCTAGAATAAAACCACCAGTACCTGCTGCCGGATCACTAACCGTGAAGTCTTTTGAAGCACGCGGATCTGGCTTCACACAACGAACGATAGATTTTATCAATACTCTTGGTGTGAAAAATTGACCTGCCCCTTTCTTACCCTCGGCTGCTGATTTCTCTAGTAATCCTTCGTATGCTTCAGCTTTAACATCGACATTTAAGCCAGACCAATCTATCTCATCAATAAGATCAATTAGTTTTTTAAGATTGACTGGTTTGGTGAACTTTGAGAGTGCTTCTGCAAAGATGGCTCCGAGTAATCCACCTTCCTTGGATAAACCTCGCAAAGTATCTGAATAAAAGTCAGTTAAATCTGTACCGGATTTAATTTTTAGAATAGACCACGAATACTGCGAAGGGATAGTAACACTTCGTTCTTCTGCCATTTTGAGGAATAAAAGATAGGTAAGCTGTTCTACATAATCACCATAGTCCATTCCGTCATGTCGAAGAATATGGCAAAACCCCCAAAGTTTGTTGACTATATTAATTTGCATAAGCATTTACCTCCGGCATAGCTGAATTAATTTGATTAATATACATTATAAGATCGTTATCAAAGTCTTTGTTAATCCGATTAAAACTACCACCATAATTCACAAAAATCGGCATAATATCAAAATCCTCCGGTTCAATAGTTAGGTTTTCGATCAAGTGTTTTTTTATTAGCACCAACCATTCTAGTTGCTGAGAGGTAAGTTTTCGTCCATCAATTACTTTTGCTACTGCAAGATCAACCCTCTCCTTACCAGAAATAAGAGGTTCTTCTTTCGCTGCATGTTTAATCATCGAAATAATATCAGCCAAAGGATATTTATAGGCCTTTCTAAGGTTATCATCTGTAAATTTCTCCGGCGTCTGTGATAACTTTGTTCTCAGTTCCCTAAGGGTTGTTGTATTCCACGAAGCTGGTTTTTTCAAGACTACTTCTAATGCTTCAATATGTTCTGGATTTTCTTTCACAAACTTCTCGAATTGCTTGATGTATTCTTCCAGTTTTAATTCTCGCCCATCTGTGGTTTTGAATAAGTATTCAGAGGTGACAACATCTTCTACACCAATCGCTCTAATAAACTTTCGTTCAGGCTTTGGGTAGTGCATCAACAGGTTGATAAAGTCTTTGTTTGTGAGGATTTGAAGAATAGCTATACGGTCAGTATCAAGGCTCTCCATCAATGACTTAGCGAATGTACTAAGATCCCCATTTGGTACAAACTTAGCCAGCGATAATCTGCCATCTGCTGTTATCTCTTTATTTATTCGTTGCAACCTCTTTACTAAACATTTAGTGTTATATTCGAAATCTCGATTATTACTTATATCTATAGTTATTTCTTCAATAGTTCGCGTTGGTGGTATAGGCACTTCCTGAGTAATACCTGTGGAGTTTCTGAAGGCTTCAAGAAGAGTCCCACCAAAGCAATCAAATACCGTAAAGTGCGTTTTAGGTGCAGTACCCATGCCATTAGGGAAGTTGCTACAAAGGCGAGTACCACGACCCATCATTTGTTCAAACAAAATACGAGATTTTACAGGTCGCAAGAAAATAATATATTCTAGAGATGGAATATCTACCCCTGTAGATAACATATCAACAGTGACTACGATATGCGGTTCTGGTCTATTCCTGAACTCTTTAATTCGCTGAAGTGGTCTATCAACAGTTGCTGAACCTGTGATCTTCTGAACAAACGCATCACCACGACCAAAAATATCTCGGCAAAGATCTACAAGCTGATCTGCATGGGAAGTATGTGGAAGATCATTAGCAGCGAAAATTAATGTCTTAGGAAATCTACCATTCTCTTTTTCAAATTCAAGAGCGTACTTGGCATATTCTTGAATAATCTTTTTATTACTATCAGGTGCGGTTACATCTCGTTCTACAGCACTAACTTCAAAATGACGCTCGTCTTCCAGTAAATCAAGCTGTTGTGCACCTGTTTCTGGATTGATTTCCTCTACTTCATCACCTTCGTTGATAGTTATTCCTTCAATTCTTACGCCAGAATCAATCTTTACTGCATCGTAATCAACTAGATAACCGTCTTTAACTGCTTGCTCATATCCATAACGATAGACGATATCTTTGAAAAAACTGGTTGTGTGAGCAGCAGGAGTGGCTGTTAGACCTATCTTAGTAGCATCAAAGTGGTCGAGTACATCTCGCCATTTACTTATTTCATGTGATGTATAACCTCTGTGGCATTCATCGGCAATAATTGTATCAAAAGCGTTGATAGGTATTTCAAGTTTATCTGCATCATCTTCGGGATCATAATCTCCAGAAGTTGAAAACATTCCTTCTTTGCCAAAAAGGTTAATCTGCATTCTCTGGATCGTACATACATATACAAAGACCTGTGATCCATCGGGATCAGTTAAATAGCCAGTGGGTAGAACACTAAAATCGACCTTTTCATTTTCTTCTAAATAGTTTTTCTGAAACTTTTGGCTATAAACCTGATAGATCTGGTTAAATTTCAAACCATTTTCAGCTTCGTAGGCTGCGAACTCCATTACCGCTTGAGCTGCTAAAGCCTTACGGTCAACTAGAAATAGAATCCTCTTGCTTGATTTTGACTTAAGCAATCTGTAAATCAATGATGCTACAGTGTATGTCTTTCCTGTACCAGTTGCCATAGCAACCAACATTGACCTCTTTTGATTTGCTATCGCTGTTTCAATAGCTTGAATAGCATCTTTTTGATAATAACGAAGTTTTGTAGAGCTT
>Ga0210019_1002555_pt1 | contig 17587 bp, 18 predicted proteins | sample CryGeyCG2114_020_2_FD_183969 | JGI IMG/M metagenome (GOLD analysis project Ga0210019, IMG submission 183969) | Groundwater microbial communities from aquifer - Crystal Geyser CG11_big_fil_rev_8/21/14_0.20 (SPAdes) (version 2) | ecosystem: Environmental > Aquatic > Deep subsurface > Groundwater ...
AAGGAGGGAATTTCCCAATGAGTTCCTTAAAAATTTGGAGAAATGAAAAACAGGAGCGAAATTGTCCTTTAAAAAGAGGGAAAACAAATGGAAAGATTTAGTCAGAAAAACGGGATACGGAAACCATGGAAAGCAAAAGTGCTTGAAGGGATCGACAATGGTAAAGATATAATTCAAATAATGGATGAATTGGAAATAACTCCCTACGGATTTGGACTTCTAAACATTTTGCGAGAGCTTAAAAATGATGGTTTCCCCAGAGAAACTTTGATAAAGCTAATAGAGCAGGCAAAGCCAGAAATTGGAGATAATTGCGCAGTGCTCTTTAAAAAAGAAATCTAAAAATTTCTATAACCCACTTTTTTCTAATTTTGAGTGGGTTTTTTATTTGACATATCTTAAAATTCGCGATATTAAATTAATGGAGGTAGATCTTTAAAATGAAGTTGAAAACGGACCAAACGACTCAAAGCCCTTTGTTTGTTGGTAAAATTTCAGCCCAGATAAGAAAGCATGTGATAATTTGGTGCTGTGCCGATCAGGAATTTCGAGAGAAAAAGTGTCGTCAGCCCTTTATGGGCAGACATTGTTTCGATTGCGAAAAATGTTACATCGATTTATCCTAAAATGTTGGAAGCGATAAGATGAGTTCCTTCCGACAAAAAAGAAAAAGGCAGATGGAAAGTTTAAAACTAACCCGCAAAAAGCGGGTTTTTTATTGAAATCCTTGACAAAATTTTATTAATGATTAAAATATAATTAGAGGTGATTAAGAATGGTAGATGAAGAAAAAAGATTAATCCAAGTAGCGGGGCAAGCGCTACAAGGTCTCGCAGCTATATTGACTTCAGTTGCAACCGCAGATGACAATGTGCCGGTAGTTAAAAGTGGCTCCCTTGATGACAGTGAGGAGGATTTCAGAATTACCGGCGCTCCATTAAAACCTAAGGCAGCAGGCGGAATCAAAGAGATAGAATTTAAACCATCTGAGGATCAGCTGACTATTAGGTTCAAGAAAATCTAATTTGTACCACCTCCTAGCTCTTTCTAGGCCTAGCTAAAAACTAGGCCTTTTTTGTTTTAAATTACTTGCCCCGTAGTGAAATTTGGACTTGCTACGCAAATGGATATTTGTCCAAATTCTACTACGGGACTTGAATTTTGTTTAAATTTGGGCTAAAATATAGTATGCGAAAAGTCTGAGCTCACTTCGTTTGCTCTATGCGAAAAGGCACATGCGAATATTCGCAATTCGTAGATTGGCATTAAATTTGTAGATTTGCATCATATTTATGAACCTAAAATTGTTTAAAAATGAGGTTAAAAAGGAGATAAAAAAGGCAAAAGATTTGAAGGAATTGGACCAAGTTTTTCGGAAATATTTAGGAAAAAAGGGGGAGATTGGCCTTTTGCTGAAAAATTTGAAGAAACTTCCCAAAGAGAAAATAAAAAGGAGAGGAAAGGAATTAAATTCGCTAAAAGAATTTATTGAGAAAGAAATTGAAGAAAAAGCCAAAGAGATAAAAGAGAAATTAACCGCTGAAATTCTGAAAAAAGAAAAAATTGATGTCACTGCTCCGGGCAAAAAAATAACCCTTGGCCATTTGCATCCTTTAACTCAGGTTCAGAGAAAAGTTGAAGAAATCTTTCAATCGATGGGTTTTTCAATTGTTGAGGGACCGGAAATTGAAACCGAGTGGTACAATTTCGATGCCTTAAACATTCCTAAAGATCACCCGGCGCGGGATTTATGGAATACCCTGTGGCTGAAGCCACAAAATCAAAAATCAAAAATCAAAAATCAAAAATTACTGTTAAGAACTCATACCAGTCCGGTTCAGGTAAGATATATGGAAAAAAATCAACCGCCTTTGAGAATTATTGTTCCCGGTCGTGTTTTCCGTCACGAAGCAACCGATGCCAGTCATGAAACCAATTTCTATCATATCGAGGGTTTGATGGTCGATAAAAATGTTTCGGTAGCTAATTTTAAAGCGATAATCCAAAAATTTTTCCAAAAATTTTTCGAGAGACAAATTGAAATAAGGTTAATTCCTTGTTATTTTCCTTTTACTGAACCATCTTTTGAAGTTGATATTACTTGTTTGGCTTGCGGAGGAAAGGGATGCCCGGCTTGTCAAAAAACCGGCTGGATGGAAATGATGGGAGCCGGAATGGTTCATCCTCAAGTTTTTAAAAATTCAGGGTTGAATCCAAAAGAGTGGCAGGGTTTTGCTTTTGGCATGGGTTTGGATAGATTAGCGATGATGAAATATAAAATCGGTGATATAAGATTGTTTTACAGTGGAGATTTGCGATTTCTTGGTCAATTTTAATATCGCTAATTATAAACGAATTTAGAGCGAATAATAAACGAATATAGAAACCAAATTCGCTTTATATTCGCTTCAAATTAGCTTATTATTCGCGAGATGAACTTTAGTTATAATTGGTTACAATCTTTTTTCAAAAAGAAACTACCTGGGCCAGAAAAATTGGCTGAGCTTTTGACAATGCATTCATTTGAAGTCAAAGAAGTCAAAAAATTTAAAAATGACCGGGTTTTAGATATTGATGTTTTGCCCAATCGGGTACCGGATTGCTTTTCTCATTTGGGAGTGGCTCGAGAAATAGCCGCTATCACTGGTTATCCGTTACTGGTTACTGGTTACGATTTGAAAGAAGATAAAAAACCCAGCACCAGAGCGAAGCTCGGTGCTGGACCAGTCCCGCACCGAAACGAAGTTTCTGGTGCGGGGTTAAAAGCCAGAGATTTTGTCAAAATTGAGGTAAAGGAAAAAACTGCCTGCCCTCGCTACACAGCCGGAGTAATTAGCGGTGTTAAAGTTGGACCCTCACCAAAATGGCTCAAAGATAAATTGGAAATTTGTGGATTACAGTCAATAAATAATATTGTCGATATTGCTAATTTTGTAATGTTAGAAACCGGTCAACCCCTACATGCTTTCGACCTCGAAAAATTAGAAGGAAAAAGAATTGTTGTTCGTTTTGCCAAGAGAAGGGAAAGGATTGTTACTTTGGATGAAAAAACATCTGAATTAAATCCCGAAATTTTGGTTATTACCGATACCAAAAGACCGGTGGCTATCGCCGGAATAAAAGGGGGAATAATGCCAAAAATTGATGGGAAAACAAAAATTGTTGTTTTGGAATCAGCGAATTTTAATCCCAGGGTTGTCCGTCGGGCTTCCCAAAAACTGAATTTAAAAACCGATGCCTCCTTGCGATTTGAACATGGAATCGACCCAAATTTAACAGAATTTGCCATCCATCGAGCCGCCTTTTTGATTCAAAAAATCGCTCAGGGGAAGATTGCTAAGGGCCTGGTTGATTTTTATCCCCGAAAGGTTTTGCCAAAGAAAATCAAATTAGATTCAGATTATGTCAATTGCCTCTTAGGTATAGAAATCACCGCAAAAGAAATAAAAGATATTTTGGAGCGTTTAAAGTTCAAAGTGACACAGGTCCGACCTCGGTCAAAAGATAAAGAAATTACGGTTGAGGTGCCAAGTTTTAGATTGGATATCAATCTGGCTGAAGATTTAATTGAAGAAATCGGAAGAATCTATGGTTTTCAAAGAATTCCTGCTCATCCTCCTTTAGTTTCCTTAATCCCGCCCGAAAGAAATTTAAACATTTTTTGGGAGGATTTTGTCAAAGATATTTTAAAAGAAGCCGGATTTTTTGAAGTTTATAATTACTCCTTTATCAGTGAGAAGGTGGCAAAAATTTTTGGTTATCAAATAAAAGATTTAATTGAAATTGAAAATCCGATCAGTTCGGAACAGAAATATTTAAGGCCAAGTTTAACTCTCAATTTATTAAAAAATGTTAAGGATAATAAAAAAAACCTCGGAGAAATTAAAATTTTTGAATTAGGAAAAATTTTCACCCCGTTAGCCCCGTTTAGAAACCGAAGATTTCTAACGGGGTTAGAGAAATCTAAAGATACTAAAATGACAAACTTTTCAAATTCTCTAACGGGGTTCCAAAAAGATTCAGTGGGAAAAATTTCCGAGGAAAAAGCCCTGACCGGTTTAATTTTTAAAAAAGAAAGTAAAGAAACTTTTTTTGAGTTAAAAGGAGTTTGCGACTTGCTTTTTGAAAAGATGGGAATTTCCGGTTTCTGGTATGATAATTATCAGCCCACTCCCGAGGAATCAAAAATTTCTCTTTGGCATCCTAAAAAGTGTGCTGAAATCAAGGTTGACCATCAAGAGATCGGCTTTTTTGGGGAAATTTCACCAAAAATTTTAGACAATTTAGGAATATCCGCCCAGGAAAAGATTGTTGTTTTTGATTTCGATTTCGAAAAATTACAAAAATTGGCTTCGGAAGAACACGAATTTAGACCACTTTCCAAATATCCATCTGCCATCAGGGACTTAGCCATTTTAGTTCCTCCCGAGACGAAAGTTGAAGAAGTTTTAAGCAAAATTGAAATTGCCGGTGGCTCCTTAATAAGAGATGTCGATTTGTTCGATATTTATGAAGGAGAAGAAATTCCTGAAGGCAAAAAGAATTTGGCTTTTCATATTATTTACCAGGCCGAAGACCGGACTTTGTCTTCAAAAGAAATTGACCAGATGCAAGAAAAAATTATTGAAGCATTAGAAGAGGAGCCAGAATGGCAAGTGAGGAGATAAAAGAAGATCGCTCGGCACCTTGCCTCAGGGAGCACGCAGTCGGCTAAAGGTTTAAAGACAAGGTTTATCTCCAGCCGCTGCTATTGCTCGCCCCCCACCAATTCGAAGTTAGGATAAAAAGAAATATAAAGATGAGAACAAAGTTTCATAACAATACTATCTAAAAAGTACTTCATTATAATTTTGGTGGGGGGCTGCGCAATGCTCCCTTCGGCAAGGATGCCCTCGCTCAATTTATTCGTAGATTCGTATTTATTCGTAATTTCGTAGGACATGAAAAAAACTAAAAAATCTGAAACTGAATATACGGCAAAAGAAATTTTTGTCTTAAGGGGATTGGAACCGGTAAGAAAAAGACCGGCAATGTATATTGGAGACACTGGTCAAAATGGTCTCCACCAATTGTTGTGGGAGGTTTTTTCCAATTCCTTGGACGAAGCAATCATGGGCTATTGTAACGAGATTAAGGTTTTCCTTCTGCCAGGAAACAAAGTAAGGGTTGAAGATAATGGAAGGGGAATTCCGGTAGAAAAACATCCCCAGACAAAAAAATCGGCTTTAGAAACGGTGATGACTTATTTACATAAAGGGGCAAAGTTTGGTGGGAAGGTTTATACCACAACAACCGGACTACACGGAGTTGGGGTAGCGGTTGTTAATGCCCTTTCAAAATATTTGAGGGCTGAAGTTTGTCGAGATGGTTTTAAATATTTTCAAGAGTATTCGAAAGGAAAGCCCAAAACATTGGTCAAAAAAATTGGAAAATGCAAAAATAATGGGACAATTGTTATTTTCGAATCAGATCCAGAAATTTTTAAAAAAATAGAATTTGAGCAAAAGAGGATTTTAAATACTTTAAGACAGCAGGCCTATTTGCAAAAGGGATTGAAAATTTTCTTTTCTGATCAAAGGGAAAAACCCGGCCACCCAGGTGGCTACCCGAATTACACCTTTTATTTTGAAGGAGGAATTGTTTCCTATTTGAAATATTTAATAAAGGGGGTAAATTTAATTCATCCCAATATCTTTTATGGTTCTGGAGAGAAAAATGGCGTCTTGGTGGAATCAGCCTTTTGCTACACCGATGAATACGAATGCTATGAGGAGAGTTTTGCTAACAATGTTTTTACCCAAGATGGCGGAACCCATTTAACCGGTTTCAGAACTGCTCTAACCCGGACATTTAATGACTACGCCAGAAAAAATAATTTATTGAAAGAATCCGATGAAAATTTAAGCGGCGAAGATATTAGAGAAGGTTTAACAGCAGTGGCGGCAATTAAAATCAAAGAACCCCAATTTGAAGGTCAGACAAAGAGAAAGTTGGGTAATCCTGAGGCAAAAACAGCAGTTGAACAAGCAGTGTCAGAGAGTTTGTCTGATTTCCTTGAAAGAAATCCCCAAGACGCAAAAATAATAATTGAAAAATGTGTCTTATCGCAAAAGGCAAGAAAGGCAGCTAAAGCCGCCAAAGAAACGGTCTTAAGAAGAGGAATTTTAGAAGGTCTGGCTTTGCCCGGGAAATTAGCCGATTGCATTTCTCGAAAACCGGAAGAAGGTGAATTATTTATCGTCGAAGGAGAGTCAGCCGGGGGGTGTTTTTTTGGAAATACAAAAGTTGCCTTAGTTGATGGCCGAAATTTAACTTTTAAAGAATTAATAAAGGAAAATAAAAAAGGAAAGAAAAACTACTGCTATACAATAAAGAAAGATGGCAGAATAGGGATTGGCTTAATTCGAAATCCTCGGAAAACTCGCAAAAATGTTAAGGTTATAAAAATTATTCTAAATAATACAGAAAAAATTATTTGTACCCTTGATCATCTTTTCATGTTAAGAAACGGCCGCTATAAAAAAGCAGAAGATCTCACATCGAGAGATTCTTTGATGCCTTTATATCGAAGATATTCAAAAATTAAAGATGGGTTTAAAATTGATGGGTATGAAATCGTTTATGACCAAAAAAGTTGCAAATGGATTTATACTCATTCTTTAGCAGATGAATATAATTTGAAAAATGGAAAATATACAGCGGATAAAAAGTCCTGTATTCATCATATCGATTTTAATAAATTAAATAATAATCCCAATAATGTTACAAGAATGAATAAGATAAGACATTTTTATTATCATGGGAAAATCGCAAGACAAAATTTATTTAGGGAAGATGTACAAGAAAAAATAAGAAAATTTCATCAATCAAAAGAATTCCGAGAAAAAGTTAGGGCAACAATGTTGAAACCGGAAATGAGAGAAATATTAAGCAAGCGCGCAAAAAAACAATGGGAAGATGAAGAATATAAGCAATATATGATCCAGAAATTCCTTGAATTCTATAAATCAAATAAGAAATATCAAGAAAAAAACAATAGAATCTTAAATGAAAATCAAAAAAGATATTGGAGTAATCCAGAGAATAGAAGAAGATGGGCTAAGAAAGTAAAAGAGTACTTTGATAAACATCCTGAAAAAAGGAAAGAACTTTCTCTGAAAGCCAAAAAACAGTGGCAAGACAAAGACCTTTTGAAATGGCGGAGTCAAAAAACGAAAGAACAATGGACGCCAGAATTTAGGTTGAAAAGAAAAAAGAGTTACAATCAGACCTATCGGGAAAAGGCCGTAAAACTAATGAGAGGAATTTTTGAAAAATATGAAAAATTTGACAAAGAAAAATACAACCAAGAAAGACTAAAGCTGCAGGATAAAAGTCTTTTAAGGTTTGATACAATTTGCCAACGCTTCTTTGATAATAACGAAGCGAGATTAAAAGAGGCAGTCTTAAATTACAATCACAGAATTAAGAAAATAATAAAACTTAAGAAAAGAATGGATGTTTATGATTTTGAGATTGAAGATACTCACAATTTTGCACTAGCTTCGGGTATATTCGTTCATAACAGTTCCAGGCAAGCCAGGGACAGACATTTCCAAGCTATTTTGCCTCTGCGGGGAAAAATCTTAAATGTTGAGAGGGCAAGGCTTGATAAAATTCTTGCTTCAAAAGAAATTAAATCTTTGATCATTGCTTTGGGTACGGCTGTTGCCGAAGATTTCAATTTAGAGAAATTGAGATATCATCGAATTATTTTGATGGCCGATGGAGATGTTGATGGCCGACATATAGTCACTCTGCTTTTAACCCTTTTTTATCGTTATTTCAAACCAATAATTGAAGCAGGTTACTTGTATATCGCTCAGCCTCCACTCTATCGAATTCAGGCCGGTAAGATGATTGAATATGCTTATACCGAAGACGATAAAGCGGAAATTTTGGATTCTCTGAAAAAAGAAAAACGACCCACCAAAGGTGGGTACCCCGGAATTTCTATTCAACGCTACAAGGGTTTAGGAGAAATGAATCCGGAAGAGTTGTGGTCAACAACGATCAATCCAGAAAATCGAGTTTTATTGAAAGTGAAGATTGAAGATGCCAAGGAAGCCGATCGAATTTTCGATACCTTAATGGGAGAAGAAGTTTTGCCAAGAAAAAAATTTATCCAAACATACGCAAAAAAAGCCAAGAATTTAGATATTTAAACTTGACAAAAGGGAGTATTTGATTTAATTTTAAAAAATGAAAATCTTACAATTTCCAAAAAAAATTATTAATTTCTTGAAAGAAGTGAAAGAAGAAATGGGAAAAGTAAATTGGCCTACCAAAAGAGAGGTTTTTAAAAACACTTTAATTGTCACTGGCATTTCGGTAGTTTTAGCTGCTTTTTTGGGTGGTCTCGATTTCCTATTTACCAACTTACTGAATAAGCTCATTTTATGATACACGAATTTTTATGCGAATTATATTCGAATTATATTCGAATGAAATTCGGATGGTAATTCGAATGAATTAACTTATCCAACATGCCTAAACAAGTAATACCACCGGAAAGAAACTGGTATGTCATTCACACTTATTCTGGCTACGAAGAGGCAGTGGCAAAAAACTTAAAACAAAGAGTTGATGCTTTGGGTATGGAAGATAAAATTTTTAGCGTTATTGTTCCAAAAGAGAAAAAGATTAAAATCAAAAATGGTAAAAGAAAAGTGATCGAAGAAAAAATTTATCCCGGTTATGTTTTGGTTGAAATGATTGTCACCGATGATTCCTGGTATGTTGTTAGAAATACTCCCAATGTGACAGGTTTTGTTGGCGCTGGGACAACTCCAGTCCCGGTTTCCAAAGAAGAAATTGAAATTTTGAAAAAAAGGATGGGGGTAGAAGAGCCCCAATATAAAATTGAATTTAAAATCGGCGATTCAGTTAAAATTACCGATGGAATTTTTAAAGATTTTGATGGCAAGGTTTCTGAAATTGACGAAGAGCGAGGGAAAGTTAAAGTTTTCATCAATATGTTTGGAAGGGACACACCAGTTGAACTGGATTCGCTACAAATTAAGAAATTATAGAAGCCGTTTAACGCCGTAATAAAAACGCCGATATAACGCCGTTAATAACATGAAATTAAACCCTAATTTACTTTATGAGGAAGATACATTTAAAATAAGGGAAGCCTGTAGAGAGATATGGAAAGAGTTTGGAGGAAATTTTAAAGAAAAAATTATTGACCGAGCATTAACCATATCGTTAAAAAGGAAGGGTTTAAAAGTAGATTTACAAAAAAGAATAAATATATATTATCGGGGAGAAAAAGTAGGCACTTATGTGCCAGATAAAATTATTAACGATTGTGTATTAATGGAGGTAAAATGTAAACCATTTCTAATGAAGGAAGATAAAAGGCAATTTTGGTATTATCTCAAAGCCTCACCATATAAAGTTGGGATACTGGTAAACTTTAGCCCAAGAAAATTAGAATTTATTCGTCGAGTCTATGATCTGGCAAGAGAAAAAGAGATTCGGCGTAAATCGGCGTAAATTTACGGCGTTTCTCGGCTTCTAAAAACAATGGCAAAAAAAGTAAAAGCAAAAATAAAATTACAAATCCCGGCTGGTCAAGCAACTCCTGCTCCGCCAGTGGGTCCGGCTTTAGCCCCCCACGGTTTAAATCTGGCTGAATTTTGCAAGAAATTTAATGATTTAACCAAAAATCAATCCGGTTTTACTATTCCGGTCGATGTCACTGTTTTTGAAGACAGAACCTATCAATTTCGTTTAAAAACTCCGCCAGCTTCTGAACTTTTGAAAAAGGCGGCCGGAATTGAGAAAGGTTCTGGCACTCCTGACAAAGCAAAAGTTGGCAAAATTACCAGAGAACAACTTCGAAAAATTGCCGAACAAAAATTACCAGATTTAAATACCGAAAATATTGAACAGGCAATGAAAATCATCGAAGCCCAAGCAAAAAACATGGGAATTGAAATTGAATAATAAAGATTTTATAATCAAAGAATATGATTTTATCTGATCGCGATATCAAAAAATATATAAGAGAGGGAAAAATTAAAATTAAACCCAAACCAAATTTTAAAGAACAACTGGGACCTTGTTCAATAGATTTACACTTGGGAAATATTTTTAAAACTTTTAAACCTTCTGAGTATCCTTATTTAGACCAAAAAAGAGAAATTGATTTTGAAGAAATTATGGAAGAAATTAAAATTGAAGATGGTGCACCTTTTATTTTACAATCCAAAGCTTTTGTTTTAACTACTACCAAAGAGGACCTGACTCTTAGTAGTGATATCATGGGAAGACTTGATGGAAGATCTTCTTTAGGAAGACTTGGAGTAATAGTCCATATAACCTCTGCTAGGTTTGATCCTGGCTGGAAAGGGAAGGCAGTTCTTGAACTTGGTAATATGGGTACCATGCCAGTAGTTTTATATGCCGGAATTACCCGAATTTGTTCTATGACCTTTGAAACTTTATCTTCTCCTTCTGAAATACCTTATTTGAAACAAAAAGATCACAAATACGCTAAACCCAAATCTCCCCAAGCAAGCAAAATAAATCAAGAATTTAAAGAAGGTAGAAAAAAAAGTTAATTATGAAGCCCCGTCTGACATCAGATTTAAAAGTTAAATTTTTAGGAATCACCCCGCTCCTCAAAGACAGGGGCGGGATTTTAAATCCGCAAGAAGTTGTTGCTCTTTCTGGTTTGGCAACTTTCAAGGGAAGACATATTAAAGAACTTTTAAAAGAAATTAAGAAAAAAGGTGGAAGCTTAGAGAAAACAATTAAAGGAATTTTGTTAAAATCTTCTTTAATAGGTCATGCTTCAATTGCTACTACCCCTGTTCTTTGCTTGACTTATGAGGGAAGTAAATTTTTAGATTCTGCTCTAACTGGTATCGTTTTTTCTTCCTCAATGGTTTCTTCTGGAAGAAGAACTGAAACTACCGCAAAAGACATTGTTTTTCCCAATAAAATTTTTTTAAATAAAAGAGCACGAAAAATATACCAAGAGATTTCGGAAAGGATTATTAAATTTTTCAATTTTCTTTTATCTCAAGGAATTCCAAAAGATGAAGCCAGTAAGATTTTACAGTACGGAATTTATGGAATAGGCATAATTTCTTTGCCAATTGAATCAATTGCCGGTCTAAAGAGGGAGTATTTAGCAGAAAAAGAATGGATGCCGGAGGAAATCGGAATTTTACTTAAAGAAATAGAAAAGGCAACAAAGAAATTAGGAGTAGATTGGATTTATACGACTAGAGAAATAGCCCCGAGAAACATTTATCCTTATCCGAATATTTTTAAAAATCCTGCTAAATTCAATATCGTTAGAGAACTTCGAGAGAAAATAAAACTGTCTGAGGGAACAAAATTAATCTCAATAGATATTTTGATGACTCCAAATCTTAAAAAAAGATTAACTGAGTTGAAGCAAATAACTAAAAAGACATTCCTTTCTTTTAAAGAAATTAAATCCAATTGGCCAAAACTTCTTGCTTTACGCAAAGAGATTCTCCGGGACTACAATGAAGCCTTACGATTTAGAATATTATCTTCCATACCCTGGCGGGTCTGGGGAGAAAAAAAGAGGCATAGAACCTGCCCCCAAATTATTGAATCGATATATTATTGCATTGAAAGAACTGTTAAAAAATTTATTCAATTTAAAAATCCAATCGAGAAAAAACAAATTAACGGCAAATTAATAAAAGAAATCGAAGAGGTTTTTTCCGTTCCTCCTTCCATTAAGAAAAGCCCTGAGTTTTTGACAGAATATCTTTCGGTTGCATCGGGAGCTTTTAAAGGATACCAAAATTTAATAAAATTAGGAATTAAGCCAAGAGAAGCCCTTTTTTTAATTCCCCGGGCAGTTAAAATTGATATTCTCCAAGAGTACGATTTATATAATCTTTTAACTGGTTATTATCCTTTGAGACTTTGCCAAACCGTAGAAGAAGAATTAAGAAGGATTACACTAAAAGAAACCATTGAGATTAAAAAAACTCTAGCCAAAAAAGGATATGGTTGGTTGAATAAATTTATTGGGCCAAAGTGCGAAACAATTGGTTTTTGTCCTGAAGTAAAAAACTGCGGATATATTAAAAAAATAATTAAGGGTTATGATGAAAAATTTCACCAGGAAATGCAGTCTGAGTTAAGAAAAAAATTTGAAGAAAATTTAAAAAATTTAGGGAAATGGTCTTAGGAGTAAAAAAACTTTTAGAGTTAGTTAAAACTAAAAAATTAGTAGAAAATCTTTCAGAAAGGGAGTTAAAAAATCCGGAAGGAGCAGGTTTTGATTTGAGAATTGGGGAAATTTATGAAATTTCTGGAAAGGGATTTTTAGGAATTAAAGAGAGAAAAACGCCAAAAATTAAATTGATAGCAAAATATAATCCAAAAAAGAAACAAAGTTTTATCTTCAAACCCGGGAAATATTATTTAATGAAAACCATAGAGAAGGTAAATACTCCAGAAAACATTTTAATTTTATTTCGGCCGAGATCAACAATCTATCGTTCGGGAATGATGATTTTTACTGGTAATGTTTCGCCAGGATACAGGGGGGAATTGGTTTTTGGAATTGTGAATTTGGGAGAATGTGAAGTTAAAATTGAATTAGGAGCCAGAGTTGTTCATGCTATGTTTTTTGAAGTTAAGGGAAAAACAAATTTATATCGTGGCCAATGGCAAGGCGGTCGAGTTTCAACCAAGAAAAAAGAAAAACAAATATGAAAAAGGTATTAACCCTCTTAAAAAAACATGAGGATTGGCGGAGAAGATGCATTAATTTGATTGCTTCAGAGAATGTAATGTCTCCCCTTTGCGAGAGAGTTTATCTTTCTGATTTAATGCACCGGTATGCCGAAGGAATGCCTTTTAAAAGATACTATCAAGGCCTAAAATATTTTGATCAAATTGAGGATTTGACTAACAAATATTTTCAAAAACATTTTAAATGCAATTTTGTCGATTTACGTCCAATTTCCGGCACTTTGGCAAACTTAGCTGTCTTTTCAGCATTGGCTAAAAAAGGCGACAAAATTTTAACTTTAGGCATTGAAGGTGGCTCTCATGTTTCTCATGAAAAATTTGGAGCAGCCGGACTTTTGGGCTTGAAAGTTTATCATTTCGATTTTGACAAAAAAGAACTAAACATTGATTTAGAAAGGGCAAAAAAGAAGATTTTAAAAATTAAACCAAAATTCATTGTTCTTGGAGGTTCGGTGATTTTATTTCCTCAGCCAGTAAAAGAATTAAAAGAGGTTTGTCAAAAAACTGGAACAAAGATTATCTACGATGCCGCTCATGTCTTCGGTTTAATTTGTGCTGGTTATTTCCAAAATCCTTTAAAAGAAGGTGCTGACATTATCACTTCTTCAACCCATAAAACCTTTCCAGGACCTCAGGGCGGGATAATCTTAGGAAATATTGACGAAGATCTTCAAAAGGTAATTCGGCGTAAAGTTTTCCCCGGAGTATCTTCCAACCATCATCTCCATCGTATTCCAGCTCTTTATTTAACTCTTTTGGAAATGGAAAAATTTGGGAAAGGTTACGGAAAGCAAATTATTAAGAATGCTAAAACTTTAGCTGAAGAACTATATCATTTAGGTTTTGATGTTCTCGGAGCCGATAAAGATTTCACCCAAACTCATCAGGTAGTAGTGAACGTTGAAAAAGATGGGGGAGGGGATTTCGTAGCTAAACAATTAGAAAGAGCAAATATTATTGTTAATAAAAATGTTCTTTTTGGCGATATCGTAGATGTGAAACATCCCAACGGTATCAGAATTGGCGTTCAAGAAATGACTCGATTCGGAATGAAAGAAAACGAAATGAAAAAAATTGCAAGATTTATGAAAGAAGTAATTTTAGATAAAAAAAATGTTGAAAAAATTAAAAAGGCAGTAATCAAATTCCGGAAAGAATTCCAAAGGACAAAATACTGTTTTTAAAAATATTTTATTCTAAGATGGATGATAAAATCAAAATTCTTAAAGAAACCGTTCGAAAATTAAAAGAAAGAAAAAATGTCCAAGGAATATTTCTAGCTGGTTCTTATGGAAGAAAAGAGCAACACCAATTCTCCGATATAGACTTGTATGTAATTGTAGAAAAACCAGTTAAGAAAGACTTAAAAGATCCTTGGAAACCTCTCCATACAATTTATCTCACAATCGATCAACTAAAGAAAAGATTCAGACAAATGGATTGGATTTTCTCTAGATCATTGGTTTTAAGTGGAAAAATATTATATGATCCAGGAGGAGCAATAAAGAAATTAAAGAAAGAAATTAAACCTTATCCCGAGGATATAAGACAGTTTGAATTAAGGGCAAATGTACTACATGCTAAAATGCAACTTTCCCGAGCTGAATATGCTTTTAAAAAAAGAGATTTACCATCTACAATTTATTTTATAATAAAGTGCGCCGAAGAAATTCTTTTCTTTTTTTATGTCTTTAATAAAATGTATTTGGAAAGTGAAAGAAAACTTTTTGAGGATAGAAAAAAAATTAAAAATAAACCAAAAAATTTTGAAAAAAGATTAATAAAAGGAGCCTGTCTGAATTTAAAAAAAAGGAAGATAAAAACGAGCTTCTCGATTTTAAAATCGCTGATAAAGGACGTTGAAAGTTTTTATAGCAAAGAAGAAAAAAATTGGAAGCCAGAATATATTAAAGTTTTGAGGGAGATGATTTGATTAAAAAGTTGACAGGAATTTTTATTTATGTTAGAGATAATTAGAGGTTCGTAAATTGAAAAGGAGGTAAAAGAATGATCCTGTCTGGTAAAGAGATTTTAGAAAGGCTGACTATGGTAGCACCTGTCTCTACTCCAGCCGGTCTTGAGAGAGTAAAAGAATTGATAAATGAGGGGAAGGTTGTCATTAGTCCTTTTCCAGATATAAGCAAAATGCTAGAGGTTCTCTCTTTAGAACTTGAAATAGGAAAGATAAAAATTCCAGAAAGTCCAGGATTCCTTAAAGAAATTTGCATTGATTTCTCTCGACCAGAAACTCTAAAAGAGAAATTTGAAATTTCTGATAAAGAACAAGTTTTTCTCCATCCCAACCCAAGAGATTTTCTAAGAGTAGAAACCCGCCAATTCCTCGGAATCCCAGCAGATCTAGTAGCTCAAATTGGCATTGGAAGCAAATTTGCAACACACGGTCTGGAAATCATTGGAGAGCCAGCTTATCTTTTACCAGGATTCGTTGGAAAGGTAGAGCTTAATATTAAAAACTCTGGCAATCGCCCTATAGTGCTTTCTCCCGGCCTGCCAATTTTTCAACTGGTATTTGAACTACTGTCTTCTCCCCTAAATATATAGCTCCTTGAAGAAATATGCTCTACGAAGAATAATCGTAGGGCTTTTTTATTTTTTGAAAAATTTATATAATAGAATAATGATAAAAAATCACCATCCCGGAAAACTCATTGTTTTTGAAGGGATTGACGGAGCAGGATGCGAAACTCAAGTTAAATTATTATTTGATTATTTAAAAAGGCAAGGTAAATCTGTTGAAAGATTATACTACCCTGATTATGAAGGACCGATAGGAAAACTAATTCATCAATATCTCCATAAACAATATGAATTTTCGGTCGATATCCAGTTTCTCCTTTATTTTACTGATTTTATTAAAGACAGAGAGAAAATAAATCAATGGATTGGCGAGGGTAAAATTGTGATTTGTGATAGATATTTTAGTTCAACTCTCGCTTATCAAGGCCTGCGAGGTTTTTCAATAAAAAAAGCATTGGAATTAGCTCGAAGGTTTAAACTTCCAAAGCCCGATTTAATAATCTATTTAAAGGTTTCGCCTGAAGTCTCAATGAGCAGAAAATATAAAGAAAAGAAAGATCTTGATAGAAATGAAGCAGACAAGAAATTTTTGAAAAAAATTTGGGACTCTTATGAAAAACTAATTAAAGGCAAAATTTTTTCCAAATGGGTGGTGATTGACGGAGAAAAGTCGATTGAGGAAGTTTTTTCTCAAATTAAAAAAATTGTCAATGAAAAATTATGAAAGTAGCTGTTGGCTCTCAAAATCCTGTTAAAATTAAGGCCACAGAAAATGTTTTTAGGCGAATTTTTGGTAAGATAGAAATTTTAAGCGTCAAAGTGAATTCTGGCGTTTCTCATACCCCTTCTTCTTGGGAAGAAACCGCTCAAGGAGCAATCAATCGGGCAAAAGTTGCCTTTAAAAAGGGAAAGGCTGATTTTGGAGTAGGCCTTGAAGGAGGTTATGAGAAAACTAAATTTGGAGTTTTAATGAGAGGAGCGGTGGCTATTATCGATAAGAAGGGAAGATTAGGTATCAGTGGTAGCAATGGAATTCTCTTACCAAAAAAGATAGTAAAGAGACTTGAAAAAGGAGAGGAATTGGGGGATATTATGGATCAACTCCAAGGAGTAAAAAATACTAAGCAAAAATGGGGAGCGGTGGGATTTTTCCTAAAAGGGTATTCTAATCGCCAAGAGAGCTTTGAACACGATGTTTTATATGCCTTGGCTAGATTTTTGAGAGAAGAACTTTATGAAAAATAAAATTTTAAATTTGAAAATCGCAAAAATAATCGACCACACAGATATAAAAAAGGATGCTACAGCCAAAGATATTAAAAAAACTTGTCAGGAAGCCAAAATTTATGGTTTTCGGGGAGTTTGTGTTAGGCCGGAATGGGTAAAATTGGTTAAAAAGGAGCTAAGCTCCTTTAGGGAGATTAAAACTATTTGTTTGGTTGATCCGCCAATAGGGGATAGTTCTCATAAAAAGAGAATTAAAATTTGTCAAAAAGCAAAAAGGGATGGAGCCGATGAATTAGATGTTGTGATTTCAATTCCAGATATAAAGCATGAAAGATGGGAAAAGATTTTAAAAGATTTAAAAGCAATTTGTAAAATTTTGCCGACAAAAGTTATCATTGGTTCTGGTTACTTGACCGATGAAGAAATTGTTAGAGCTTCACAAATTGTCAAAAAAGCTGGTGCTTTTTGCGTCAAGACTGCCACTGAGAAAGACCCCCTTGAACATCGAGAATTAAAGGAAAAATTTTTTCATCTAAAATTAATGAGAAAAGGAGCTCCAGGCCTTTTAATAAAAGTTGCCGGAGGGATCAGAACACTTTCTGATGCCAAAGAAGCAATAAAAGCCGGTGCCGATATAATTGGCACCAGTTCAGGAGTTGAAATTATCAAAGAGCTAAAGACATAAAATATACTATAATTTCTACGATCGTAGAAAATGTGGTATATAATGCAATTTAGAAATTATGGACTATCAACCAATTGTTGGCCTCGAAATACATGTGGAGCTGAATACAAAAAGTAAAATGTTTTGTAGTTGTGGAAATAACCCTAATGCAGTGATTCCTAATTCTGAAATCTGCCCTATTTGTATGGGCCACCCAGGGGTGCTCCCCGTAATAAACGAAGAGGCGGTCAAAAAAACAATTAAAACCGGTTTGGCGTTAAATTGTCAAATTCCTAAATGTTCCAAATTTGATAGAAAAAATTATTTTTATCCCGATCTACCAAAAGGTTATCAGATTTC